>OGNF01002798.1_pt1 | contig 12639 bp, 10 predicted proteins | sample 1573321 | NCBI WGS metagenome assembly OGNF01 (sample SAMEA2581911, study PRJEB24529) | metagenome | biome: Human gut stool | place: China | collected 2011
TATTATATTGTCGGGTAAATTAACGGAGAAAGTAAATGAGATACGTCTATTGCAATTAGGCTTGGTGATCTTTGCCCTAAGTGGTATTCTATACTTACTCTCTAATAAGATGTGGCAGTTGATAGCGGTGAGCGCCTTAATGGGAATCGGATCTGGCTTGATCGTACCCTTATCGACCGGTTTGATTTCTCGTTTCTTTATCGGGAAATACCGGACGAAGCAATTTGGTTTAAGTTCTGCTATTACAAATGTAACGTTGGTATTAGCCACGATCTTAACGGGATATCTGGCGGAGGTGAATTGGCATTTACCGTTTGCCGTTTATCTATTGCCCTTGATTTCCATCGTACTTTCCGTATACTTGAAAAGGAGTATGGAGAATGAGCCGGCGATCGTATCGAAATCAGAAGTGAAAGCCCCTGTTGCGGCAGATCCCGTCACGGTTCCGGGTAAATATGGTGTGGATATAAAGCATCTGGTACAAATCATGTGTTTTTATGGATTGGCTACGTATTTAGTGATTATAGTCAGCTTTAACTTACCGTTTTTAATGAAGGAATATAAGTTTACAAGCGGTAATTCCGGATTAATGATTTCATTGTTTTTCTTGGCTATTATGGCTCCCGGTTTTATCTTGAATCAGATCGTTGATTTATTTAAGCAAAAGACAAAATTTGTCAGTCTATTGGCGATCGCTTTAGGGATGGCCTTGATTTTGATATCTCGTACGGAATGGCTAATTGGATTGGGATGTATTTTTATCGGTTTTGGATATGGTGTTATCCAGCCAATCGCTTATGATAAAACGACTCGTACGGCCATTCCTGAGAAAGTTACATTGGCATTAGCTTTCGTGATGGCGATGAATTATTTGGCGATATTACTTTGTCCGTTTATTATCGATTTCTTCCAGTCTATACTCCATGTCAAGAGCCAGCAATTCGCGTTTATTTTTAATCTCTGTATTGCGCTGGTCGCTACGATCTGGGCTTATGTAAAACGAGACTCGTTTCTTTTCAACGATAAAATTTGATTTACGAATATAAAACTAAAAAATGATAGACAGTGAAAAATAAGAAAACAGAAGCTAATATTAGCATGGTGGTCTCAAAAACTTTCAGTGGATTGAATATGAACGCCTTGAAATACTTGCTTCCCTTATGGATGAGCCCGTTGACGGGCGCTTCTTTCCGATGCGTGTTTGCGGCCGTGGCGTTTTGGGTGATCGGCTGGTTTATGAAACCGGAGGTTTCTACGACGAAAGATAAGGTGTGGCTATTTTTACTAGGCGCTATCGGTATCTATGGTTTTATGTTTCTTTATTTAGTGGGGCTTAGTAAGACAACGCCGGTCTCAAGTTCTATTTTCACGAGCTTGCAACCGATCTGGGTATTTTTGATTATGGTATTCTTTTATAAGGAAAAGGCTACTTGGATGAAAATACTCGGTATCTTGATTGGTTTATCCGGGGCCTTGGTTTGCATCTTGACCCAGCAAAGCGACGATTTAGCGGCGGACGCTTTTAATGGAAATATGCTATGCTTGGCTAGCTCCGTGTTTTATGCCGTGTATTTGGTCTTAAGCCAGCGGATCTTACAAAAAGTAGGGACGATGACGATGCTTCGATATACATTCACGGGCGCCGCTTTTTCCAGTCTATTGATTTTGCCGATAGAGGGCTTTCATGCTCCTTTATTCTCGGAGCCATTTCATTGGTGGCCTTTTGCCGTATTGATGTTTGTGCTTATTTTCCCTACGGTAATCAGTTATCTGTTGATTCCTATCGGATTGAAGTATTTGAAAACTACGTTGGTGGCTATTTATGGCTATCTGATCTTGATCGTGGCAACGATTACATCCCTATTGATCGGGCAAGACCGTTTCAGTTGGACACAGACGTTCGCCATTATCTGTATTTGCGCCGGGGTTTATCTGGTTGAGATAGCGGAAGGAAAAGAGAAAAAGACAGTCAAGGTTTGACTTATTAAATATGAACTATTAAATTGTAGCGTTATGGATAAAAAACAAGAAAAGAAAATCTGGAACTCTCAACTTGCGATTGAGAATCCGAAGAATGATAGGATCGCTGTTATTTACTCTGTAAAAGTTAGTAGTGTACGAATCCTAGAGAAACCTCGTAATCCGAAAAGAGGGAAGACCCGTTGACAATCATCATCCCCTATTCTATATATAAATATATGAATAGGGGATGACTGTCTATTTATTCTCCACTTCCATGCCCATGATATAATCGTTCATGAAATAGCCGTTTCCTATATGATGGTCCCGTGTGCCTATTTCCCGTAATCCCATATGTCTGTAGAAGCCTATGGCGGGATTGTAGCGGTTTACGTATAATTCTATAGTGAAAGGTCCGGTATGTACCTCCTTCAAATAGTTAATACCTTGTTCGATGATAAAACGCCCGATTCCCGTGCCATGCATTTCCGGTAGGGAATAGATCTTTTGAAAATTGTACGTGTTTTCACCTGTTTTCTCTATGGATAAATAGCCTGCCGGCATATCGTCCGCCAATATAATAAAATATTGATGATGTAACTCTTCCATTTGTTTAAGAATGTTATCCGGAGCGTACATCATATCGAACATATAATCCAATTGCTCTTTAGAAAGTATCTTTCCATACGTGTTCTCCCAAATGCGTGAGGCAAGATCATGAATAAGAGAACGATCATCAATAGTCGCTTTTCTAATCGTAAACATGTTAATTTTGTATTTTGACTCACAAAGATACAAATAGACGAACAAAAATACAATATAGACGAATGTAAATAGAATTTTACTTGACTAGTGTTATTTTTTAGCTTGATTTCACACTTATTTTGATGTTAATCCGCGAAAAATAATAACTTTGTGGGCGTTTACTATTGAAAAATACAATTCAAATACATAATAGGAAATGGATACAAAGATTCAGGAACTAACAGACAAGATCTACAAGGAAGGTGTAGAGAAGGGGAACGAAGAAGCGGGGCGTATAATCGCCGAGGCCAATGCTCAAAAGGATACGATTCTTAAAGATGCGGAAGCGGAAGCGAAACGTATCGTAGCGGCTGCTGAGAAACAAGCTGCCGAGTTGAAGAAGAATACGGAAGCCGAATTGAAATTGTTCGCCACCCAGTCTGTCGAGGCATTAAAGAGCGAGGTGACAAACCTTATCACTGGTGATATCGCTAGTTCGAATGTGAAAGCGGCGTTGATGGATCCCGCCTATATGCAGAAAGTGATCCTTGAGCTTGTGAAAAGCTGGCCCGCTAATGAGTTCTTGACTATCCAAGCTTCTGATTCCGATGGCTTGAAGGCGTATTTTGAGGCCAATGCCAAAGGCTTGCTAGAGAAAGGGTATAAGATCGAGAAGGTAAGCGGAAAGAAAGCGTCTTTCTCTATTATCCCGGCGGATGGGTCTTATAAAGTGACGTTTGGCGAAGACGAGTTCATCGAGTTCTTTAAAGAGTTCTTGCGTCCGCAATTAGTAGAAATGCTGTTCTGATATGAGTAAGTATTACTACTTAATCTCCGGACTTCCTAACATAGCGTTGGATGATAGTAAACTAGCCTATTCGGTCTGTGAGTTCCGGACGGAAATAGAGGATATGCTATCTTCTAAGGATAAAAAGCTGATTGATTTATTTTATTTGAAATATGATAATATAAATCTGCTGGCTCACGCTAAAAGACCGGACTCCGATCCGGATCAAAGAGGAAGAATAACGTATGATGAGTTCAATACTTTATATAAAGCGTTGAAGGATGAGGAAAAAATTCCCAAAAATGATAATCTCCCGCCTTATTTCGTGGACTTTTTTAAACTGTATCTAGCCGAAGAGGCTAAGGACACCAAAAGTGAGAAAGAATATATATCATGGGAAGACCGCTTGGCTGCGTTATATTATGAATATGCCATGAAATGTGGGAATAAGTTCGTGGCCGATTGGTTCGAGCTTAACCTGAATATCAACAATGTTCTTACTGCGATCACTTGCCGTAAATATGGATTTGATAAGGCCAATTATATCGTGGGGCATAATGAGATAGCAGAAAATATCCGTACGTCGAACGCCCGTGATTTCGGCTTGGGCGATTCCGTGGAATATTTGCCCGAGTTACAACGCATCGCCGAAGAGACCGATCTGATCGTTCGTGAGAAGAAAATCGATCTTTTGAAATGGAAATGGCTGGACGATAATACCTTCTTCAAGACGTTCGACATAGAGAGTGTATTCGCTTATTTATTGAAATTGGAGATGATAGAGCGCTGGGTAACCTTGGATAAGGCGAGAGGCGAGAAGACTTTCCGTGAATTGGTAGGCGCCATGAAGATGGGTAGTGAGAATGCGTTGGAAGAATTTAAAAGAAACAATATAAAATAAATTATGGCTACGAAAGGAATTGTAAAAGGAATCGTATCCAACCTAGTAACCGTAGAGGTGGATGGTCCGGTTTCTCAGAATGAGATCTGTTACATTTCTGTCGGAGGCGTGAAGCTGATGTCGGAAGTAATCAAGGTGATAGGTAAGAATGCCTTTGTACAAGTATTTGAGAGCACACGTGGTATGCGTGTCGGCGACGAGGCTGAATTCCAAGGGCATATGTTGGAAGTTACGCTGGGTCCGGGTATGTTGTCCCGCAACTATGACGGTTTGCAGAATGACTTGGACAAGATGGAAGGTGTATTCTTGAAACGTGGCGATTATACGTTTGCGTTGGACAATGATAAGAAGTGGGATTTCAAGCCTCTGGCTAAAGCGGGCGATACCGTGAGCGCCGGTGATTGGCTGGGAGAGGTGGACGAGAATTTCCAACCTCATAAGATTATGGTCCCCTTTAAGTTCGAGGGATCTTATACTGTGAAATCGGTGGTTCCAGCCGGACAATATACCATCAATGATACGATGGCTGTCCTTACGGACGAAAATGGCACGGACGTAAACGTGACGATGATCCAGAAATGGCCGGTAAAGAAAGCTATCACTTGTTATAAGGAAAAGCCCCGTCCATTCAAATTGCTGGAGACGGGCGTTCGTACGATCGATACCGTGAACCCGATCGTTGAGGGTGGTACCGGATTTATCCCCGGTCCGTTCGGTACGGGTAAGACGGTGCTTCAGCACGCTATCTCTAAACAAGCGGAAGCGGATATCGTGATTATCGCTGCCTGCGGTGAGCGTGCGAATGAGGTCGTAGAGGTATTTACGGAGTTCCCGGAATTGGTAGACCCGCATACGGGACGTAAATTGATGGAACGTACGATCATTATCGCCAATACATCCAACATGCCGGTAGCCGCTCGTGAGGCATCCGTATATACGGCGATGACCATCGCCGAGTATTATCGCAGCATGGGTTTGAAGGTTCTGTTGATGGCCGACTCTACTTCCCGCTGGGCACAGGCTTTGCGTGAGATGTCCAACCGTTTGGAGGAGTTGCCCGGACCGGATGCTTTCCCGATGGACTTGTCCGCTATCGTGGCGAACTTCTACGCTCGTGCGGGATTCGTTCATTTGAATAACAACGCTACAGGCTCCGTCACTTTCATCGGTACGGTATCGCCGGCCGGTGGTAACTTGAAGGAGCCGGTGACCGAGAATACGAAGAAGGTGGCCCGTTGTTTCTATGCCTTGGAGCAGGAGCGAGCCGACCGTAAACGTTATCCGGCCGTAAACCCGATCGAGAGTTATTCCAAGTATATCGAGTATCCGGAGTTTCAGGAATACATCGCTAAACATATCTCCCCGGAATGGATCGAGAAAGTAAACGAGATCAAGACCCGTATGTTGCGTGGTAAGGAGATCTCCGAGCAAATCAATATCTTGGGTGATGATGGTGTGCCTGTCGAGTATCACGTTACATTCTGGAAGTCCGAGTTGATCGACTTCGTGATCTTGCAACAGGATGCTTTCGATGCCATTGATGCGGTTACTCCGTTGCAACGTCAGGAATTCATGCTGGATAGAGTCGTAAATGTTTGCCGTTCAGAGTTTAAGTTTGATAACTTCCTTGAGGTTATGGACTACTTTAAGAAGATGATCAACATCTTTAAGCAGATGAACTATTCGGAATATGAGAGTGACCAATTCAAGAAGTTTAATACGGAACTGGATGAACTTTTGAAGGAGAGAATCGAAAATTAAAAGAGTTATGGCAACAAAAGCATTTCAAAAAATATATACGAAGATTACCCAGATCACAAAAGCTACCTGTTCGCTGAAAGCAACGGGAGTTGGGTATGATGAGTTGGCCTCTGTAGACGGAAAGCTGGCTCAGGTGGTAAAGATTATCGGCGACGAGGTGACGTTGCAGGTATTCTCCGGAACGGAAGGTATCCGTACGAATGCCGAGGTGGTATTCATGGGGAAGGCCCCTTCCTTGAAAGTAGGTGACCAGTTAGCCGGACGTTTCTTCAACGCTTATGGCGAGCCTATCGATGGCGGCCCGATCCCCGAGGGACGTGAGGTCGAGATCGGTGGTCCGTCCGTGAACCCGGTACGTCGTAAACAACCCTCTGAATTAATCGCTACGGGTATCGCCGGTATCGACTTGAATAATACCTTGGTAACCGGTCAGAAGATCCCGTTCTTCGCCGACCCCGACCAGCCTTTCAACCAAGTTATGGCGATGGTAGCCTTGCGTGCGAAGTCCGATAAGATTATCTTGGGAGGTATGGGTATGACGAACGACGACTACCTGTTCTTTAAGAATACATTTAGTAACGCCGGTGCCCTAGACCGTATCGTTAGTTTTATCAACACGACCGAGGACCCGTCCGTAGAGCGTATCTTGATCCCGGATATGGCGTTGAGCGCCGCTGAGTATTTCGCCGTGGAGAAGAACGAGAAGGTCTTGGTATTGCTTACCGATATGACCAACTACGCCGATGCCTTGGCGATCGTATCAAACCGTATGGACCAGATCCCGTCTAAGGACTCTATGCCGGGTTCCTTGTATTCGGATTTGGCGAAGATTTACGAGAAAGCCGTTCAATTCCCGGCGAGAGGTTCCATCACGATTATCGCCGTAACGACCTTATCCGGTGGTGATATCACGCATGCCGTACCTGATAATACGGGTTATATCACGGAAGGTCAGTTGTATTTGCGTCGTGATAGCGATGTGGGTAAGGTCATCGTCGATCCGTTCCGAAGCTTGTCTCGTTTGAAACAGCTGGTAACCGGAAAGAAGACCCGTGAGGATCATCCACAGGTAATGAACGCCGCCGTACGCTTGTATGCCGATGCCGCCAACGCTAAGACCAAGCTGGAGAATGGTTTCGACTTGACCGACTACGACAACCGTACCTTGTCTTTCGCCAAGGATTATTCTTCTAAGCTGTTGGCTATCGACGTAAACTTGGATACGACGGAGATGCTGGACGTAGCTTGGGGATTGTTCGCTAGATATTTCAGCCCGGAGGAGGTAAATATCAAACAAGGATTGGTTGATAAGTACTGGAAGTAAATTAAATAAACATGGCAATAAAGTTTCAATATAATAAAACCTCTCTTCAGCAATTGGAAAAGCAACTGAAGATGCGTGAACGCTCCCTGCCTACGATCAAGAGCAAGGAGAGCGCCCTGCGTATCGAGGTGAAGCGGACCAAGGACGAAGTGAATAAATTGGAACTTCAGCTAGAACGAGAGATTCAGAGTTACGAGAATATGGTGGCTTTGTGGAACGAGTTCAATCCGGAGCTGATCTCCGTGAAGGACGTTACGCTCTCCACGAAGAAGATCGCCGGCGTGATCGTCCCGTTATTGGACGAGATCAAGTTCGAGATCGGACACTATAGTCTCTTTAATGCCCCCGCATGGTATACGGATGGTATCGAGTTGCTGAAAAAGCTGGCTCGTACCGGTATCGAGGCGGAGTTCTCGGGCATGAAGCTGGAGTTGTTGGAGCATGCTAGGAAAAAGACCACTCAGAAGGTGAACCTGTTTGAGAAGGTACAGATTCCGGGTTATAAGGATGCGATCCGTAAGGTGAAACGGTTTATGGAAGACGAGGAGAGTCTTTCTAAGTCCTCACAGAAGATCATGAGAGCCAATCAGGAGAAACGTAAGGCAAAAGAAGAAAAAGAGGAGGCCGAGGTATGATAGTAAAGATGAGTAAATATGCCTTTATGGTGTACCATAAGGAGTATGATACGTTCCTTTCTACGCTTCGTGACTTAGGTGTCGTCCATATCAAGGAGACAAACTCCGTGATGGATGACGAGAAGTTGCAAGAGCTTCTGGCTGAGCGTAAACAGATCAATACGCTGATGCGTTACTTTAAGAACCTCCATGCGGCGGAGAAAGACGTTAAGTTTGCCCCGGCCCGTGAGTTGACGAAAGAGGAAGGCTTGAAGTTGGTGCGTAAGATAGAGGAATTGCAAGATAAGAAAGCGCAATTGATCGCTTCCAAGCAATCGATCGAGAAGGATCTGGCTTATATGGAAATATGGGGTGAGTTCAGTTATCAGAATATCAACCGTCTGAAAAGAGCGGGATACGATGTTACGTTCTTTACCTGTCCTACCGCTAAGTACGAGCCGGAATGGGGCGTGCTGTATAACGCCATTCTGATCAATAACTTCCAATCGGTAACGTATTTTATCACGATTACCAAGGAAGGTACCTTGATCGATATAGACGCTGAACGTCCGAAGATGCCGGTTCAAGGATTGGCGAAGTTGCGTGCCCGTCTGGATCAACGTACCAAGGATATCCAGAATGTGGAGGATGAGCTGAAACATCGTGCCGTGGAGGATTATAAAACGTTGGAGGAATTCGATAAGAACCTGCAGGACGAGTTTAATCTTTCTAATGCGTTAGTGCAGACAGATCGGCAAGCGGGTGATAAGCTCATGTTGTTGGAAGGTTGGGTGCCGACGGAAAACGCTCCGGCCTTGGAGCACGAGCTGGATAAGCAAGGTTATTTCTTCCAGCAATTAGAGATCGAGGATGGGGATAAGGTGCCTATCAAGCTACGGAATAATAAATTCAGTAAGCTGTACGAGCCTATCACGAAGATGTTCTCCTTGCCTAATTACGGTGAACTTGATCCGACCCCGTTGTTCGCCCCGTTCTTTATGCTGTTCTTCGGACTTTGTTTTGGCGATGGCGGATACGGTTTGCTGGTCATGATCGCTTGTACGATCTTGAAGAAGAAGGTGAACCCGGACTTCAAGCCTTATTTGACCTTGTTCCAGTATTTAGGTTTCGCCGCCTTATTGGTGGGTACTTGTACGGGATCTTTCTTCGGAGTGGCCTTGGCGGATATCCCGGCTTTGTCAAAGATCAAGAACTACTTTGTGAATAGCGACAACTTGATGACATTCTCTATTGTCATCGGTTTGGTACAGATCATATTCGGTAAATGTGTCGCTGCTTACAAGATCAAGATACAGAAAGGAACGAAACACAGTATCGCTCCGTTCGCTTGGGTGTTCGTGATCATATCCTTGGCATTGGCGTTCGGACTTCCGATGTTAAACGTTCACTTGCCGAACGCTGTCGTTATGGTATGTTACGGAATCGCCATCTTGGGTCTGGTTGTCGCTTATTTGTACAATACACCGGGCAAGAACGTATTCTTGAACTTTGGTACCGGACTTTGGAACACGTACAATATGGCCTCCGGATTGCTGGGGGATACGTTATCATACATTCGTTTGTTCGCTATCGGTCTGACCGGTTCCATCTTGGGTGGCGTATTTAATACGTTGGCGGTTACGATGACAGACGGTATGAATATCGTGGCACGTGCGATCTGTATGTTGTTGATCTTGTTAGTGGGTCACTCCATCAATATCGCTCTTTGTACGATCAGCTCCTTGGTACACCCGCTTCGTTTGATCTTCGTGGAATATTACAAGAACGCAGAGTTCGAAGGTGGAGGTAAGGCTTATGAGCCATTCAGAAAAGCATAACAATTAAACGAGAAAATAAAACAATAAAAGAATAATTTAAAAACACATTTTATTATGGAACCAATTTTATTAGCTTATGTAGGTATTGCGTTGATGACAGGTTTAACTTTTATCGGCAGTAGTTATGGTGTTACGATCGCAGGTAATGCGGTGGTAGGTGCGATGAAGAAAAATCCGGATGCTCTGGGTACGTACATCGCTTTAAGTGCGTTGCCTTCTTCACAGGGTTTGTATGGATTCGTGGGCTACTTTATGATGCAGAAGTTCTTGGTCGCTGATATTTCCATGTTGGCTGCTACGGCTGTTTTCGGCGCTGGTTTAGTGTTAGGTTTCGCTGGTTTTTACTCTTCAATCCGCCAAGCTCAAGTTTGCGCGAATGGTATCGCTGGTGTTGGTGCCGGACACAACGTATTCGGTGCTACGATGGTAATGGCCGTATTCCCTGAGTTATACGCTATCTTGGCCTTATTGGTTGTGATCTTGATTGGCGGAACGATTCCTGTCGCCTAATCATTCAAACATCTGGATATAATAAAGGCCGTCCCGGACATTCCCGGGGCGGCTTTTTTGATTGGATCAATGAATAAACTATCTCTTTTAGTTTATTAACTATACGAATTAGTTTGGTAACTAAAAGTTTTAGTTACTTTGTCGCAAACAAGATAAGGTTATGAAACGACTTACGGCGAAAGAAGAAGAAATCATGGGCTGGTTCTGGCAGAAAGGCCCATTGTTCGTGAAGGAGCTACTTGAATATTACGAGGAGCCTAAACCTCATTTCAATACCCTTTCTACGATTGTCCGAGGCTTGGAGGAGAAAGGTTTCCTCGCCCATAAGAATTTCGGGAATAGCTATCAATATTATGCGGTCTTAACAGAAAAGGAGTATAGCAACGGCACGCTGAAAAATGTGATCGCTAAGTATTTCAATAATTCTTATCTGGGGGTTGTCTCTACGCTGATCAAGGAAGAGGATATCTCTGTGGATGATCTACGAAAACTAATAGATGATGTAGAACAAGGGAATCGTAAATAAGAACGAATATGGGAATCTTCTTTGTATATATCCTTAAATCATCCGTGTGCTTGACGATATTTTATCTGTTTTATAAGCTATTGTTGAGCCGTGATACCTTCCATCGTTTCAACCGGATCGCTTTATTAAGCTTGATCATGCTTTCGGTTATCATCCCATTTTGTGAGATTACTTTGGAGGAAGCGACGGCCATTCAGCGTCCGGTCATGGATTTGGAGAATTTGCTAGCGGCGGTTTCCATGAGAACGTCGGCAGAATCCGCTAGCCAACCTGTATGGTTACGAGTTATGGTGATAGCCTATATAATCGGAGGGATATTAACGCTTTGTCAATTCGCATATTCATTTTATGCCTTGTTCCGGTTGATGAGACAAGGTACACCGAAGCTGGTGGACGGAATCCATCTGATTCTTACGGACCAACCAGTCGTCCCGTTTAGTTGGATGCGAACGATCGTAATAAGCCGGAAGGATTTTGAGGAAAGTGGGATAGAGATCATGACGCATGAGATGGCGCATATAAAAGCCCGTCATTCCATTGATCTGCTGATCTCCGAGATTTGTATCCTGTTCCATTGGTTCAACCCATCTGTCTGGTTGTTGAGGCAGGAATTACAAAATATCCATGAATACGAGGCCGACGAGAGCGTATTAAATCAAGGCGTCGACGCAAAAAGATATCAATTATTATTAATCAAAAAAGCTGTTGGTGCACAGCGCTTCACTTCTATGGCCAACAGCTTTAATCACAGTTCACTTAAAAAGCGAATAGCTATGATGTTAAAACAAAAATCAAGTCCATGGGCACGGTTGAAGTATCTGTATGTACTCCCGTTGGCAGCCTTAACGGTGGTAGCCTTTGCCCGTCCGGAAATCTCTCACGAATTGGAGAAGATTTCGAGTGTCAAAATTAGCGAAATTATTCCGGTTCAGGAAAAAAAAGAGCCTAAAAGAAATGTAGAGGTTGAGACCCTCGCAAGGGATTCGGTCGTTTCTGAAAAAGATATGCAAGCGATACAGGAAAAGGTCTCGGCCGTGATGGAGAAATACCAGCCGGAGATTGACAAGGCGGTCGAAGAGGCTGTGAAAGCGGCGAATATCGACGAGATCGTTTCTGCGGAAATGGCGAAACACCAAGCTGAGATCGACAAGGCTGTGCAAGCGGCGATAGAGGCAGCCAAGATAGATGAGACTATTGCCGCCGAAATGGAGAAGATCCAACCGGAGATCAATCGAACCATAGAGGAGGCCATGAAAGCCATAGATATCAATGAGAAGGCTGCTAAGGAGGCATCAAAGGTAAAATCCTCTTTCTCCGGTATTGTTTACATCGATGGAGTGGAATCATCTAAAGAGAGGATGGACAATTTGAATCCCGATCGTATTGCGTCTATGAATGTGTACAAAGGAAACGAGGCGATCGCTAAATTCGGAGAGAAAGGTCGTAATGGTGTTATCGAGATAAAATTGAAGAAATGATTTTCGCGTATATATGCAAGGTAGGCTTGTTCGGCTCCCTCTGTGCGGGAATGTTTCTAACCTCCTGTATGGAGCGTGAAAACGAAGAAGCGAGCAAGCGGGTGATTGAGGTAGGTAAAGCTATCTCATCGCCTGCCGAGCTGAAAGCCTCTGATTATTTTGATGAGATCCGGTATGTCCCTTTAGAGACGAGGGAT
>OGNF01002800.1_pt1 | contig 12633 bp, 8 predicted proteins | sample 1573321 | NCBI WGS metagenome assembly OGNF01 (sample SAMEA2581911, study PRJEB24529) | metagenome | biome: Human gut stool | place: China | collected 2011
ATATTTGGACTACGCTTCTTACCCCTATACGATTTGGTCAAGACCATGCGTCGCCTATTGAGCAAGACCGAAGTCCTTTTCTTGTAGACTATGATAGAATCATCTTTTCAAGCTCATTTAGAAGACTGGCTAAAAAGACTCAAGTACACCCACTCACACGTAATGACCATATCCATACTCGCCTCACCCACTCACTTGAGGTTAGCTGTGTTGGTCGTTCCCTTGGCAACAAGGTAGGGGCCTGGCTCAAAGAAAAAGATTGCCTCCCTGATTCTATTCAGCCACATAACATTGGTGAAATAGTACAAGCGGCCTGCCTTGCTCACGATATTGGCAATCCGCCCTTTGGACATGCCGGAGAAGATGCTATTCGAGACTGGTTCAACTCTCCAGAAAATAGCGTGTATTTATCTAAAGGTAAACTTAAAAACATACAAATATCAGACTTTTAATCTTTTGATGGAAATGCACAAGGGTTCAGAACAATAACAACTCTTGAGATGTATAAAGATGATGGCGGGATGCGCCTTACTTATCCAACACTTGCAAGTGTAATTAAATATCCAAATTGTGCTCACGATGCCCTAAAAAACGAAAAATACAAGTTTAATTTCTATAGTAGTGAAAGAAAAATATTTGATGATATTTTTCATACATTAGGTCTAAAACAAAATAATTTATATATACGACACCCTCTTTCATATCTAACTGAAGCTGCCGATGATATTTGTTACAGAATTATAGATATGGAAGATGCTCGTGAGTTAAAAATAATAACTTTTAATGAAATATTAGATGTTATTAAACCAATTAAAGAAAATTTAAATTTAAATAATGATAAGCTAAGTCAAAATATCCCAGAAAGGCGTCGTGCTGGATACATTCGCGGTGTATTGATTAACTACCTTATTGAAGGCGTTTTTTCTGCATTTAAAGATAATTATGACAACATATTATCAGGAAATTGTCAGCCTATTATTGAACGCTGCAATAAGGATATAAAAGATTACATGGAAAACGCTAGTAATATTTTTAAACAAAAGATAATGAAAGATCCACAAAAAACAGCTCTTGAGGTCGGTTCATATAGTCTATATAGGCGACTTATGAACATATTTATTCCTGCAGCTCATGATGCCAAAACAGGTATCAAGCTTGGATTTAGAGAACAACGAGCTCTTGATTTAATGGGAATAAATGCCCCAAATGAAGGTGACTCTATTTATACAGCTTACCTTCGTGTTATAGACTTTATCTCAGGGATGACTGATAATTATGCAACATTTATATCAAAACAATTTTCAGGAACATAAAAGTATTATTTTACTCGTGTGAAATCTGAAAATTTTCTCGTCATCTCCGCCAGTCGGGCCACGGACATCCCCGCCTTCCATGGGGAGTGGTTCATGGCCCGGCTGCGGGCGGGCTTTTGCCGTCGGCGCAATCCCTTCAACAGTCGTCAGGAGAGCCTCATCTCCTTTGCGCGCACGCGTGTCTTCGTCTTCTGGAGCAAGCATCCCGCGCCCTTCCTGCCGCATCTGGCGGAGATCGCGGCCACAGGCCGGCAATTCTACTTCCAGTACACCCTCAATGCCTACGAGGCCGAGGGGCTGGAGCCCGGCCTGCCCTCCCTGTGCCGCCGTCTGGAGACGTTCAAGCGGCTGGCGGACACCATCGGCCCGCAGCGGGTCATCTGGCGTTGCGATCCCCTCATCGTGGGCGGCCGCCTGAGTACGGATGCCCTGCTGGAACGGATCGACCGGCTGGGGCGGGAGCTTTCCCCCTATACGGAAAAGCTCGTCTTCAGCTTCGTGGACATGTACCGCAAGACCGCCGCTGCCCTGCACAGGCTCGATCCGGCCTACCGCGCGCCCACGGTGGACGAGATGCGGGAGCTGGCCCGGGGCATCGCGACCCTGAACGCCGGTTGGCCGCACCGGCTGGATCTGGCCACCTGCGCCGAAGACATCGACCTGAGTGCCCTGGGCATCCATAAAAACAAATGTATCGACGATGTCCTCATCCGCCGCCTGTGCCCGCAGGATGCGCTGGTGCAGGCCGAGCTGGCACCCCGCCGGCAGCTCTCCCTCCTGCCCGGCATGGATACGGCCGCCAGCGCGTCCAAGGATACGGGCCAGCGCACGGCCTGCGGCTGCATCCCCAGCAAGGACATCGGTGCCTATGACAGCTGCCCGCACTTCTGCGTCTATTGCTACGCCAACCGTTCGAAGCAGGCGGTGCGCGCCAACCTTCTGCGCTGCCGCCAGCAGACGGAAGTACGGGAGAGCCTGCTGGGCTGATATTTTCATCGCCCGCCCTGTCCGGCATCCTGACCAGCCAGTGTGTTGCCTGTCTTGGGGGCTCTGGCGTTTGCCTGTCCCCGGCCCACGGCCCCGGCGGGCAGCCTTCGGCCTTCCTGCACTCCGCCTGTCCGCGTCCGCCCTCTCCTCACCTGTCCCGCCAGCAGCAACAGCCGCTCCCTGCCCGCCTTCCCCGCTGCGCCGGCATGCCCTGCTCCAGCTGCGGCCCCATCCGGCCCGCCACTTCCCCTCTTGCACAGCACGCCGATTTTCTGCATTCTTGTCGCGATTTTCCCGACCTTTCTGACTGCTGTTCAGCAGGATATCCCATGGAAACGATTCGCTGGAACATGAGCCCCGCAGAGATCGAGCAGGAGAGCTTCCGCCGCATCGAAGCCGAATGCGACCTGCACCGTACCCTGTCCGCCCCGCACTGGCGCGTGGCACGCCGCCTTATCCACACCACGGCGGACATGCACATCGCGGATACCCTTGTCTTCCGCCATGATCCGGTGGCCGCCGGACTGGCCGCCCTGCACCGCAAGGCCCCCATCTTCTGTGATTCCCAGATGCTGCGCTCCGGCCTGTCCCTGCCCAAACTGCGCACGCTCCATCCGGGCTACGGGCCTGAAGACCTGCACTGCTACATCACGGATCCCGATGTGGTGGAGCGGGCCCGCACCGAAGGCCATACCCGCGCCCTGTGCAGCGCCGAAAAAGCCCGTCCCCTGCTGGATGGCGGCATCGTGCTCATCGGCAATGCACCCTTGGCCCTGGCCCGCATCGCCCGCTATATTCTTGAAGAAGGCGTCCGCCCGGCCCTGGTGGTGGGCATGCCCGTGGGCTTCGTCAACGTAGTGGAATCCAAGGATCTCCTGGCCCGCTGCCCTGTGCCCCAGATCGTGCTGGAAGGCCGTCGCGGCGGCAGCGCCCTGGCCGTCACCACCCTGCACGCCGTCATGGAGAGCGCCTAGACCGCCATGGGCCGCAAAGACCACACGTCCCTGCGCTGGGGCTATTCCACCGGCGCCTGCGCGGCCGCGCTGGCCGTGGCCTGCTGGCAGTCCCTGCGGACGGGCACGCCACCGGCCGTGGTGCCCGTGCTGTTCGGTGACGGCAAGGAGCGCCTCCTGCCCATGCGGCCGCCCGCTCCGGGCCGCATGGCCGAGATGGTCAAGGACGGCGGCGACGACCCCGACTGCACGCATGGTGCGGTACTCTTTGCCCGCCTTTCCGCCTGCGCGCCCGATGATGCCCGGCCGGAAGACCATCGCCTCGACGCAGGCGCAGCGGTGCTCATCTTGCGTGCCGTGGAAGGTATCGGCCGCTGCACCCGGCAGGGCCTGGACTGCCCGCCCGGCAAATGGGCCGTCACCGGCGGTCCGCGTCGCCTGCTGGTCGAGAACCTGGCCCGCGCGGGCATGACCGACGGCTGCTGGCTGCTGGAATTGGGCGTGGAGAACGGCGCGGAGCTGGCCCGCCACACCCTCAATCCCCGGCTGGGCGTGGAAGGCGGCATCTCCATCCTGGGCAGCACGGGTCTGGTGCGGCCTTACAGCCACGCCGCCTATGTGGAGACCGTGCGCCTGTGCGTACGGGCCCGGCAACGCAGCGGCGGCCGCGAGATGGTCTTCTGTACCGGCGGCCGCACCCAGGCGGGAGCCCGCCGCCAGCTGCCCCACTGGCCGGAAAGCGCCTTCGTCTGCATCGGGGATTTCATCGCCGACAGTCTGGGCATCGCCGCCCGTCACCGGATGCAGGAGGTGGTCGTGGCCTGCATGGCGGGCAAGCTCTGCAAGTATGCCGCCGGCTTCGCCAACACCCACGCCCATCAGGTGGAACAGGACATGGCCCTGCTGCGCCGTCAGGTGCAGGCCTGCCTGCCCGGAGAGACCGCCCTGCACGAGGCTCTGCATCACAGTGCGTCCGTGCGCGAGGCCCTGCTCTCCATCCCCGAAGCCGGGCGCCAGCCCGTGCTGCATGGGCTGGCCCGGGCGGCCCTGGAACACTTTTCCCGCCGGGCTCCCGGCGTGCCGTCCCTGCATCTGCTGGTCTTCGACTTTGACGGCACCTTCCTGTTCAAGGAAAGCCTGCGGCACGCTCCCGGCACGGTGGCGGCCCCTCTGCCGTCCCCGGACGACGGCACGACCGACAGCCCGGAAGACACTTCTTCTGACGGACAGGCCCCGGACATCGGCCTGCGCTATTTCATCGACAGGCCCTGACCGCCCTGCGGCCGGAGCCCCTTACCTCTCCCTGTGAGTTTGCCCATGAACATGCCCTTTGTGGAAATCGTCGGCGCCGGTCCCGGTGCGGAAGACCTCATCACCGTGCGCGGCCTGCGGGCCCTGCAGCAAGCCGATCTGGTGGTCTATGCCGGTTCGCTGGTGGCTCCTGCCCTGCTGCGCCACTGCCGCCCGGACTGCCTTTGCCGGGACAGTGCCTCCATGGATCTGGCGGAACAGGTGGCCGTCATGAGCGAGGCCGCGCTGGCGGGCAAGCGCGTGGTGCGCCTGCACACCGGTGATCCCGCCCTTTACGGCGCCATCGACGAACAGATCCGGGGGCTGGCCGAACGGGGCATCACCGTGCGCATCACCCCCGGCGTGAGCAGCGTGTTCGCCGCTGCCGCGGCCCTGGGCTGCGAGCTGACCGGCCCGGAAACGGCCCAGAGCGTCGTCCTGACCCGCACGCCCGGCCGCACGCCCATGCCTGCTGGCGAGCAGGCCACCGCTTTTGCCCGCACGGGGGCCACGCTGGCCTTTTTCCTCAGTACGGGCAAAGTGGCCGATCTGATGGCGGAACTGCAGGATGCGGGCGGTCTTGCGCCGGATACGCCCGCCGCGGCCGTCTACCGCGCCTCCTGGCCTGACGAGCAGGTCGTGCGCGGCACGGTGTCCGATCTGGCCCGCAAGGTGGAAGAAGCTGGCTTCCGGCGGCAGTCCCTTATTTTGGTGGGCCGTGCCCTGGCTGCTTCCGCGACGGTCTCGCGCCTGTACGACGGCTCTTTTTCCCACGGCTACCGCAACAGCCTGCCCGACGAGGCCTTCCACGGCACCTGCGCCCTCTATGCCGCCAGCCCGGCGGGACTGGCCCAGGCGCGTACGCTGGCCGCCGCACTGGCGCAGGGCGACGCCCCCACTCCCGTGATCTTCGCCGCCTGCCCGGCCGATGACCAGCAGCCTGCCCCGCAGCCCGTGGCCGACATGGCCGCTGCTCTGGCTGATGCCCTGCCCCGCTTCGATGCCTACATCATCCTGGGCACGCCCCGTCAGGTCTTGCCCCTGCTGCCCGCCGCCACCGGGGACGCTGCCGTCATCTGCTGCGCCGAGAGCGGCCGCCATGCCGTCTGCCTGCTGGACGGCCCGGATCATGCCGGGGACAAGCTGACCCGGCGCGTGGCCCGCATCACCGGCGGGCTGGCCATCACCGGCCCGACTGAAGCGGAGAAAGAAAACGACACCCCTGCTGCGGTCTCTCCGGCAGCTGCCACGGCATCCGCGGTCCCCTCGTCCCCGTACGGCGAGGTGCTGGTGGTGGGCCTGGGCTCCGGCGACCCTGCCCAGCTCACGCCCGAAGTGGATGCGGCCCTGCGCCGCTGCGACACTGTGGCCGGGTACAGCAAATATGTGGATTTCATCCGCGACCGCATCCACGGCAAGCGCCTCATCGAGACCGGCATGAAGGGCGAGGTGGAACGCTGCCGCGACACCCTGGCCGCTGCCGCTGCCGGGGCCACGGTCTGCATGGTCTGCTCCGGTGACCCGGGCATTTTGGCCATGGCCGGGCTGCTGTTCGAGCTGCGCGCCCGCGAACAGACCTTCCGCGACCTGCCCATCCGGGTGCTGCCCGGCATCACGGCTGCCAGCACGGCCGCCGCGGCGCTGGGGGCCCCCCTGCAGAACGGTTTTTCGCTGGTCAGCCTCTCCGACCTGCTGGTGCCCGCTGACGAAGTGCGCCGCAACCTGCGGGCCGTGGCGCAGTCGGCCCTGCCCGTGACCCTGTACAATCCTGCCGGGCGCAAGCGCCGCCGGCTGCTGGCCGAGGCCCTGGACATCTTCCGCGAGGCCCGCGGCGGTGACATCCTCTGCGCCTTCGTGCGTCATGCCGGTCGCCCGGAAGAGACGCGCTGGATCGGCCGTCTGGCCGACCTGCCCGCCGATGACGTGGATATGTCCACGCTGGTGCTCATCGGCAGCGCACGCACGGTCACGGATCAGGGCGCGCTGTTCGAAGCCCGCGGCTATGCGGAAAAATATCTGGACAAGGACGCCCCCGCGTCCACCGCGGACGGTCGCTGATGCGGGACTTCCACGCCTTTTGTCTGGCCGCTCCCCGCTCCGGCGAGGGCAAGACCGCCGTGGCCGTGGCCCTGATGCGGGCCCTTGTCCGCCGGGGCCTTGCCGTGCAGGGCTGCAAATGCGGGCCGGATTACATCGACCCCACATTCCATGCGCTGGCTACCGGTCGCCCGGCCTGCAATCTGGATACCTGGATGATGGGCGAGGCCGGTGTGCGCGCCCAGTGGCGGGCCGCCGTGCAGGGAGCCGACGCCGCTGTCTGCGAGGGTGTCATGGGCCTGCTGGACGGCCGCTCCCCGGACGACCTTTCCGGCAGCACGCTGGATTGTGCCCGTGTGTTGCACCTGCCCGTGCTGCTGGTGGTCAACGTGCGAGGCATGGCCGCCTCGCTGACGGCGCTGGTGGAAGGTTTCCAGCAACAGGCGGCACGTCATGGCGTCCGGCTGGCGGGCGTCATCGCCAACAATGCCGGCAGCCCGCGCCATGCGGATATTCTGCGTCAGGCTCTGGAAAAGGCCGGGCTGCCGCCCCTGCTGGGCGCTCTGCCCCGCCACGAGGCCTGCCGCATCCCCGAACGGCAGCTGGGCCTGCTGCCCGCGGCTGAAAGCGACTGCGATACGGTGTGGACGGACCGTCTGGCGGAACTGGCGGAAAATCATGTGGATCTGGACCGCCTGCTGGCTCTGACGCGCCGGCCCCGGCTGCTGGGGCCGCCCCTGCCCGCCCCCGGACAGCGGCAGCGGCGGCTGGCTGTGGCCCGGGACGAGGCGTTTTGCTTTTATTACCGCGCCAACGAGGACGCCTTGCGCGCCCGCGGCTGGGAGATCGTCCCCTTCTCGCCCCTGCGGGATACGGCCCTGCCGCCGCAGCCGGACGCCCTGTATCTGGGCGGCGGCTACCCGGAAGCCTTCGCCGCCCGGCTGTCCGCCAATACGGCCATGCGTAGCGCCATCAGGGACTTCGCCGCCGCGGGCGGCGAGATCTACGCCGAGTGCGGCGGCTACATGTATCTGTGTGCCGGACTGGAAGCCGCCGCCGAAGGGCACGGTCTGGATGGGGAGCGCCGCGTCTGGCCCATGTGCGGCGTGCTGGAGGCCACGGCCCGCATGGGGCAGGGCCTGCGCTCGCTGGGTTACCGCGATGTCCGCTTCACGGGAGGCGCGCCCTTGGGCCTGCCTCTGGAGACCTGCCGGGGCCACGAGTTTCACTGGTCGCACATCGAGCTGCACCGGCCTTATGCGCCCCTCTATGATGTCACGGACCGTACGGGCACCCGTCCCGAGGGCGTGCATCACGGCAATGTGCGGGCGGGCTATGTGCATCTTTACTGGGGCGGTCTGGCCGATGCCGCCGCTGGCGGGAATATGGACATGGAGACGGCCCCTGCCGCTCCTGTCCCCCTCAGTCCTGGCGGGCAGGTTATCCTGCTCAACGGCCCCTCCAGTGCGGGCAAGAGCACCCTGGCCCGCGCCCTGCAGGAAAAGCTGCTGGCCGACCACGGCCGCCACAGCATCATACTGTCCATGGACGATCTGCTGCGGGCCTGTCCCGGCCGTCCGGGGGCCCTGCTGCAGGGCATGGCCGCCACGGGCCTGCCCCTGACCGCCATCCTGCACGCGGCCACGGCCGAAGCCGCGCACGCCGGGGCATGGGTCATCGTGGATCATGTGCTGGGTGAGCGCCCGGACTGGATAGCCGACCTGTGGCAGCGCCTGCGGGACATCCCCGTCCTGCCCGTGCAGGTCTGCTGCGAACTGGCCGAGCTGGAACGCCGGGAAAAAGGCCGTACCGACCGCACGCCGGACTGGGCCCATGCCGCTCGGCAGGCGCGGGACATCCACGCGCCCCTGCCCGGCGAGCTGCGTATCGATACCAGTTGCACCAGTCCCGAGCATTGCGCGGCCCGCATCCTTTCCGCCCTTGCCCTTCACGGCAAGGCCATGCCGTCACCGACCCTTGAGGAGGACTCCCATGAAGCCTGAGGCACACGGCGGCGACCGGCTGCGCATGGCCGCACTGGCCGGGCGCGCCCCTGACAGCCTGCTGGATTTTAGCGTCAACGTCCGTCCCGAAGGCGCGCCGGAATTCCTGCGTCTGGCGCTTTGTCGCGCCCTGGACCATATCTCGGCCTATCCTTCCCCCCATGCGGAAGAGGCCATGGAGGCCGCCGCCCGCGTCTACGGCCTGCCTGCGGACTGCTTCGTGTTCGGTAACGGCACCAACGAGCTCATCCACCTGCTGGCCCGTGTCCTCAAGGAAGACGGCACTCCCTGCGCGGCCGTGATCGAACCGGCCTTCAGCGAATACGCCCTGGCCTGCGGACTGGCCGGGCTGGAGGTACGCCATCCGGACTGCGGCGTGCGCCGCGACGGGGACAGCGACGAGGACATGCTCCGGCAGCTGCTCTCCCTGCTGACGGACATCCCGGCCCGGGCAGCCGTCTGGCTGGCCAATCCGGGCAATCCTTCCGGCTCGTTCCTGCCGCCTGCGTCCTGCCGCCGCCTGCTGGAGGCCCGTCCCGACCTGCTCTGGATCATCGACGAAGCCTTTGCCGCCTATGCGGGCCCCGACGACGTTTCTTCCCTCATCACGCAGCTGCCGGACAATGCCGTGCTGCTGCGCTCCCTGACCAAGTTCCATGCCGTGCCCGGCGTGCGCCTGGGCTATATGGTCACGCGGGCGGAACGGGCACGGCGATGGCGCAGACAGCTGCCCGCCTGGAGCGTCAATGCCTTTGCCCTGGCCGCCGCACAGGCCGTGCTGGCGGATACGTCGGACTTTGCCGACCGGACACGGGACGAGAACCGCCGCCGCCGCGAGCATCTGTGCGCCTGCCTGCGCGACGTACCCGGCATCACGGTCTTCCCCTCGCTGGCCAACTATGTGCTGTTCCGCTGCGAACAGGCCCCGGCGGACCTGTATGCCCGCCTGCTGCGGGAATACGGCATCGCCGTGCGCGACTGCTCCAATTATCGCGGCATGGAAGACGGCAGCTGGTTCCGTGCCGCCGTGCGGCTGGAAGAAGACCATCAGCGGCTGGCCGACGCCCTGCGCGGCATCCTGCACCCGTCCGTGCCCGTGCCGCCGCGCCCGCGCTCCCGGCGCCCCGCCCTCATGCTGCAGGGCACGTCCTCCGATGCGGGCAAAAGCATCCTGGCCGCCGCCTTCTGCCGCATCCTGCGTCAGGATGGCTACGACGTGGCTCCGTTCAAGGCCCAGAACATGTCCCTCAACTCCGGGGTAACCGCCCTTGGCGAAGAGATGGGGCGCGCCCAGATCGTCCAGGCCCAGGCGGCCCGCATCGATCCCGAGGCCCTCATGAATCCCGTGCTGCTCAAACCGCATTCGGAGACCGGGTCACAGGTCATCGTCCTGGGCAAACCCGTGGGGCACATGCAGGCCCGCGAATATTTCCGCTACAAGGCCGGGCTCTGGCAGACCGTGCGCGACGCCTACGACACGCTGGCCGACCGGCACGAGGCCATGGTCCTGGAAGGGGCAGGCAGCCCAGGCGAGGTGAACCTCAAGCAGCACGACATCGTCAACATGCGCATGGCCGCCCACGCGCAGGCCTCGGTGCTTCTGGTGGGCGACATCGACCGCGGCGGGGTCTATGCCTCGCTGCTGGGCACCTGGATGACCTTGGAACAGCAGGAGCGCTCCCTGCTGGCGGGCTGGCTCGTCAACAAGTTCCGGGGCGACGCTTCCTTTCTGGAACCGGCCCATGCCTATGTGCGGCAGGCCACCGGCATCCCGGTGCTGGGCGTCATCCCCTGGCTGCGCGACATCAATATCCCGGATGAAGACATGGCGGGCTTCCCCTGGTCGCAGGCGGCGGACACCACGCCGCCCCCGCCCGGCATCCTCGACATCGCCGTGGTCATGCCCCGGCATGTGTCCAACTTCACCGATATGACGCCTCTGGCCGCCGAACCGGACGTGCGCCTGCGGGCCGTGCGCCGGGCCGAAGACTGGGGGCAGCCTCATGTGGTCATCCTGCCCGGTACCAAGAGCGTGGCCGCCGACCTGGCCGCGCTGCGGGCCGACGGTCTGGCCGAGCTCATCTGCCGCCATGCCGCCCGGGACGGCTGGCTGCTGGGCATCTGCGGCGGGCTCCAGATGCTGGGGCGCGCCATCCTCGATCCGCTGGGGCTGGAATCCGCCGCGCCTTCCGTGCCCGGCCTCGGGCTCATGGATCTGGAATCCACCTTTGCTGCGGACAAGACGCTGGTCAGCGTGCGCCGCGCCGCCACGCCGCTGCCGGTCATGACCGGCGGTTACGAGATCCATCACGGCCATACCAGCCACGGTCCGTCGGCCCTGCCCCTTTTCGTACGCGAGGGCCAAGGCGCTCCGGAAGAACGCATCTGCGGCTATGTGAGCGGCCGTCGCTGGGCCACTTATCTGCACGGCCTGTTCGATGACGACGCCTTCCGCCGTGCCTGGCTCGATCATGTGCGGCAGGACGTGGGCCTGAAGCCGCAGGGCCGCCAGCTGGTGCGCTGCGATCTGGAAGCCTCGCTGGACCGCCTGGCCGACGTGGTGCGCCAGAATGTGGACATGAAGGCCATTTACAAGCGTCTGGGGCTGTGAGGAACTACGGCCCAGCCGTAATACGGGACGACGGCCCGGCAGATGCAGCTGCCGTCATCCCCGCAACAGCGCCCCCGCCGCGAGGATGTTTTGCCGTTACGCACCCCGGGCGTTCAACTGGCTGAAGACCATAAAAAAGCCGCCCTTTGCGGGCGGCTTTTTGGCGATCCCTGTCAGGACAGCAGGGCGGCGAACTGTTCCACCGGGAGCGGCCGGCTGAGCAGATAGCCCTGGGCCCTGGGACAGCCCAGTTTGCGCAGGACAGCCAGCTGTTCCTCGGTCTCCACGCCCTCGGCAACGGTACGGATGCCCATATCCTCCGCAGCCTCGATGACCAGACGCAGCAGGCGCTGCCGTTTGTCGCTGCCGCACAGGTCATCCATCAGGCTCTTGTCCAGCTTGAGCTCATCGAAGCCCAGACGCGCCAGGGTCATGAGATTGGCATAGGCCACACCAAAATCGTCGATGGCCACCCGGAAGCCTTTGGCCCGGATGCTGTCCACGACCTTCTGGAACGTACGGTAATCCTCCGTACTGGCCGTTTCCGTGATCTCCACCTGCAACAGTTCGGCGGGGATGTCGAACTTTTGCCTGATCTCCTCCAGCCTGTCGGCCACTTCAGGAAAGGCCAGCGTCGTACGGGAAAAATTCACGGCCATGGGCACCAGCGGCCGCCCCTCGTCCCGCCAGCGTTTCAGGCAGGCGCAGACCTTGCCGAACACATGCAGGTCCACCTGCGGCATGGCGTACAAGGATTCCAGCAGGGGGATGAATTGCGTGGGCGGGATGACCTTGCCCTCGCTTATCAGGCGCAGCAGGATCTCGCCGCCGACCACCGCGCCATCCGCCACCCGGAACTGGGGCTGGCAATACAGGGTAAAACTGTCCGAGGCCAGCAACTCTTCCAGACGGCCGGGCCGGGCCAGGTCGAGGACGTCGTCCAGCCCGCTCCGGTAACGCCCGCTCTGGGGCGACGAGCGGTAAAAATCCCGCTTGGCGGCAAACATCCGGGCATCGGCGGCGATCAGGCCTTCGCCGATATCGTCTTCGCGGCGCACCCAGGCGCAGCCTACAGAGGCGGTAAAGCCCAGCGTCCCGGCAAACAGGGAACGCACCCGTTCCACATCCCTGCGGAACTCCCGTTCGTCCCCTCCCTGCCACAGCAGGACAAATTCGTCACCGCCCATGCGGTATACGGCCGTATCCGGCAGGAGCTCATGGACCGAACGGCTCACCGCCGCCAGGACGGCGTCCCCGCCGCTGTAGCCGTCGCCGTCATTGATGTCCTTGAGGCCGTTGATGTCCAGGAAGATGACGCCGATGTCGGCATCCCGCTTCTGCACGTCGCGCTGGAAAGCATTGCGGTTGAACACCCCGGTCAGCTGGTCGTGATAGCTGAGGAAATGCAGCTCGTTCAGCGAATCCCGCCGCCACAGGGA
>OGNF01002811.1_pt1 | contig 12598 bp, 7 predicted proteins | sample 1573321 | NCBI WGS metagenome assembly OGNF01 (sample SAMEA2581911, study PRJEB24529) | metagenome | biome: Human gut stool | place: China | collected 2011
GCGGCTGTCGCGGCGTCGGAATACCTGCAAGCGGCCTATCCCGCAGCCGAGGGCTTTTCTCCCCGCAATCTGCGCCGTATGCGCGCGTTTTACGCGGCCTACGAAGAATCCCCTGAAATCATGCAGCTGGCGATGAGCCTCGGCTGGACGCAGAATGTGGCGATTTTAGAGCGGTGCGGCAGCAACGAGGAACGGATGTGCTACATCCAAGCCGCGCTGCACTTCGGATGGAAGAAAGGCAAACTACTGGAAGCCATAGAATCTCAGGCGTGGCTGCATTCTTCTCTCGACGAACAGGCGGTTTCCTGCTATACTGGTGAAAAAGAAGCAACGCAGGAGAGCGAATGCAATGAAAAAGATACTCTTTGTGTGCCACGGCAATATCTGTCGCAGTCCGATGGCCGAGTTCGTGATGAAGGACTTGGTCAAGAAGGCTGGGCTGGCATCACAGTTCCATATCGAATCAGCGGCAACCAGCCGGGAGGAGATCGGCAACCCAGTTTATCCTCCAGCGCGTCGCAAGTTGGCAGAACATGGGATCTCCTGCGACGGTCACGTAGCACGGCAGCTCACCGATCAGGATTACGACAAATACGATCTCCTGATTGGCATGGACAGCGCAAACCTGCGGAATATGTACCGCATCTGCGGCGGCGATTTCTCTGGCAAGCTGCACCTCCTGATGGACTACACCAAGCAGTCCCGCGATGTAGCCGACCCGTGGTACACCGACGATTTCGAGACTACATGGCAGGATGTGCTGGCGGGGTGTCAGGGACTGCTGCATGAACTGATGGAGGGAAACGAAAAATGCTGATGAATTCCAACGAATATCTGAATATCGTCGAATCGATCAAGCAGGAGATCCGCACGGCGCAATACCGTGCGACGGTCAGCGTCAATCGTGAGCTGCTGGTTCTCTACCACTCCATCGGCGAGGTCATCAACGAGCACAAGACATGGGGCAACAAATTTGTTGAAAATCTTGCCGCCGACATTAAAATGTCTTTTCCGGACGCCACCGGCTACTCGGTGAGAAACCTGAAATATATGGCGAAGTTCGCACTGCGTTTTCCAGAAAAGAAAATTGTGCAAGCGGCGCTTGCACAAATTACTTGGTATCACCATATTGCCCTGATGGACAAGGTGAAGAATGCAGATGAGCATATTTGGTATGCCGAACAAGTTGCTAAAAACGGCTGGTCCCGCAACGTGCTGGTCCACCAGATCGAAAGTGGGCTGTATCAGCGGCAGGTGCTGGCAGAGAAGGTGTCCAACTTCGAAAGCCGCCTTCCGTCTCCGCAGAGTGAACTCGCGGCCCAGACGATGAAAGACCCGTATATCTTCGATTTTATTCCTTTCAAAGAGGATATGATAGAGCGTGACATCGAGCAGGCTCTGGTCAAGGATGTGACAAAGCTCCTGCTGGAGTTGGGGACCGGCTTTGCGTTCCTCGGCAATCAGTACCACCTCAATGTGGGCGGTGATGACTTCTACATCGACCTGCTGTTCTATAACCTCAACCTCCGCTGCTATGTGGTGATCGAGCTGAAGACCGGCGAGTTCAAGCCGGAATACGCAGGGCAGCTTAACTTCTACCTTTCTGCCGTGGATGGTATCCTGAAAAAAGAGCAGGACAATCCGTCGATTGGCCTGCTGCTCTGCAAGAGCAAGAATGACCTCGTGGCGGAGTATTCGCTCAAGGACATGAGCAAGCCCATCGGCGTCAGTGCCTATCAGATCACCAGCAACCTGCCGGAAGAACTGGAACGCCAACTGCCGTCCGTGGAGGATATCCAGAAGCGGATCAAGAACGCAAAAGAGTGATGGCGTCATGAGTCAGAATATAACTCGAAGAAATCACTACATTCCGCAATTCTATTTGAAAAACTGGAGCCTTGATGGGAAGACAATTCGAACTTATAGTATTCTGGTATCCAACGCAAATGTTCCATACTGGACACAGCAATCAATCAAAAACACCGCAGTATGGAATGACTTTTACACAAGAGTTGTCGGCGATGAAGAACTTGATGATTTTGAACATTGGTTTGATCAAGAATTTGAACGACCAGCAAAACCAATATTCGATAAGCTGATTAACGATAAGAGGCTATCAAAAGAGGAAATAAAAACTCTCTCACACTTTGTTTTTGCCCAGTACCTGCGTACGCCAGCTGCATACTTGCGACTAACCAAGCAGAACCTGAAAATATTCCCTGACGTGATGAACGAAGTTTGCGGAAAGCTAAACAAGGCATCAGCGCACGAATTGCAGCGAAGCATATCACATCAGTCTGCTGCCAGCAAAAGTACAGAAGATGTCCTATTTCCACTCAAGATATTACTTGATAGAGAGAAAAGCATAGTCGAAATGAAAACGATTGTGGGCCAAGGATTTTACTTGCATGATTTAAAGCATTTGCTTACATCAACTGTAAAAGTATCCGAACGGATCAATTGGCAAGTGGTTCATGCCGCTGATGGTATTTCGTTCCCAACATCAGATGATCCTGTTATTTGTTTGAATTACAATAGCGAAAGGGACTATGATTTTGGTGGAGGCTGGGGGACAAAACACAACATAATATTAATGCCCATTTCTCCCAAAGTGCTATTATTTTCCGAAGTCGGTGTAAAAAGGAATATCCCTAGCTTGGACTATTCCTTGGCATACAGTAAATTGTTTCGTGAAATGATTATACGACATGCACACAGATATGTATATGCGGATCGTCCTCAGAAAGGCATGCTTGCACTCAATGCTCGTGTTGTAAATCGAGATATATATGAACATGAAAAGCAAAGCATTGCTGGATGGCACACAGAAAATGTAGAAGCAGAACGAAATCTATAAACACGAAATATCTTTGTTTTGAGCAATAAATGCAAGATATCCAGAATGATGTAGCTTGCCAAAAGTAAAGTCTTGAAACCGCAATGGTTTCAAGGCTTTCTTTGTTTTTCGGGGTAAAAATCACACCTCTGAAAATCTGAAAAGCGCACAAAAAAGCGCACAGCCGTCTGAAAACCTGAGATATCCCTAAGAGAAAGGGTGTATCTTCATGGCTTATATCAGGGCAAACACAAAGAATGGTAAAATCGTTTCCTATCGCTTCACAGTTTGTTTAGGCCGAGACTGCAACGGAAAGCAAATCCGAAAATACACTACATGGCCCATCCCACCCGATACAAGCACAGCCAAGGCAAAGAAAGCTGCTGAACGTGCTGCTGATATTTGGGAACAGGAGCTTATGAACGAGTATCATAAAAAGCTCGAAGCAGAAACAGCAGGCAAGGCATATCAGATACCGGCAGAAAAACGCCACGACGATTTTGTTTCCTTCGTCAATGATGTCTGGTTTCCTCTTCAAGTCCGGGATGGTAAGCATAAGCCCAAAACCATCGCTTTCTATGAGAGTATGACAAAGCTGCTCCTCCCCTGCTTTAGTGGCTCCACCTTACAAGGAATCGGCTCTCTCGATATTCAGCGCTGCCTTACCTACCTTCGCACCGAGCACAAGAATCAGCACGGAAAACCGTTAACTCCAAAAACACTACACCACCTGTATAACACACTGAACCTGATTTTCGGTTTCGCTGAAAAGCAAGAGCTGCTTGTCAAAAATCCTATGAAGCTGGTTGACAGTCCCAAGAAAGGAAAAAAGCCTGTCGATGCCTTGACCGAGGAGCAAGCCAAAAAATTCTTCTCTCTGCTCCCCGATACTCCCCTTGATTTTCACTGCATCCTGCAACTGCTGATAACGACCGGAATCCGTCGTGGTGAGTGTATGGGTCTAAAATAGAGCGACATCGACGAGAAGAATTGTACCATCAGAATCGAGCGCAGCATCGTCTACACACCGGAATGCGGTGTAATCGTCAGCTCGCCAAAAACAGCGACCAGAATCCGCACTATCCCCATCATGCCAAGCACATTGTCCTTGCTCAAGCAGCTACGAAAGGCGACACAATCCCAGCATCCTAACACTATCCTGCGGAATGCCCTTCTTTTTCCCAAGGAGGACAATATCTTCCAACCTCGTGACCCGAACTCAGTAACAAGGCGGGTAAAACGCTTTATGAAAAGGAATGGTCTGCCTGATTTATCCCCACACGATTTGAGGCATTCCTGTGCGACGCTGCTTCTTTCCCAAGGCGCTGATATCAAAAGCGTGCAGGAGATTTTAGGACACGCAGATGCAAGTACAACGCTGAATTTCTATGTCAAGTCTGACCTGCAACAAATGCAAGCTGCAACCGACAAATTCGCTGCCGCTTTCAACCTATAACAGAATAAATCACTATAAGGGAGGGCTTAATGCTCTCCCTTTTTTCATGATTTTTTTGAGGCGACCTACTCCCTTATGTTCCTGTGCTCAGCGCTAAGATTTTTACCCCGGAAAATGTAAATTCGGCTATCCAAGAACTGTGCTGCTCTGTGACCCCCCACTTATCAGCAGAAGAGAAATATCCGGCAAAGCTGCCACCATAAATTTTGTCCCAAACCACTTTTCATCGCGTTTTTCAACTTCTCTCACAAACGGCCCACGTTCGCTTTCACGAGTGAAAGCGGGTACACCCTCGGCTTTCGGAGAAAGATTGCACACAACGGCTTACACGCCGAAACAGGAGCCTTCCCTCCCCCGGCCACAGCACAGTCTTGAGCTGCCAGCGAAATCGTCACCGAAAGAACAGCCGGAGGAAGCGGATGCACGCCTATGGCGTGTGTCTGCTTCCTCCGGCGTCGCGGCCCCGCTGGGCTGCGTGATCTTTTTTTGCTTTTGTCAGAATTGTGGCTTACACACCATGTGTTCAGTGCTTTCCGCATGTGCGAGACGAGGGGTGGTATCACCACTCTTGGTGTGCTCTGCGTGCTGCCGAAACTCCCGGCCCCCGCTTGTTAAAACGACTAACTTGCCGTTTTCTGAGATCGGGTAGCCTTCATTGATTCCAGCGGTGCAAAAGCAGCAGTTCACTGCAAACAGCCCCGGTCCCCTATGAAAGGGACCGGGGCTGTTTTTTTGCGTCACTTCATGGAGCGTGCCAGGAACGCGGCGATCTGCGCGCGGGTGCAGGTACCGGTGGGGTCGAAATGACCGTTACCCACGCCGGTGGTAATGCCGTTCTCCACGGCCCAAGCCACGGCCTGCGCGTAATAGCTGTCAGTGGGAACATCGGTGAAGTTCGCCGTACCGCCCGCCGTGGGCTGGCCCACGGCCCGCCACAGCATCGTCACCATCTGGGCGCGGTTGATGGCGGCGTTGGGGTTCGCGCCATCGGAAACGCCCTTCTCCTTGGCCCAGTTCTGTGCCTTTTCGTACCAGGTGTTACCGCCGGTCAGATCTGCGTCTGCCTGCCGTGCCAAAATCGTCCACAGCTGTGCCCGGGTGGTGGAGGCGTTGGGCGCGTAGATCGTGGCGCTCATGCCGTTGACCAATCCGCGGGCGCTCACGAAGTCGATTTCGTCCTCGGCCCAGTGGTTCCGGGTGTCGATGAAGCCCTTGGAGTTGTCAACGATCTTCACCGTCGCGCTGCCGTCCACGGTCAACTGGATACCGTCCTCGGTGGGAATGGAATCCTTCAAAATTTCCTCCGTGCCGTCGGGGTGGACGAGCACCGCCACCGTACCGGGGGTCACATTGGAAACAGGAATTTCCACCTTGGTCTCGCCCGCGCCCTTGGGAAGCTCGATGCTCACCGTGGGGGCGGTGCTGCTGTTCCGGGTGGCCTCGACCTCCACGGGAACCTTGACCGCCTCGCCGTTCTTCTTCGCGTCCTCAACGGCCTTGCCGCTGACCTTGGCCGCCGCCTCGGTCTGGCCGTTTTTGTCGGTTTTCACCGTGCCGGTGGAGCCGTCAGCGGCCTTGTTCTCGGTGACGGAACTGCCGTCCTTCTTCGTCTCGGTCTTGGTCACGGAGCCGTCCTTGCCGGTGGTGGTTTGGGTCACAGAGCCGTCTCTCCGGGTCTCGGTCTTGGTGGTGGAGCCGTCGGCATTGTTCTTCGTCTCCGTCTTGATGACCGGATTGCTGTCATGGCTGTCCCGGTCGGAGGAAGATCCGCCGGAACTGCCGCCCGTAGAGCCGCCGGGCTGAGAGGGCGTAGTGCCGCCGATCACGGTGACCTTGCAGACCGCGGATTTGCCCGAACCGTCCGCCGCAGTGGCGGTGATCGTCGCGGTACCAACCTTGACCGCCGTCACGGTGCCGTCAGGGGCTACGGTGGCAACATCCTCGTCAGAGGACGCCCAAGTCAAAGCCTTGATGGTGGCGTTCTCAGGCGCGACCGTGGCGGTCAGCGTTTCGCTGTTTCCAACAGAAATCGAAGTTTCCGCCTTGTTCAGCGTGATTTGGGATACAGGGACGATCTCGGGCGTGACGGTGCGGACGTAGCCGCAGACGTTACAGGTCGTGTCCGCATCATCGGTGTAGACGTGCGCCTCTTTGTCCTTGATGCTTTCGGACTGTTCCGGGCAGTCCGCATCGGTGCATTCGTGCCAGTGGTTCGTACCGTCCTTGCTCCAGTCGCCGTAGCGGTGCTCGTGCGCGGGCGGCGTGACGGTAAGTGTCGCGGGCTCGGAGTATACGGGAGGCGTGCTCACGCGGTCACTGCCCGTATGGTTGTTCGTGTTCCAGAGCACACAGCGGAACAGCTGGCCGCTCTGTGCCGCCGTGACGGACGGGATCGTATAGCTGGGCGTGTAGTTCCAGAAGTCCGCCGTACTTTTGCCGCCGGCGCCTTCGATGTCCGTCCAGTTTTGGCCGCCGTCGGTGCTGCTCTGCCACTGATACTCCAGCGTGTTGAGATATTGATCGATCAGCTTGGCGGAGAATGTCACCGAATCACCCGCAGCCGCGGACACGCTCTGCGGCTGCTCCGTGACCACGGGCGTGACGCACACATTGAGCCGCCAGTAACCGGTCACGGTTTTGACCGTATTGTCGGGATAGGTCAGCGTGACATGGAAGCAAACACTCTGATAGCCCATCTCATCCGTGATGGTGATGGGATAGGATTCGCCCGCGGGTGGGATCGCAGCCCACTCCTCTTCCGTTGGCATAACATTTCTGCAGTACTTCCAGCGGTATTCCGCTGTGACGCCCGTCAGAGAGCTTATGGGATACCAGGTTTGGCCGTCGTAAAAACCGGCGGTAATGGTCGCGATCTCGCCCTGAATGAATTCACCGTTTCCCCGCATGGGCGAGGCCGCGCCGCGCAGAACTGCGGGACAGTAGTACGCGGTAAATGTATGGGAATATGTCGTGCCATCCTTATTCGTCGCCGCGCAGCGGAACTTTGCGCCGTGCAGGGACAGGGGCAGGAGCGCCTGATAGGTGGCTTCCGTCGCGCCCTCGATATTCTCCCAGGTCTTGCCGCCGTCCCGGCTGACCTGCCATTGCAGCGCGGGCGCGGGCGTGCCGGTGACTTCAACGGTCAGAGTCATGTATTCACTGCTCTCGACCACACAGCTGACATCCTCCGTCGGGCTGGTGAACACCGGCACATCTCCGAGGGTCATGCCGCCGTCCGACTTGGGATAGTACTTATTCCCGCCGACGGTCACAGTTACCACCTCCGCATCCTTGGGGATCCAGAGGTAGAGCTTTCCGCTGCCGTCGGTGGTGACATGGCTGTCGTTGAATGCCGTACCTTCCGGAAGCCCGGAAAGGGTGACGTCCTCCACGGCGGTGTTCTTTTGCGAAAGGGTCAGAGTGACCTTTTTCAGTTCATTGCCGTTGGAATCTTTCACGACCGTGTTCACCGGAACATCCAGATCGACACTGCCGCCGTTGATGACAATGTTGGCGCAGTTGACCGTGCCCAGACCGAAGACCAGGCTGTTTGAGATGGTGAGTTTCCCAAGCGTCGTCACCGGCTTGTTCGTGCAGTTGTTGATGAGCGTGATGCCATTGAATGTCAGGGAGGCACCGGTGCTGCCGTCCATGGCGTGGTCGCCGCGGAGCGTCAGCTTTTCACCGCCGGACTGCCCCTTGATGGTCAGACCGCCCGAACCCTTGAGCGTCCAGACCGCGTCGGTGCTGCCATGATTGGACTCCATGGCGCTCTCGGTGTTTTCCATCAGCACGATGGAAAGCTTCGAGCGGTCATCCAGCTCCACGCGCTTGTTCGGGCCGCTCAGGTCCAGTCCGTTGAGCTTGACCTCCGCCTCGCCGCCTGTAAGCATACGGATGCCGAAGTCTGTGATAAACTTCCAATCCGCCTGGAGCTTGACGTCTTTTTCCGGGCGATAGTCGATCCAGGTGTCCTTTGCGGAATCTCCCAGATAGCCCGCACAGAGCGCGGTGTTGTTTCCGCCGGGGGTGCCGCGGAAGGCAAGCACGCCCGAGGCGAGGAGCAGGCTGAGCAGGATCATCTTGCCGCTGGCGCTGTTGTCGGCGGTGGTGACGATGGGCGCGCCCTTCTGCGGATCATGGATGAAGCCGACCGGCGAACTGCCGTCGTCCTGAAAGCCCTCCACACTCATGATCCTTGTACCGTTCGGAAGCCAGAGGTAGACAGTGTTGTCGCTGACAAGCATGGTGAGATCCTTGATGACGTCATCGTTGACAGTGTTGGGGATATTCACGCGCAGCTGTGTGACCAGCGGGTAAAGAATCGTCTGCATGATGCCGACGGTAGCGTCGGTGCGGTAGGCGATTATCATGAGGTTCCGGCTCTTCCCCATGTCCTCCAGCTCGACCTTTGTCCGGTAAACAGGATTGCCGCTGTGATCCGTGACACCGGTGACCGCCTTGCCGGAGGCATCCGTCAGGTTGGCGTTGCTCCTACGGTCGATCTTCACCGTGCCGCCGGAGTGCTCCCCCTCCAGGGTGCTGCGCGTGACGCGCAGATTTCCGGCAAAGCCGGCGCTGATCCAGCAGTTTTCAACGGATACGTTGGCTCCCGTTCCGCCGATGGTCTTACCTGCGGCGTAAATGGCGCAGTCCTTGAAATTCACAGTTGCGCCGCTTGCCGCCGAAAGACCGCCCATGAGCGCCAGTGAGGACTGCGCCATGCCCCCGCCGATGAGGTTCAGCGTGCCGCCCTGTTCCACATAGAAGGTGGGTGCGCTGCCGCTTTCCAGACAGCTCTTGCCTGTGAGCTTCAGGTTCAGCGTCGCGCCGCTGCGCACGGTAAGAAAGGTGTGATCGCGCACGATTGCAAGACCATCGAGCACGACGGTGTGCTCACCCTCCCGCACGTCGATGCCGTAGTAATTATTGTAGTCCGCCGCAAGGACTTTGCTGAAGCCCTCTTTGAGGTTCAGCTCCTGCTGCGTGCTGCCGGAGCTGTAAACATTCTGCTTGATGGAATCTGTATCCCCGGGGCGGTCGGCGTTGCGATAGTACCAGGTTTTTCCCTCATTATATTGACCCTTATAGTAGCTGAGCACCAGCACGGCATTTCGGATGCCGCTGATCTCCACCTCTTTTTCAGGGCTTACGGTTGTTCCGAGGATCACATTCTTGTAGATGCTGCCGTTCACCGGCTTTGTTATGACGGCCTTTGTGTATGCCGTGTCCCCATTGGTCCCGGAAAGATCCCAGCGGCCGTTGACCTTCAGCGCGCCGTTTTCATTCTCGTTTGAAAGAATCGGGTTCTGTGTTTTCGCGTACAGATAGCCGCCGAGGTCGACCGTCAGGTTCGAGGAAACGTAAATAGCTTCCTTGCCGTCGTATCGGTTGGTCTTCGTACTGTAGCCGTTGGAATAGGCGCGGACGGTTCCGCCACCGCCGATCTCCAGTACATTGGCCTTGATGCCGTAGCCCTGACAGCCGTCATTGCCGTTCCGACCGTCGCTCGTGGCGGTCACCTGACCGCCGACGACGCGCAATGTTCCGCCCACAAGCAGGGCGACGGGATAGTCATTTTGGTATACACAACCCTTGGTGGTCGCATTAAGCGTGCCGTTCACTGTCAGATCGTTCTTGACATTGAGCGCGTAGAAGTCCAGATTGTTTCCCTGTGCCTCTGCGGTGACGCTCGTCCCGGCGCCGACGGCCATGCTCCGCGTCACAGTTCCATTCATGTAGCTGCGCAGTGTCAGATCCACGCTCCCGCTTGTCTCAATGCCGCCGGACTGAATGGGGAAGGTCTGGGCTTCAATGGTCAGGCTCCCGCTGCCGGAGAAGCGGACGGTATTGCTCCAGATGCCGAGATAGCGCGGCGTATTCACATCGGAAGTGGCGGACATATACTTTAGGCTGCCGGAATTACCGATGTAATTGCTGCCTTCGAGCACGATGTTCAGCGTCCCGACATTCCGGCTGTCGAGAAAGACGTTATAGTATTTGAATATGCCGGGCAATTGCTCGGACGAGACCTTTGTATAAGTGTCGATCGTGCAGTTTCGCAGCGTCAGCGTCTTCGTGGCGGCGTCATACTTGAAGCCGCCGGTCGTATCGTAAGTGCTGCTTACAGAGCTTTGTGTGATGTCGAGAACGGTGCTGCCGAGGGTAATCGTGCCATTCGCCGCCCGCGCACTGATGCCATTGGCCGCCCGCATTGCGACAGGGCTTGCTTTGGCGGCAACGACATCACTGCCAAGTTCATCATCCGCTGGCGCGGATGATCCCTCGTCCTCCGCGATGGCGTTTGGCTGCTCCTTACCGAGCTTCGACTCTTCCGTGCAGGCTGTTTCGCAGATGCTTGGGGAAACATCTTCTCCCCTTTTCTCGTCATCTGCGAATGCTGTTGTGGGGATCAGTGTCAAGCACAGAGCAAACGCGGTAAGCAAGCTAAGAAATCTTCTTTTCATCGTGATTCCTCCATGATAAAAGAATTTTGGCTTCTCCAAGGGGATACCCCTTGCCTAAATTTGTTTTTCCGTCAGGGCCTCAAAGCCCTTTTCCGCCTGCTGGACGGTCTTTTGGATGATGCCCAAAGCCATTGTGTGAAGGTCCATCTGCAAGACTGCCGCCGTGATCGCCGCCCGCTTCTCCTTCGGTACGTCATAGAGCTTCAATGAACAGTCCAGAAAGCGGGAGATCTTGGCGTCCATCGTGAAATACACGTCACAGGGAACCGACATGAAGCCCCGCATGATACTGGCGGACGCGATCTCCATCTCGTAGAAGTCCTTGGGCTGTGCCTCCGGCAGATAAGGCCCGAAGATGACTTGCAGCCGCTTCGTTGTGCTTTTGTAAAGATATGCCGCGATGGAGGGCAGGGAGTATGCCATCACATACAGCTCCCGCAGCGGCTCGGTCAGCTCGGCGATGTGGAGCTGGAGGGCCGTTTCCACGGCGTACAGGAGTACAGGGTCTTGTTCCCCGCTGTGCTGTCCCGCCAGAGCGAATTGCCCGCTGAACATCCGCTTTACCAGCTCCAGCAGCAGCGCCTCCTTACTGGGAAAAACATGGAAGAACGAGCTCTGTCCGATGCCCGCCGCCTTTGCGATCTCGCCGGTGGTGGTTCTGGTGTAGCCCTTTTCCAGGAACAGCGCCACCGCTGCCCGCAATACCTTCTGCTGCGTCACCAGACCGTTTAACAGTTTTCCTCTTGGCAAAATAATCAGCTCCTAACACCATGCTTGCGATTGCACTTTTATAATAACATACCCAAGTTTATGGTGCAAGCAAAAGCTCATTGTGATTGCGTTTTCGGAGTAATGTGCAAACCCTACCAGCGCTATATAGTAAAAATACCAAGGAAGATCGCGTTCAAGGGGAGGAATGACACAATACTCGTGAGTTGTTTTTGCCCAGAAAGCAGAATTAGGTATTCTGGCACGAGTAAAGCTCCAATGGTATTCTGACTCTGTACTTATTAGATTTCATCTCTGTTATGGAGCTTCATAAGCTGTGAGCCAACACATTCTGGCATTTCTGGGCGGACAATTTGTTTCGCCGCTCTCTTTGCGCTTTGATTTGAGTTTTCGGATCAGAGCGCTCTTTTTTTGTCCAAATTCCGCATTGCGGGTTTGAGAAATATTTATTTGAAAGGTGGAACAAGCAAATGATGGAAAGCAAAGTATTCGCGGACAACTTCAGTCGTAGCTTCAGCGAGTCGGGGGACTTCTTTCAGTTCCTCAGCGCTCGGCAGGCCCGCAGCAAGTGGATGACAGCTCCGTCCAAGGAACTCCGGTTTGAGCCGGTGGAACGGGGATCCACGCTCGGAAATCTGTATATGCAGATCTACGACCACAATGGCGATGCAGATGTTCTGGAGGACACAATGGAGAATACCAGCCTCCTGCTGAAGGTAGATGGTAAGGACTATCCGGTCCGTTCCTGTGCGATCAAGACAGTTCTCGAGCGCGCACGCATCTCTGGGCATGCACTCAACAAAGTTTCCAAGACGGTATTCGCCGAGATCCTCAACTACTGCATGGGCGTTGCCTCTGGTGACAGCCTGATCAAAATCGCAGATGAGAAGGTATCGGCAGTACATGGTGGCGATCCGAAAGACTACACCGTTATGGAGATGCTGCCTCTATTTAAGGCAACGAGCGACTTTCTCAACCGTGAGTATCCCGGAAACACTTTTATGACAGCCCACTTCGATCACTCCATTGCGACAGCAATCTGGCGTCTGGATGGACAGGCAGACAATCTTCTCGATACATATCATAGGGAGATTGCTGCCAAAGGCTTGC
>OGNF01002812.1_pt1 | contig 12596 bp, 8 predicted proteins | sample 1573321 | NCBI WGS metagenome assembly OGNF01 (sample SAMEA2581911, study PRJEB24529) | metagenome | biome: Human gut stool | place: China | collected 2011
GATTTCTCGTCATACCGCCATAATTGTGTCTGTCTGAAAATCGGGGAGTATTATAAAGGAATCGACAGCGACCTTGAAGACGCACAGTACTACACACTCGACGGCCTCCGCATCGACAATCCCGCCAAGGGCCAGATCGTGATAGTTCGCCGCGGCAACAATGTTTCCAAAATGATCGTCAAATAATCCCCCGAGGATTATCCAATCCCCCTAAACACAAAGGAGTCCGTGCCCGATGACAGGCGCGGACTCCTTTCTTTTTGCCCAAGTTTCATGTCCTGATATGGAGCGCAGGCTTCCCGGCCTGCGTAAAGCGCCGAATACGGAGGGACGGTATCTGCCACCAATGCTATACCCTCTTTAACGACCTGACAAGCTCAATACAACAACGGCAGGCCGGAGGCCTACCCTCCATATTCAAGGCGCTTTTAATGCGGCCTCACGAAGGCCACCTTACTTCTGAAAATATTCCATTGCAAATATTTGACACCCAAAGCAAAGTAATACCGACAATGAATATCTTGCTCTTAAGGAGGAAGCTCCCTTGATAGATTCTTCCTCATTTCCCTCTCATTATAAAAATACTAACTTGCAAATAAGATTATGGGTTCACCTTTAAAAATAGTGGAAATTCCGGTCAGGGTAAGGCGCCTCGAACCCCTGATACTTGACGAGAATATGCGCTGTTTTCAACCCCAGGGAGCCATCGAAGACGTCGGTGGCGGATTCCAATTGTCCCGGTATCCAGAAATAGGGAGACTGGTTATCCCCGAATCGCTGGATATTCCCCACGACGAGTGGTTCAGTCCGTTTGCGACTTATCACGGGCGGGGATTCTGCATTGACAGGCATACGCGGTGGGAGAAAGTGAAAATATACGAAATCGAGAACCGTTCGCCGCATCTTACCGTCAAGGACGGAGTGCTCTATTCCGCTGATATGAGGCGGCTTATATATTGCTTCGAGGAGATGGATACATTCACGGTTCCGCCACAGGTAGCCACGATAGAACCCTTTGCCTTCTGCGGCCAGACGCGCCTGAAACAGATTACTTTGCACGAAGGAATCACCGACATGGGACCTGCGGCCTTCATGGGTTGCTCCCGGCTGCAAGAAGTGATCATTCCCCCCGTGGTAAAGCTAATACCCGACGACTGCTTCGACGGCTGCGAATCGCTTTGCCAGGTTGTACTCCCAGACGGACTCCAGCGTATCGGCAACTGCGCTTTCCGCACATGCCGGGAGCTGACGGAAATACATTTGCCAGCCACGGTGACGGGACTTTGCAGCTTCGACGGATGCTCATCGCTCCGCGAGATAGAGATTCCGGCCGGGATGGAGCGCGTGGAGGGGTTCATGTTCTGCCATTCGCTGCAAAGGGTTATTCTCCACGCCGAGGTGCGAAGCATCGCCGATTACGCTTTCCGGAACTGCTACAAGTTGAGGCACATCAATTTTCCGGAGGGACTGGAATACATCGGCAGCCGAGCCTTTTACCCGTCGTCGCTACGGCAGCTGGATTTCCGTCGACACTGCAAGAAATTGGCTGCGAAGCATTTTACTACAACGGGCGCCTATGGAGAGTCAAGTTCCAAAACACACCTCGCGAGATAGGACTTGCGGCCTTCGCCTGCTGCCTGCGGCTACTCAAACCGCTGATATCCATGCCCAAGGGGATGACAATGGCCAAAGATGTATTCCGGCAAGACTCAGGGCTTGACAAATTCGGCTTCTGGGACTAAGTGCAACGCCACAATAAAAGAGCGGGGACATTTCTGCCTCCGCTCGGTTTTATTGGGAATTATCACCGCTGGGGGTTATAAATATAAAGGGCCTTTGACGTTATCCGGGCAGCCCTCCGGCCTGCCCTCCTTATTTACTTGCGGATTATTTTGAGCCGGCGGTTGGCGTTGTCTATCTCAATCTTGCCGAGGCGCCCGAGGACGCTCTGTCCTAAGAGCAACGGCGCTTTCTGGTTGCGTATCACAGAGGCACGGACGTTGTCGAGCTCCAGGCCGCCGAAGTTGACCTTGCGCAGTATCACCACGGTACCTTCCGAAATGTCGCCGTTGGCGTCTACGTAACGTTGCGAGCCCACGATGTCGGAAGGCCGGATATAGTCGTTTTTCAGCATGAAGTTGGCTTCCACTTCCGACATTGTAACGTCTGAGGCGCCGGTGTCGAAAACAAAATGCAGCGGCAACCCGTTGATTTCACATTTCACCTTGGTGACGCCCGAGTCCTTGGTGAAGGGGACAAATACCGGCTCCGAAGCAATAGCCGCGGAGTCGTCATCGGGAGCAACCTTTTTATCCTGTATCGGAGACACGGTTTTATCCTTCATCAGTTCGCGGTATTCGAGCATATCTCGCAGCGGGTCAAGGTCGTAATCAGTTTCGATATGCGGGAACTTGTTGTAACCGGCGTCCAGGGCTTCGCGCAGATAGCGGACAGCCTCCTTTTTGTCGCCAAGGCGTGCGTACAGACAGGCGAAATTGTAGAGAGAGCCTGCGCGGTCGGTGGTATCGTTGGCGAGGATAGTCCTCATCGTCTCCACGGCTTTCTCGCTGTTTCCGAGGCCGGAATACGCGAAGGGTGTCCACGAATCGGCATTGAGGACTGAGTCTTTCTCCAGTTCGATAATCATTTCGTAATCCCTGCGTGCAAGATCGGGTTTGCCCGTCAGGCGGTAAGCATCGCCGCGTTTCAAGAGCAGATAAGGATGGGCGGCATAATTGGGGTCAACGGCTGCGGCGAGGGTAAAATCCTCTATGGCATTATCGTAATGCCGCATGTCTACCTGCAAGTCTCCGCGCGAAAAATAGACATCTGCGTTATCGGGGAGAGCAACCGCCAGAAGGTCACGGACAGCAAGTGCTTCGTCGAATGCACCGGTCAGGCCCAGCAGGTCAGCTTTCATGTCCATCAGTTGATAGTCCTCGGAATCCATAGCCAGGCCGTTTTCCACATATTCAAGCGCACGGGGATAGTCATTCTTGGCCGCATAATTCTTGGCAATGAATTGCAGGAAAACAGGATTGGCGTCGATGCTTTCGGCCTTTTCGAAATAAGCTATCGCGGCGTCGTTTTCGTTATGGAGGGTAGCCATGACTCCCAAAAGATAAGGCCATAATGCCGTATCGGGCGACTTGGCCATCTTAAGTTTCAGTTTTGTGTTCACCAAATCTTTGGCTTCGCCGCGTGATACATCCTGCAAATAAACGAAAGCGGCCTCGTCTGCGTCAATAGCAAGAGCTTTTATAAGGTCATCAATGGCTTCGGGCCATTTCTTAAGGTCCATGTACACGCCCCCGCGGAAAGTGTAGCCGGAGTTGTAATCCGGGGCGAGTTTTATGACGTAGCTGAAGAGTCTTTCGGCCTCGTCGTAGTTTTTGCGGTCCCACGCATTGCGTCCGAGCCCCATGTGTGCCATGACGTTGCCCGGTTCCAACTCTATCATTTTACGGTAGTCGGCGTCGGCGAGGTCATATTTCTTCTGGTCGTAGTAAATATCCCCCCTTGCATAGAGCAAATCGGTGTCCGAGGGGTCAAGGCCGATAGCATCCCGCAGGTCAGCGAGGGCGCCTATGGTGTCGCCCGTTTCCAAGCAGATATTCGAGCGGCAGTAAAAGGAAAGAGACCGTGTCTCCTTGTCCTTCTTGGGGAGATACTTCAAGGCCTTGTCCACATCGTTGAGCGCGGTGCCATACTCCTTTTGCGCATAATGGAGCATGGCGAGGTAAAAGTGAGCCTTTCCGTTCTTGGGATTGTCGACGATTTCGCGTCCGAACCATTCTGCGGCACCGGAGTAGTCCTCGTTGATAAAACATTCCTGACCACGGGTAAAGGCATAGGAATCCTTGTTCTTGTCTTCCCTGGCGAAAGCGGCGCCACCGCAGAGCAGTATCAGGGCCACCAATGTAAAAATGCATTTTTTCATAAGGGTTTATCTGTTTAGTGAGTTAATAATCTGAGACATTTCTTCGGGAGTATAAACCACCTGGAGGGATTTTCCGGATTCCTTATCCTTGAAAACATATTTTAATGTTATGTTTTGACGGACAAAAACGGGGAGATACCGGCTCATGGCAGGGTCTTGCAACCCTATTGACATATAATTTTTCAAATCAAAGGATATCAATTCCAACCCAGCTATGTCCTGTTCGGGATAGAACAGAGTATAGCTCCAGGTGCGGCCGTCAAAGTCAAGGGCTCCGGAGGTCTCGGAGATATTATTTTTTAATGCGGTATTCTCTTCGTCGTACCAGAAATCGAGCATCATCTTATCGGTCTCGTCCTGCGATTTGGATATTCTCAGCAGCTCTTTCATCCTGACGGGAGAAAGGACAAGAGAAGCCTTGTCGTGACCGTCGGTTGCATTGTAATTGTATTTTACGGTTACTCCCATATCTGCCAAAGAGGGATGCTTTTGGAGCATAAGCAGGGCTATGATGTCTTGCTTCTTCTTTTTGTAAGAAGGGTCGGAATGGACTCTTTTGAAATCAAAAAAACCGGGATTAATCTGAAAATCATAAACAATGGTTTGAGTCTTTCTATCCAGCCTCACCGACTGCAATTGCCCTGTCATTCCCATGTCTATGGGGCACATATCGTTGATTGTTTTAACGAAATCTGCGGGGTCGCTATTGGCAAGGGCAGTTCTCATATCCTGTAGGGACGTGCCGCCGGATGAGAAGTCCGACATATCGAACGCCAGTTCCAGAAGTCCTGTCTTTTCGTTAAGTGTTGTGGCAATATCGTTTTCGGCCAAGAGTTCGCGGAACGCCGGCACTCCATGGAGATTGAAGTAATCATAATCGTACAAATCGAAAAGCGGATTAGAAAGTCCGGCATCATAACTTTTCTTCAATGCCTCTATGGCCAGGTCTTTCTCGCCGAGCCGCGCCAGGACAGTCGGCATATAAATCAATTCAGCATCTTCCCATTCATCGTCAAGAGTATGTATTTCTTCCAACGCTTTATCGCGGTTTCCGAGGCCGGAATAAGCCAAGGCATATATGTAGTGGGGCAACTGACCTTCACTCGCAAGCTGTTCGGGCGACATTCTCAAAATGTCGTTATACTCGGCATTTGCCTTCATGCAGTTACCCGAGAGTCTCAATGCGTCGGCATAATTGTATTTGTTTAGTGCCGACGGGTTCAAGAGGACAGCGGCTGCCAGCGGCTCCAAGGCTTCGGCATAACGTCCGAGCGAGAGGTAAGCTCTTCCTTTTTCAAAATATAGAGGGGCACTTTCAGGCTGTTCGGCTATCAGACCGTCTAAATCTCCAAGCACTTCTTCACCCTTGCCTGCTAAAACTCCTAAATAGGCTTTCATATATCTCAAATCCGCGTCCTCCGGGAAGGCCTCGAGCCCTTTGCAAGTGGTAGCATAAGCTTGCAAAAGAGAGTCGTCTTGCACATTGCAGTAACCCAGCCGGTAATATGTAGCGGCATCTGCAATCCCCAGCTTTATCATTTCCTCGCAAAGCGAGGCTGTGCGCTCCATGTCCTCCCATTCGTACAACAAATCTGATTCCAGACGGTACAGACCGTTATCCGGGGTGCGCCTGCTTTCTATTTCGCGGATTATGGCATCGCGCGCATCTGCACCAGATTCCCCCATCAGGAGAGTAAATCCTAATGAATCTGTTCCGTCTATTCCGAAACTTTTCAGACAGGCTTGAATCCACTCGGGCGAGCGCCCCATCTCTTTTAGGATATTTCCCTTCACAGAATAACTGTATGATTTGGTATCGTCGAGTTCTATCGACTTGTTGATCTCTTCGAGAGCTTCGGGCAACCTGTTTTCGGCTGTGTAAAGCAATGCCAAGTAAGTGTATGTGAGCCAGTTCTGTGGGTCCTGTTTCTTTGCTTTCTCCAAATCCTTGAGGGCCGCGTTCGGATTCCTTGAAATCATCTCGCTCCCTCGCGACAGAAGTAATTTCACATTCTTGCCGTCGGCTTTCAGCCCTTGGTCCAGAGTCGTGAGCGCCTGCACGGTGTCGCCCAATGCTTTGAGAAACGCGTATTTGTAATAGTAGCACTCCCCGGCCAGGTTTTTGTCCTTCTTCGACTTGGACAGAGCCTTGTCGCATATCGAGAGAGCCTGTCCCGGTTCATTGAGGAGGTAAAGGCTCAGGGCTGCTTGGAGATATCCATTCGGGTTCTTCTCATGGTCCGTTATCTCTTGGTTGGCATAGTCCAGGGCATCGCGGTAACGCCCCTCAGCAATAGCCTCTTCTGCTTTTTTTGCGTAGAAATCCATGGGTTGTGCGGCGTGAATGGTAAACACGGCTATCAGCGCAAATAGTGCGATAATTGTTGCTTTTTTCATCGGTAGGTCAGTAAGTTGGTTTCTATTTCAGTCTGTTGTGTTTTGGTGTTATCTGAATGGGTGTATCTGGTTCAACGACGAGTCTCGGCTAACTATTCCTCGTAAATGTCGAATTCTTGTGGTACGGAGGGCAGGCAATACAGGTAGATTAGATATATCCATCCGATTACGGGCACCAATACCCAAAGGGCATTCGCCGGGGAACGGTCTATGTCATGGAGCCGACGGATTCCCGGAACTATGAGAAGATACCAGAAACTCACGTCAACAATCAGATTCACCGCTGTGGCATAAGAGGAATTTACAGTTGCCTTCCCTATTAACATTAAAACCACAAGCGTCATTACTGCTACAAAAAAGAGCACGAACCACCAGTATCCGCTTCGGGTAGTGCGTCCGCTGGTCGACAGGAATTTCTTCATTCCGTCGGAAACTGCTTCAATAAAAGAGGTCATTTCTATAGTTTGTTTTTTGCGGTGATAGCGCACCGGCTTTTGGCCGGCACGCTATCTGGTTATTTTTGAAGTTGCTTTGGCGGGGGTGCCGTGGCACGTCCCCCTACAAGTCGCGGGTTACTTCATTGCGGGTTCCTTCCTTACGAAGAGGTGGTACACTTCCCTTACCCAGAGTACGAGCGAGGAGGCGGCCACTATTATCAGCAGGTCAAGGGCGCCCGAGGAGTTGAAGTGCCAGTCGGCGGTATGGAGCATCGGCTGCACGTTGAAGAACTCGTAGGCTATCTCCGTGATGAACAGCTGCCCTATGACTATTATCAGTACTATGGTCCAGAAGCCGCCGCTCATATTCAGCTTGAAGATGCTCTCGCCGGTCTCGAAGCTCCGCGCGTTGAACATATACCAGAAGTGTGTCCAGACGAATATCGAGAATAGCAACGTCGCTTCATAAGGAGTCATTATCTGTTCCGAATCTATCACCGCATGGAACATTTGTGGTATCGAAGTTACTTCGTAGTGGTTGAAGAACCAATAGAAACCGAGCGTTATGGCGAAGAAGAGTACGCCCACGCCGATGAGTTCCGAGAGCATCGGGCGCGTCAGGATGGAGGCCGTACGGCTGCGCGGCTTTTCGTCCATCACGCTGCGCGAGGGGGGCAACGAGGCAAGGGCCATTGCGCCGAAGGTGTCCATGATTAGGTTCACCCACAGCATCTGCGTCACGGTAAGCGGCGATTCGTTGCCCATGAAGGAGCCGAAGAGCACCAGGAAGCAGGCGGCCACGTTGACCGTCAGCTGGAAGAGCAGGAAGCGCTGTATGTTCTTGTAGAGCGAGCGTCCCCACATCACGGCGCGGCCTATGGATGAGAAGGAGTTGTCGATGATGGTAATGTCGGAGGCTTCCTTGGCCACGGAGGTGCCGTCGCCCATCGAGAGGCCCACCTGGGCGGTTTTGAGCGCCGGGGCGTCGTTCGTGCCGTCGCCGGTCACGGCCACCACCTCTTTATTTGCCTGGAGGGCTTCCACCAGGCGTTTCTTGTCGAGCGGACGCGCGCGGGCTATTATCTTGAGGTCGCCGACACGCTCCTTGAGCTGCGCTTCGGTAAGTTCGGCGAACTCCGGTCCGGTGATAATGTTACGCTCCGAGTCGGTATCGTCGTTCCAGAGTCCTATCTGGCGCCCAATCTCCTTGGCGGTGCCCGGGGTGTCGCCGGTCACTATCTTCACCTTTATACCTGCATCGATAACCTCTTTCACGGCGTCGGGGACGTCGGCACGAACGGGGTCGGAGATGGCCACGACGCCGAGTAACGTGAGGTTTTTGGCAACCACTCTACTGTCTGCAATAGTGGCGTCGTCGTCATTGAGTTCCTGATAGGCGAATCCGAGCGTTCGCATTGCCTGGTTCTGGTAGCCGAGGAGCAGCGCGTCTATCTCCTCTTTGGTCACGCCAGCGGTGTTCTTGCACATTCCGAAGACTATCTCCGGGGCGCCTTTCACATAGAGGATTCGCTTGCCTGTGGCTGACTGCACAACCGTTGCCATATACTTGCGTTCGGTAGTGAAGGGGAGCTCTTCGAGGCGCGTTGCGCCGCCGCGCAGGTCGCGGTAGTCAGCGCCTTTGGAGTGGAGCCACAGTAGCAGCGCACCCTCTGTCGGGTTACCCAAAACGGTGGGTTTCTCGCCGCTCATGTCGAGCTGGGCGGTAGAGTTTACGGCTATTCCCTCTTCGAGAACCACGGGGTCCGGGTTGCCGAAGAAGTCGGTCTTGTAGACCTGCATCTGGTTCTGTGTCAGCGTGCCGGTCTTGTCAGTACAGATTACGGTGGTGGCGCCCATGGTCTCGCAGGCGTGCATCTTGCGCACCAGGTTATTGGTCTTGAGCATACGGCTCATGGAGTAGGCCAGCGAGAGGGTTACTGCCATAGGCAATCCCTCGGGGACGGCGACGACTATCAGCGTAACGGCCACCATCAGCGTCTGCAACGTGTGGGCAAGGAGGGTTGACCAGTCTGCACTTCCGGCCTCGGGGTTCATCATTGCAAAGATCCCTATCACCATCGCGAAGAACACCACGAAAAAGGCTACTATAGTAGCGATGCAGGCACCGCGCGACCATTTATCGAACTTCTTGCTTACCAGCCAGAAGAAGAGCGCTACGGGCACGATAAGCAACCATGCCGGCAAAGCCCAATGGAGGAAATGGATGAGCTGTCCCACTATGATGAGTCCGGCGAAGATGTAGCTGACGTTGGTAATGAGGTCGGCCAATCCGTCGAGTTGCTCGTTGAGCGGCGTCTTCACGGAGTCGTCGATCTGCGCCTCCACGAACACTTTGCCCATCTCGGTGGCGTCGCCAACTTTCAGCACGCGCATCACGCCATGGCCCTCCATCACCTTGGTGCCGCGAAGCACGTGGTTGGAGGGATAGGTGGCTTCCTTGTCGAAGCGTGCGGGGTCAGTGGTCTTGGCGCATAGAGGCTCACCGGTGAGGGTCGATTCGTCGACGCTCAGCGTCACGGAGTCGAGCAACTCGCCGTCCGCCGGTATCTCGTCGCCGGTATTGATGACCACGATGTCGCCGACCACCACTTCTTTACGGGGTATGGAGGTAGTGGTGCCGTTGCGCATCACCTCCACCATTTCGTCGTCGTTCACCTGGTTGAGTATCTTGAAGGCCTTGTTTGCCCTCTGCTCGAAGAGGAAAGCCAGCGTCGTGGCCAGCCCGATGGCGATGAAGATTCCCATCGGCTCGAAGAAGACTTTCCAGTCCTTGCCGAGCCCGAAATATTCATAACAGGAAATTCCCACCGACAGCACACCGGCCACCAGCAGGATGATGATAAGGGGATCAGAAAACTTGTCGAGGAACTCCTTCCACCACGGGTCTTTCTCGGGCGGCGTCAGTATGTTCTCGCCATATTTTCTCCGGCTTTCCGCCACTTCCGCGTCGGTCAAGCCTTTGTAACGATTGTTTTGTGACATACTTTATTTTAGGTTGTTATAAGTCGGTTCGGGAGATGGTTCATCTCCGTATTCGTTCGGCCCCGGGGTGCCTCGCTTTATCAGAAAGACAAGCAATGCTATCCAGCCGGCCACCGGCACCAGGGCGATGTACTGCGTCCATCCGGAGTGCCCCGAGTCCTGCAGGCGCCGAATCGTAACGGCATACATCATCGGCCACAATACTAACAGTCCCGGAACGAAGAGAAGCATCGGGAAAGCCATCAAGTACTCCTTGGCAACGACGGCATAGAAATAAAACGTTGCGTACCCGGCGAAAAACAGTGAATAAATCAGGGCTGTCCACCAGAACTCGCTGCGGCAGGCACGGCCGGTAGTTATAAACGCTTTCTTAAAGCATACGGAAAGGGATTGCGAGAGTGTCATAAGTTATATTTGTTTGGTGAATAAATTACAGTGAATCGTCCGGAGCGGGAACTTATTTCGCAGCGGCGGGTTGGGTTGTCAGGCCGCGGGTGGATTCGAGGATGGGGAGGTTTGTCTCCGTCGGGACGTAGATAACGGTCTTGTCGTTGAGGTCGGCCTGCTGACGCACCCACAGGTATTGTATATAGGTAGGCGTAATGCTTCCGTTCTCTATGCGGATGGCTTCGGCGGCTCCCTTGGCACGTTCCACTTCAGCCTGCGCGTTGAGTTTCTCGGCCTCGAGGTTGGCGCGCGCCTCCTCTATCTTGATCTTGCGGTTCTGTTCGGCTTTGGCAAACTCTGCCTTGCCCTCCATCTCCTGCGACCATACGTTGTACCACGGCCGCACGAAGGCCATTCCGGCAATGAGCACCACAATGCCCGCTACGGCTATGATTATCCCTTTCACGAGTTTGGGAGTAAGGTTGATATTTGTCTGGTTGTAACTCATGTTTTGAAAGTTTAGTCGGTTTTTGTTTACGCTTACAAAATTAGTAAATAAATCCCGAACACAGCAATTTTAACAATATTATACTGATAATAACCCTAAAAAGGGGCCAAAAAGTTGCAACCTTGCAAGTGCCGACATATTACAGGCGGTCAAGTTCGGCGAAGAGGGTGGATTCTGTCAGGGTAACGGGCGTAGCGGAGCTGAAATCCTTGCAAGTGACCGAAGCAGGATTCACCGTCAGGGAATACACGCCGTTGGGGTCGCGATTAACTATGAAGCGTGCGGCATCGTATATTTTCTCGCTCTGACGGTTTATAACACGCCTTATCCGGCTGATCATCGGGAGGCGTATTTCCGCCGAAGTTATATCGGGCGCCTTGTCGCCGTCGCCGCCGAACGCCTCGTAGACTCGCGCATAACGCCGTTGCAGGCGCGCCATGCGCCCGTCGAACTTCTCCATTTGCCCGCGGAACTTCGGCGCCGTGAAGCTTATGCCGCCGTTAAGTTTTATTTCCCCGTTCCCGCCGCGTACTGCCCCGCTGTAAGCCTCGTAGAGAAACAGCACGTAGAGAGCCTTCTCCTTGCGGTGAAGGCCGGAGAGAACCACGTCGATTTCAGGAAACATGAAACGGCCGTGGACGAAGTCAACCAGCAGGTGGCACGTTACCGACTTCTGCAACAGCAATATCTCGAATATCTGGCGGTAGAAACCCTTATAAAGGAAACTGCCGCGTTCATCCTTCTTATTGGAGATAACCAGTTGATCCACCGTGTGATAGCCGAGAAAGATATCTACCAACCGCTGCACGGTGGGCAGCACGTCGCCCTCCAATTCCACGCGCAGGAAGTTGGTATAAAACTTGTCGCCGACCCTCGACTGGCTGATACGTACCAAGAGCGCCGGCGGTGTGTCGGCAAGTTCGCGGAAGCCCAGTTTGTGATGCAACTGTTCTATGCAGAAAGTGTCGGTCTGTATCAGCTTTATCTTCTCCAGCAACCCGGTTATAGCGTTTTGCGACAGCGACGGCGACAAGAGCGACGCCACTTCGTTGAACAGTTTCTCGGGCGTACCGGCATAATGGGCCACTATCTTGGGGAGGTAGACGAAGTCGAGGCCGCACATCTTCAGCTCGCGCGACACCGCACGGTAATCCCTTTCTATCGAGTCGTTGAGGGCCCGGTCATAGCGCGACTCCACATAAAGCCCCTGCCGCTCGTCGAACCACACATCCTCCACCGTATTGGAGATAACGTCGCAGTCCCGGTCGCCTCCGCCCAGACAGGCTTTCAGGGCAAGCATCAACAGCGCTTCCTCGCGGGCGCTTATACCGTCGCTAACGGTCATCTCCTCGAAGGTGCAGAGCAGGTCGGAGAGAACAGCGGGGTCCATCTCTTTCAGCACCCCCACAGCCTCGCCGAGGGTCATGGCGTAAGCCTCCACTTCGTTTTTCTTGACGATGGAATACTTCAGCTTCAGCGACGCGTAGAGATTCATTTCACGGCTGTCTATAACCTTGTCAGCTTTTACGAGGTCAATCAGTATTCGGGTAACGGCGGCGCGTTCTTTGGCAGTCATACAAGCTGGAATTAAAACTATGATATAAATATATAGGACGGAAATCCGCTGCATACGTTTAATGCTTGTCAATAAAACGGCAACGATTACCGCTATTCCGGAAAATTATATTAACTTTGCAAAACAGTCGCAACTTAACGGCTTTCTTCAATCATAAACAGGCAATAACAAACCATTTCCATATATGGAATACTTTAAGAAAATCACCGAAAGCATCTACGGCGAAGGCGCCAACCCCATGGATCCCCTCGGCATAGGCAAACGGATGCGCGAGATAGTGTCCGGCGTAGGAGCGCGGCCATCCGGGAACGTGCCGCCGCAGTCTTCACCCTTCTCTCCTCCACCCCC
>OGNF01002819.1_pt1 | contig 12573 bp, 8 predicted proteins | sample 1573321 | NCBI WGS metagenome assembly OGNF01 (sample SAMEA2581911, study PRJEB24529) | metagenome | biome: Human gut stool | place: China | collected 2011
TTGTTTTTTAGTCGATTTTGAAATATTCGATTATTGGAATAATAAGGATCGATATGAATTGGGTGATTATTGGCGCATATTGATTTCTATTGATTCTACCCGTTATTCTTTACTTGCTTATGCATCGTTATCTGCCTTGTCTAATGAGAGTCAAGCTTTGATATATAATAATATAGCTTTTTTTGTTTCTGAAATTATAGCAGATTATCAAGTCGCTTTGGAGTATCATTTCAAAGCTTTATCCATTCATCGGCGAATTTTAGGAGAAAGTCACCGGAATACAGGGTCTTCTTACAATAATGTGGGATTTGTATATAGTAATTGTGGTGAATATGGTAAGGCATTGGGATATTATCTGAAATCATTAGCGGTTCTCAAGATGGTTTTAGGAGATGATCATTTGGATATGGCAACCCTTTATACTAATATTGGGTGGGTATATAACTGTCGTGGAGAATATGAAACAGCTTTGGAATATTATTTTAGATCGTTGGAAATTCGCCGAAAAATCTTAGGAGATAATCATTCTGATACGGCTGTGTCATATAATGAAATTGGACTTGTTTACAACAATAAAGGAGAATATGAAACAGCTTTAAAATGTTATTCCAAAGCATTGAAGATTTATGAGGTTATTTTAGGTAAATCTTTCCCTGATACGGCACGAATCTATAACAATATTGGGCTTGTTTACAGCAATAAAGGCGAATATGATACGGCCTTGAAGCATTATTCCAAAGCATTGGAGATTTATGAGTTTATTTTAGGAAAGTATCACCCTGATACAGCACGGGCTTGCAATAATATCGGGGCTGTGTACAGTAGCCGAGGTGAGGTAGACAAAGCTTTGGAGTATTATTTTAGAGCATTAGAAATTTATACTTTTGTTTTAAGTCATAATCATGTGGATATTATACGACTTTGGAATAATATAGGTTTTGTTTATGGTAATTGCGGTGAGTATGACAAAGCATTGGAGTATTATTTCAATGCTTTGGAAGCTGGCAAAGAGGCCTTTGAGAATAGCCCCGATATAGCGACGCTTTATAATAATATAGGACTTTTGTATAACAGTAAGAGAGATTATGATAAGGCATTGGTGTATTATTATAAATCTGTGGAGTGTCTGGTAGAAATTTTTGGAGAAAATCATCTTTTATTGGGCAATGTGTATTGTAATATAGGAGTTGCCTATGATAATTTAGGAAGTTACAAACAGGCGTTGTCCTATTATGGTAGAGCTTTGGAAGTTTACCGATCCCTTTCATATAAAAATGAGGCTCAAATCGAGGCAATTCAGCGTTATATTGATGGGGTTAATCATAAGTGTCGACAAGAGAAAAAAGGGTTTATAAGAAAGATGAAAGAACTTTTTTCTCAAAATAAAAAATGATAAGGCATATAAGTGAATAATTTTAATTTGCCCCAGAGATGAAATTAAGAAGATTATGATTCGAGAATTGCAGTTAAGAATTCTGCCCGAACAAGCAGCTTCGGAACAAAGCATAGCAGCATATGTGGCTCGGGAGCAGAGTATGGATATACGGTCGATAAAGTCTGTGAGGGTATTGAAACGCTCGATAGATGCCCGTCAGCGCATGGTCATGGTGAATTTGAAAGTGCGGGTATACATCGACGAATTCCCGCAAGACGACGAGTTCCCCCGTATCGAGTATGGCGATGTTTCGGGTAAGTCTCGGGCGATTGTCGTGGGGGCTGGGCCGGCGGGGCTTTTCGCGGCATTGCGTCTGATTGAGTTAGGTATTTGTCCGGTCGTTGTCGAACGAGGGAAAAACGTGCATGACCGTCGCAAGGATATAGCTCTTATCAGTCGGGAACAGAGAGTCGACCCGGAGTCGAATTATAGTTTTGGAGAGGGGGGAGCCGGAGCGTTTTCCGACGGTAAACTCTATACTCGCAGTAAGAAGCGGGGAAGTGTCGAGCGTATTCTTCAAATTTTTTGTCAGCACGGGGCATCGGTTTCAATCCTTTCTGATGCCCACCCTCACATCGGGACCGACAAGTTGCCGAGGGTAATCGAGCGCATGAGGAATCGTATTATCGAATCGGGTGGTGAGGTACATTTCGAGACCCGAATGGAGCGTTTGATTATCGATGGCGATGAGGTGTGTGGAATCGTTACAGCCGATGGTCGTGAATTTACCGGCCCTGTTATTTTGGCAACGGGGCATTCGGCTCGCGATGTTTATTATATGTTGCACGAGAACGGGGTGGAGTTGGAATCCAAAGGTATTGCCGTAGGTGTGAGATTGGAACACCCGCAACAGTTGATAGATTCCATTCAATACCACAATCCCGAAGGTCGGGGGAAATATCTTCCGGCTGCCGAATATAGCTTTGTCACGCAGGTGAAAGGGCGAGGCGTCTATTCGTTCTGCATGTGCCCCGGCGGATTTGTAGTCCCGGCAGCCAGTGGTCCCGAACAAATTGTTGTAAACGGTATGTCCCCGTCGAATAGGGGTTCGGTATGGGCCAACTCGGGTATGGTTGTGGAGTTGCAGCCGGAGGATTTCGGAGCCCGGTTTTCTATGTTTGGAGTTTTGGCGGGGATAAAATTTCAGGAGGATCTCGAACGGCAGTGCTATTTGAACGGGAACTGCAAACAGACGGCTCCTGCCCAACGCATGACCGATTTTGTCAATCGTCGCAATTCGTTCGATTTGCCTCGCTCCTCTTATTCACCGGGACTCATCGCTTCGCCGTTGCATTTCTGGTTACCCGATTTTATCGCCGCCCGGTTGCAGGAAGGATTCAAATATTTTGGGAAAGTATCTCATGGATTCCTCACCCGGGAAGCCGTGATGATAGGGGTGGAAACTCGCACCTCTTCTCCTGTACGAATACCACGTGATAGAGAGTCGATGACTCATATTCGTTTGCGGGGATTTTACCCATGCGGCGAGGGAGCTGGTTATGCGGGAGGAATTGTTTCGGCTGCTATCGATGGGGAACGTTGTGCCAAAGCTCTGGCTATGCAAATTAAACAATCGTCGTCTTTCGATCGTTCTGTTTAAAACGAATATATGAGGCTGATTTATCTTTTTCATAGCGGGTTTTTGATCGAAGCCGAGGATTTTTCAATCATATTCGATTATTATCGAGGAGGTGAAAATATCATAGAGAAGGCTTTGCGTAGGCGGCAGCCTATGTATGTTTTGGTATCCCACGAACATCGCGACCATTATAATCCCGAAATACTGACTTGGAAAAATTTGAAAAACAATATACATTATATTTTCCCTTGCGAAATGTCCTCGTTGGACGAGCTTTCGGGGTTGCCGAATATCGTGTATCTCGATCGGGGAGAAAGTTATGAAGATGACCGATTACGGGTGAATGCATTCGGCTCCACCGATATGGGGGTGTCCTATTTGGTAACAGCCGAGGGTAAAACAATTTTTCATGCTGGGGATTTAAACAATTGGCATTGGCGTGACGAATCTACCGAAGAAGAGGTGCGGGAAGCTGAAACTGCTTATTTATCGGAATTGTATTATATGAAGCGGACTATTAAGTCTATCGATGTGGCGATGTTTCCGGTCGATGCCCGATTGGGAAAGGATTATATGAGAGGTGCAGAGCAGTTTGTCGGGGAATTTAATGTAGGTATGTTTGTCCCTATGCACTTTTATCCGGTAGTGCGTAAAGCCGAATCCTTTGCTCCGATAGCGAAGCGATACGGTACAGAATTTGTTTTATTAAGTAGTACGGGAGATTCAGTAATTATATAATAAATGCTTATAAATCATGGAAGTAAAAGCAAAATTTGACCATTTTAATGTGAATGTGACAGATTTAAATCGCAGTATAGAATTTTATTCGAAGGCATTAGGTTTTACCGAAGCTCGTAGAAAAGAGGCTGCCGATGGTTCTTTTGTATTGGTGTATCTTACAGATGGAGTTTCTCCGTTTTTGTTGGAACTCACTTGGCTGAGAGACCATAAAGATGCATACGAGTTAGGCGAAAACGAAAGTCACTTGTGTGTGCGGGTATCGGGCGATTATAATAAAGTGAGAGCCTATCATAAAGAAATGGGATGCGTATGCTTTGAGAATGAAGTTATGGGACTCTATTTTATTCACGATCCGGACGACTATTGGATTGAGATACTTCCAGCCAAAGAGGGTATTGCTTTATAAATAGTGAAAAGCTGCATTTCTTGACGTAAGGATGCAGCTTTTTTTTAATTGAGTTGATAGAATGGCAAAAAGATTTTACCTTTGTAACATTCCATTACATAAGATGGTATGGAAATTTGTTCGATTGGATAAATAGCTTAGATGAATCGGGTAATTGATTTTCATTGAAGTTAGTTTGTCAAGACCATGAATTTACATAAGAGTTTGGTATGATCACATTTTGCATTGCTTTGTTGCTGTTAGTTGCCGGATACTTCGTTTACGGTGCTTTGGTTGAAAAAGTTTTTGGGGTTAATCCGGGGAGGCAGACACCTGCCTATACCTCGACAGACGGTATCGATTATATTCCTATGCCGACATGGAAAGTTTTTCTCATACAATTTTTGAATATAGCTGGGTTGGGGCCTATTTTCGGAGCCATTATGGGTATCCTTTACGGGCCTTCGGCCTATTTGTGGATTGTGTTCGGGACTATATTCGGTGGAGCTGTGCATGATTATCTGTCGGGTATGCTTTCGGTTCGTCGGAATGGAGCTAGCTTGCCCGAGTTAGTCGGCGATGAACTGGGGTCGGGAGTTAAGCAAGTCATGCGGATTTTTTCTCTGCTTTTAATGATATTGGTAGGGGCTGTGTTTGTAGTAAATCCGGCTAATCTACTCGATTTACTTACGGGGGAAAATACGACCACGACCATGTGGATTGCTATTATATTCGGGTATTATATATTGGCCACGTTGCTTCCTATCGATAAACTGATAGGGCGGCTTTATCCTTTATTTGGATTTGCTTTGCTGTTTATGGCGATCGGGATTATGATATCTTTGTTTTTGCGTCCAGACAGTTTACCGGAATTTCACGAAGCGATAGGTTATACACGACCGGACTCTGATGTAAATCCCATATTTCCTATGATGTTTATTTCGATAGCTTGTGGAGCTATTTCTGGTTTTCATGCTACACAATCTCCGATGATGGCTCGTTGTCTGAAAAATGAAAAAATGGGACGCCGGGTATTCTATGGGGCAATGGTTGTCGAGGGTATCGTCGCTTTAATTTGGGCGGCTGCGGCGATTGCCTTTTTCAATGGGTCATTCGATGCACTTTCCGAGTTCTTGAAAGGGAAAACTCCGGCTATTTTAGTCAATGATATATCGGTGGGCTGGTTAGGAACTTTCGGTGGAATTTTGGCTATGCTCGGTGTCATTGCGGCTCCTATAACCTCGGGTGATACTGCGCTCCGGTCGGCGCGTTTGATTGCTGCCGATTTTTTGCATATTCCTCAAAAGAAAATCCGAAATAGACTATTGGTTTCTATTCCGATTTTTATTCTTGCATGGCTCGTGATGATGATCGATTTCGAAGTGCTTTGGCGCTATTTTGCATGGTGTAATCAAACTTTGGCTGTGTTTACATTGTGGGCATTGACTGTTTGGTTGGCTAAGGAACATAAATGTTATTGGCTTACTTTGATTCCGGCGCTGTTTATGACGATGGTGACGGTTACTTACATATTTTTTGCTCAGGAAGGGTTTCGATTGTCCTATTCAGTTTCGCTAGGCATAGCCGTCTTCGTTACGTTGTTATTGTCATTTTTGTTTATCCGGTTTCTCCGTACTCTATCGAAGAGGGGGGCTATAAAGAAATAATCGATTAGTGTCGTTATGAATAATTTGACTAACTATCATTCTCATTGCGATTTTTGTGATGGGCATGCCCCTATGGAACTTTTTGTACGGGAGGCTGTGAAAGAAGGGTTTTCTTCATACGGTATTTCCTCTCATGCTCCATTTCCTGTACAGAATGGTTGTAATATGCAAAAAGAGAAAATGACGGCCTATTTGGAAGAATTTCGTCGTTTGAAGCGACTGTATTCCTCCGAGATAGATTTATATATAGGTCTTGAAATAGATTTCTTAGACGATTCGTTCAATCCTTCTATCGACTATTTTCAATCCCTTCCTCTCGATTATCGTATCGGGTCTGTACACTATATCGTTGCGCCCGACGGTACGCCTGTCGATACAGATGGATCACCGGAACGATTTCGGAGCTATGTGGATACGTATTTCGATGGAGATGTTAAAGAGGTAGTTCACCGATTTTATCGTAATTCTTTTCGTATGATCGAGCTGGGGGGCTTCGACTTTTTGGGTCATTTGGATAAGATAGGGTTGAATGCATCTCTTTATTGTCCGGGATTGGACCATAAGTCATGGTATAAAAAATGGGTGACAGACTATCTTGAAGAAGTCGCTTCTCGAAATTTATTGGTCGAAGTCAATACGAAGGCTTGGGAGACTCGTGGACGTTTTTATCCGAATTATGATTATTTCGAGTTGATGAATGATTTGGGAATTCGGGTAATCGTTAATTCGGATGCCCATTATCCCGAGAAAATAAATGCCGGTCGGATAGAGGCTTTGCGCGCTTTGGCACAAGCCGGGTACACCAATGTCTGGCAATTTTGTAAAGGTAATTGGGTCGACGTTCCTATTGAGGATTAAATCCCGTTCGCTCCCTTTCTGTAATAATGTAATTGTTTCTTTCTTAGTTACAGCTTTTTTTGTATCTTCGTGCCGATTTTTACGCAAAGATTATTTAAGAAATATATGGGCAAGAAATTCACCGAATATTCTCGTTTCGACCTCTCGGAAATCAATAAGGAGGTTTTGAATCAATGGGATAAGCAAGATCTTTTTCACCAAAGTTTGGAAACGCGCGAAGGGTGTCCTTCATTCGTATTTTACGAAGGTCCGCCTTCGGCCAATGGTATGCCGGGCATTCACCATGTGATGGCTCGTTCCATTAAAGATATATTCTGCCGGTACAAAACCATGAAGGGATTTCATGTGAAGCGTAAAGCCGGGTGGGATACCCACGGATTGCCCGTTGAACTTGGGGTTGAAAAGGCTTTGGGTATCACCAAAGAAGACATCGGTAAAACCATTTCTGTGGCCGATTATAATGCGACTTGTCGTAAAGACGTAATGAAATTTACCCGCGAATGGGAAGACTTGACACACCGTATGGGGTATTGGGTAGATATGAAGAACCCCTATATCACGTATGACAATCGTTATATCGAGACTTTGTGGTGGCTGCTCAAACAGTTGTATAATAAAAATTATCTTTATAAAGGATATACTATTCAACCTTATTCTCCGGCAGCAGGTACGGGATTGAGTTCACATGAGTTGAACCAACCCGGTTGTTATCGCGATGTTAAGGACACGACTTGTATAGCGCAATTCAAGGTTAAGAATCCGCGTACGGAAATGACCGCTTTCGGAGAACCCTATTTCTTGGCATGGACCACTACTCCGTGGACGTTGCCTTCCAATACGGCTCTTTGCGTAGGCCCGAATATCGATTACAATCTTGTACAGAGCTATAATCCTTATACCGGTGTACCCATTAGTGTAATAGTGGCGAAAGTTCTCGTGCGGACTCTATTCAATCCGAAAGCCGAGGGGCTTTCGTTGGAAGATTATAAGCCCGGAGACAAACTCATTCCGTGGAAAGTCGTTGCAGAATATAAAGGTAACGATTTGGCCGGAATGGAGTATGAACAACTGTTGCCGTGGGTAAATCCGGGAGAAGGAGCTTTCCGGGTTATTACCGGTGATTTCGTGACAACCGAAGAAGGTACAACCGGTATCGTGCATATTGCGCCCACATTCGGTGCAGACGACGATCGTGTAGCTAAGGCCAACGGTATTCCTCCTTTGATGATGCTCGATAAAGACGGCAATCGCCGTCCTATGGTCGATATGACCGGTAAATTCTATCTGATAGAAGACCTCGATCCGGATTTCGTTAAGCAGAACATAGATGTGGAGGCTTATAGCGAATATGCCGGCCGTTATGTGAAAAATGCTTATGATGCCGCACTTACTGCCGATGATGCCACGCTCGATATCGATATTTGCGTTTTGTTGAAGCAAACAAACAAAGTATTTAAAATCGAGAAACACGTGCATAGTTATCCGCACTGTTGGCGTACCGATAAGCCTGTGCTTTATTATCCGCTCGATAGTTGGTTCATTCGTACGACGGCTTGCCGTGATCGCATGATAGAACTCAACAACACGATAAATTGGAAACCGCAGTCTACTGGGGCGGGACGTTTCGGGAAGTGGCTCGAAAATTTGCAAGATTGGAATCTTTCCCGTAGTCGTTATTGGGGAACTCCGTTACCTATTTGGCGTACCGAAGACGGGAGTGAAGAGATTTGTATTGGTTCGGTCGAAGAATTGTATAATGAGATAGAGAAATCTATTACTGCCGGATTGATGAATGAGAATCCTTATAAGAAACAGGGTTTTGTCCCCGGCGAATATACGGCTGAAAATTACGATAAGATAGATTTACATCGCCCGTATGTAGATGATATCGTGTTGGTTTCCCCTTCGGGAAAACCCATGAAAAGAGAGAGCGACCTCATCGATGTTTGGTTCGATTCGGGTGCTATGCCTTATGCGCAGATACACTATCCTTTCGAGAATAAAGAAGTATTTGACAAGCGGGAAGTATATCCTGCCGATTTTATTGCCGAAGGTGTAGATCAAACGAGAGGGTGGTTCTTCACGTTGCATGCCATCGCCTCGATGGTTTTCGATAGCGTGGCCTATAAAGCAGTTGTTTCGAACGGGCTTGTTTTGGATAAGAACGGAAACAAGATGTCCAAACGATTGGGTAACGCTGTCGATCCGTTCAGTACGATCGAAAAGTATGGTTCCGATCCGTTACGTTGGTATATGATTACCAATTCTTCGCCGTGGGATAACCTCAAATTCGATTTGGAAGGTGTGGAAGAAGTTCGTCGCAAGTTCTTTGGAACGTTGTATAACACCTATTCTTTCTTCGCATTGTATGCCAATGTAGATGGTTTCACATTCGGTGAACCCGAGGTTCCGATGGAAAAACGGCCTGAAATAGACCGTTGGATTGTCTCTCTTTTGAACTCTTTGATTAAAGAAGTCGACGAACAGTTTGCCGCTTACGAGCCTACTCGTGCAGGGCGGGCTATATCGGATTTTGTAAATGACAATCTCAGTAACTGGTATGTTCGGTTGAACCGTAAACGCTTCTGGGGCGGAACGATGACGGAAGATAAATTGTCGGCATATCAAACGCTTTATACTTGCCTCGAAACAGTTGCCAAGCTCATGGCTCCTATTGCGCCTTTCTATGCCGATCGGCTCTATACAGACCTTACTGCGGCAACCGGACGAGATACTCGATCGGTACATTTGGTCGATTTCCCGGTAAGTTGCAACGATTATATCGATTTGGCTCTCGAAGAGCGTATGCAGATTGCTCAGACTATGACTTCGATGGTATTGGCTTTACGTCGTAAGGTGAATATCAAAGTACGCCAGCCGCTCACGACCTTGATGATTCCGGTATTGAATAAAGAGCAACAGGATCATATCGAAGCCGTGAAAGATTTGATTCTGAGTGAGGTGAATGTGAAAGAAATGAACTTTGTCGATAATGCGGCAGGTATATTGGTAAAACGGGTCAAACCCGATTTCAAAAAGCTTGGTCCGCGTTATGGAAAGATTATGAAACAGTTGGCAGCTACGATAGCTTCTATGTCGCAACCGGATATTATCGAATTTGAGAAGAACGGAACTTTTACTTTCGAGATAGATGGGCAACAGGCTACTATCGAAGCGAGCGATGTAGAAATTATCTCCGAGGATATTCCGGGTTGGTTGGTTGCTAACGAGGGTAATCTTACGGTAGCTCTCGACATTACGGTGACCGACGAATTGCGCCGCGAAGGTATTGCCCGCGAGCTGGTGAACCGTATACAGAATATTCGTAAAACTTCGGGCTTCGATATTACGGATAAAATCGATGTATATATCGCTTCTAATGGGGAGACCGATTTGGTTGTGGAGGAATATCGCGACTATATGTCTCGACAGGTCTTGGCCAATACGTTTGAGATATTGGGCGTTCTTTCTGGAGAGGCTGTCACCGAGCTGGACTTCGATACGTTTAAGGTGAATATCAGAATTGTTAAATCCTTGAAATAATGGAGGTCCATAGGGATATTTCTGTTATATTTGACCGGATATAGAACAATTTTCGTTTGTGGTCGGTTCTTTGAATAATTGAATGTGGAATTTTAAGTAGCAATAATTATGAGTGAAAAAACACGTTATTCCGATGCTGAACTTGAAGAATTTCGGCAGATTATTAATGAAAAGCTCGAAAAAGCATATCGTGATTATGATTTGTTGAAAGCCTCGATTATGAATACCGATGGCAACGATGTTACCGATACATCGCCTACATTTAAGGTGTTGGAAGAAGGTGCTAGCACTCTCTCCAAAGAAGAGGCAGGACAATTGGCGCAACGGCAGATGAAGTTTATTCAGCACTTGCAGGCTGCGCTTGTACGCATAGAAAATAAAACATACGGGATTTGTCGAGAGACCGGTAAGCTGATTCCGAAAGAGAGACTTCGTGCTGTTCCTCATGCAACTTTGGGAATTGACGCGAAGGAAGATGGAAAAAGAAAATAGTTTGCCGATATCCGTATCAATCTGTTCTTTGTGGAAACAGGTAAAGAGGATTGGCAGTTTTTATGAAATTTACTGAAAAGTGATATTAAAATTCGACCTTCGGGGGCTGTTCTTTGGGTAGAAAGCACGAAGGTCGAATCTTTTTGAGATAGGATAAAAGTGAGAATCTTTTTATTTTGGATATGAAGAAATTGACCAAAGGGCAGGTTGCTCTTATTACGATTGTTCTTGTACTCATTGTCGACCAAGCCGTGAAGATATGGGTGAAAACTCACATGTATATCGGTGAATCTATACGAGTGACCGATTGGTTTTATATAGCGTTTATCGAAAATAACGGTATGGCCTTCGGCATGGAAGTGGGAAGCAAGCTGTTCTTGTCTCTGTTCCGTATTGTTGCCGTTGTTTTTCTGTCGTGGTGGATGCTGAAAATTAAGAATCGTCCCCAAGTCGCTACGGGATTCATCGTTTGCTTGGCTTTGATTATAGCGGGAGCTGCGGGAAATATTGTAGATTGCCTGTTCTATGGATTGATGTTTAATGATCCTGTCCCCCCTTTGGTAGCTTCTTTTGTGCCGGGAGACGGGTATGCCGGGCTATTCTATGGGCGAGTTGTGGATATGCTCTATTTCCCTCTGTTCAGTTTTTATTGGCCCGATTGGATACCGTGGATAGGAGGTGAGCGGTTCGAGTTTTTCCGTCCGGTATTCAATATTGCCGATATCTACGTTGTCTGTGGCGGCATTCTGCTGGCGGTGTTTGTTATTTTCCGCTACAAAGATGAAGATTTTTATTTTTATAGGTACCTGGTTGATAATCATGTACGCACCTGAGAATGATATATATATAATATGTATCGCTACAAATAACGATAATTTCTTACTGGTGATAGTATACTATTATTCTGGTTAATCGCTGTCAAATTGATGATTTTGGTTAGTATTGCAATAGCGAAGAGTTTGATCCGGTAAGACTGGCTAGGCAAGGCTATACCAAAAAATCAGTGTAGGTTCAGAAAACGATGCACCATACAATCATCAATAATTTCAAATTGTCCATTGTGCATAAATCATAAAGAAAACCGCAGCACGTCGTATGCAAGAACGTGCTGCGGTTGGCTGGTGAACTTTCGATAGTGCGAGTATTGAATGATTTCCAGCTGTTGCCGATTTTACTATGTTTTCAGTAGAACACTTAGACAAAACTGAGACACACAAAGCTTTGCACTGGATTGCAAGACTTTGTGCTATTCGATAGTTTAAGGTCGCTCACTCTACCTTTTCATCAAGCCAGTCCGCCCACCACTGCATCATTTCTCTGCGCTTATCGAGATACTGAGCATGGTTGTAAATCCCTCGCACAGATCCGCCGTTGGCATGTGCCAGTTGCACTTCAATAGCATCAGCAGGCCATTCGTGCTCGTTCATAATTGTGCTGAATTCATGCCTGAATCCGTGACCGCTTTCCAGACCCTCATAGCCGATTTGTTTGATCACAAGCAGTACCGCGTTCTCGCAGATTGGCTTCTTCTTATCGTTGCGTCCGGCAAAAACAAACTCTGATACTGGTTTAGTGATGGAGCTTAGCGTAGTGAGAAGTTCAATCACCTGGTCTGACATCGGTACTACATGAATCTTGCGGCCCTTCATCACACTGGCGTCGATGGTGATAATCCTGTTTTCAAAATCGACGTTCTTCCATAGCATGGAACGAAGCTCTTTTGTTCTGAGGGCTGTGTAGCGTAAAACTTTAGTCGCAATAAGCGATACGATACTTCCTGAAAATGTTGCCAGTGCTTTATTGAATGCTGGGATCTGGTCGGCAGGTAAAAACGGGAAGTTCTTCTTGCGGTATCCCTTCATGGCGTCTGCAA
>OGNF01002820.1_pt1 | contig 12572 bp, 9 predicted proteins | sample 1573321 | NCBI WGS metagenome assembly OGNF01 (sample SAMEA2581911, study PRJEB24529) | metagenome | biome: Human gut stool | place: China | collected 2011
GAAGTCATTTAAACTTTTTCTTCGAAAAGAATTTGAGACTGTTTTTGAGCGGATTTAACCCGAAATTGAGGGAGCGATGCGGGCATCGTGACCGAAAATGAGGGTGAAATCAGCCAAAAGAGGCCAAATTCTTGAAAAAACATACCTTGTGAAGCCATTTGAAGAAAAAGGTTAAATGACTTCATCCTCCAATTATTTGAAGCTCTTGGTGCGACCGAAGAGGATGCCGCCTTTCACCTGCTTGCGATAGCAGAGGTAGAATTTGGTGCAGAAGGCGGTTATCACAATGGCCGATGCCAGACTCCACCATTCCGCCGACCCATCAATCACACGGACTGTCCTATCGATGATACAGCCTATTGATAAGATAGATAGCGTCAGCCAGATATTCCGTTTTACTCTATTGCTTAACATGTGATTTCTTTAATATTAGGATTGATTTCGATAAGTCGCGTTATGAATTTATCGCGATGGGCAGGCGATATTTCCAATGGCGCATAACTCTTCCATACCGAACGATCAATGAAACTTATGGAGACACGTAGATGCGACATTCCGGCCGTGGCGAGATAGCCGGTTGTTTTCCTTACATCCTTTATGTTTGAAATCGGAAGGCGTGTCGGTCTGAAGAACTGATATACAACCAGATCGTCGCCGTCGATTTCATACCAGCAGCCAAACATAAGCCAAGCGTACAGCAGTGTCATCGCTCCGCTCACAAAAGTCACATACCACCAGGACATCCCTATGGCGGAAAACCATATGATGGCAAGAAAGCCGCCCGTTACAAGCCAGACCCACCAGTCGATTTTCGATCGGAATACGGTATTCATACTTAATGAAATAAATCCTTTTGAGTGTGAGACGAAATATCACCCGCAAAGCGCGGATAATATGAATTTGTATCATCCCTTTGCTCTGCAGCGTGTGAAGTTACGAAAAAATTCGGACAATATTTAAATATTATCTTGCATGATGGCCGGATGCCGGTTCGCCGGGATACCACCATCCGTAGCCGTGGTCTATGGTCGGCTTCCCGTCGTCTGGGTATTCGTACCGCTCATCGTAGCGGAATTGAGAAATCCTGTCCATCCAGAGCGGAATCTCACCACCTATGCGGTTGCCGAAACACCATAGAATGGCCAGACGGTTATTTTCCTCGATTTTAAGGCTCTCGAGGCCGTTGTTGAAGCAGCTTACCACGCTGAGAAAAGGCGCTTCCCTCAGATTAAGCGACTTGATGCGGTTGTCGTAGCACCACAGATTCCTGAGCTTTCTGCGGTGTGGAATTTCAAGACGCATCAGGCCGTTGGCCGAACATTGTAGTTCCTGAAGCTCCACGCAGCGTTCCAGATCGATTGCGGTAAGGCTGTTGTTCTCGCAGCCTAATTCTATGAGGGTCGTGCACCATCCGACCGATATGTCGGTCAGCATGTTGTAGCCCACATAGAGGCGTCGGAGCGACAGGCAACCTTCCACATTGATTTTCGTCAGGGAATTGCTGATGAAATATGCCTCCTCAAGCAGAGGGCAATCGCTGAGGTCAACCTCCGTCAGTTCGTTTTTCGATGCTCGGATGCTCACGAGCGCCTTGCAGCCGGAGAGGTCGAGTTTACCTTTCATATAGTGTTCGCCGAGAATCAGCTCAAGCCGCCCGTCCTTATATTTTATCTCGCTGCCCCATTGGTCGATAGGAAGGTCAGAGCACCATTTGCCCCGGAACCGCCAGTTGGGACCGTCGGTGTCATGGAAGAGCCGGACCAGATATTCGCGCACCTCATCTTCGCCCGGCAGTTCCACGCCGAGCCCCGGCTGCCTCACCGTTACCTCCGCCGATGCTCGGCCGGCCGTTATTATGAATGTTACTTCCCTGGCGTCGGCCGAGGTATTCGGGTGCATGGTGAAAACCACTCCGCATGCATCCGAAGCGCTCCCTTTTTCGGCGTTTAGCGTGCCGTACGTCGCCTTCCGATCGTCAGCGTAGTGTATTGTCCAGGCGGTGTTGGCCCTGAAGCGTAGCTCTACGTCGCCGCCTCCGGCATCCGCCGTAATGCTCCTGGCCACGGGAACGACTGTATCAGGCTCTTTAGGTGCCGGAATATCTTCGGCCGAGGGTGTACACGCCGCAAGAATCGATAGTAGCGGCAGGAAAAGCCGGATGCAACGTAAGCGTTTCATTCCGATGTTTGATTGGTAAGGTATTCGTCGACGAAATCTACAAATACCTGCGGATTCTCCATTACCTCAGTGGCATAGCTGCGGCGTGTATCCTTATCCTTCGAAGAAAATCTCTGCATTATGCTCTCCGATAGTCCCGGATTGGTCTTTTTAACATCGGATGCGAGAGCTCCGGGATTGAATTCTCCCTTATGGCACCCGTTTTGAAGCGGGTTGCTGAAAAACCATACCACCTTGCCTGTATCCTTGAACCTTACATACCATACCTCGATGCGTTGGTCCATATTCATCCCGCTTACCACGCAATTGCCGATATATGGCATTTTGCAGAAATCCACGTGGCGTCCCGATGCAATGCGGCGGATAAGCTTGTATTTCCCTTTCTTGAAAGAGATATTTGCCGCCGGCAGGTAGAAATCTCCGGCATTGAAACTCGTGTGAGTACTTGCCGTGATAAGGATGGAGTCGACCTCCGATGCCTCGCACTTTATTGTCTTGCCGGGCTTATCCGCCGACACAATGTGGAAATTATGGCCCGGATTGATGAAAGTCTGACGATAAGTGAGCCAGTGTTTGGGGAGCTCGCCTTCGTATATGCGGCCGTCTTTGAACCATACTTTTGCCTCTATGCGGGCGTCCTTGTCGCTGTCGTTTTTCGCCGAAGCCTTAAGAGCTCCCGCAAGCGAGGTAATGATAAGTATGACCAAGGCAATCAGTGTCGATAGGAGTTCTCTCATTGTTGTTCGTTTGATGTGTGGGTGTTATAGAAATCTTCTACGGCATCGAGCATTACGGCCCAGCGGTCCGGCACCTCTTTTTTACGCTTTTTGTCGGCCTTGAACCATTGCTCGATGTGGTCGAACAGCTCGGGATTGTTTTTACGCATCCAGTGTTTCATCACGCCGAGATTGAATCCGCCGTTTTCCTCATAGTAAAAAGGATAGGCTACACTGTCGTTGTCGAGTTTGAGGCAGGGTAGGGGATATACGGTCCATACATCGCGAAAACCGCGCTTTACATACAGTCGTGTCGATGGAGCTATGATCCGTGCATGCGCAGAGCGCTCCCCCTCGCCCGAAATCCATACCGAAACGGCGTTCTTTTTCCCAAGCTTAGGAGTGGCGACATTATAGACGCGCCAGGTCTTGATATAACCCTTTATCCGGTTTGGAAAGCATATCGAGTCTATGTCTTCGTAGGTCAGCTTCAGCTCGCGCCCATCGTCTGTTTTCATCTTGAAATCCTGGTTGAGCGTTTTCCCGACGGTCTTGTTCCAGTAGGATGTCACTTTTCCCCTCTCTACATCGCCGTTTTTGAGGGTTACCGTTACGTCGTCGAACACCTTTTCTTGCTCCTTGGTCATTTTCGGGGCTTTGGCCGGAGCGTCTGCCGCTACGACGGCAATCGCGGTGGCAATAAACAGAAGTCTTTTAAGAATCATAAGTCAGAGGAATGATGTATACCTCGCAAATTTACGTATACCCTCAAAAAAAATCGGTGACATTTGTCGCATCTTCCACATTCCTTCATCCTAAGCCGTGCTGCCGGGATGAGTCTCCACGTCGGCTTAGGCGCATTTCTCTGAACCGGTGGAGCTGACGCAGCGATATATTGAGATACGATGCGATTTCGCTTAGCGGCACCAGCTCCAGAATGCGTGGAAATCGTTCGATCAGCTGCACATATCGGGCGTAGGATGATATGCGGTAATTGTCGAGTATCGTCCTGTAGGCCTGGTCAAAAAGCGACTGCAGGAAATTCAGGTGCAGTTCCTGATCGTTGCTCAGGCGTTCTCTGATAAACTCCACCGGTACGACAATGACCTCGGAGTCTCTCAGGGCAATAATGTCGGTCGGCATCGGCTGCTCGCGGAAATTACTGCTGTAGTTGGCAAGTACCGAGCCGTCGAACACAAAGCCGACTGTCTTGAGATTGCCGTCGTCATCTGAGAGCGTGTGTTTGAATCCTCCCGCGTTGATCCATCCGCAATATCTCAGTATTTCGCCTGAATGCGCGAAATACTCCCCGCGTCGGTATTGGCGCGGCGTCCCGTGTTTCTCGCAGATTTCCTTCCAGAACGAGAAATCCGTATAGCGCTCGAAGTCGTTGAACCTCCCCATATCGCGAAGATACTGAAAATATCCTTATGGCATCCGCACCAGCCGGATTAAATTTATGGCGCCATTGCCATCAGTAACTATGTATGATTTGTGGCCTGAAATAAAACTCTGTTGCCGCGGGAAATGTATTCGTCGAACATATCCATGATTTTTTCCAAGAGGCTACCATTCTCGATGATTTTCAACTTCTTGTAAATCATGAGCAAAAGCTTCACCACCTCCTCGTCGACAAACATGGAATCTTCCAACTCGGTGAATTTCTGATTCAATACGAACTCCAGACATTTCACAGGACGGATATCTACACATTTTGTGAGATATTTCAGTTGTTCATATGCTTCGCGCGTTCTATCGGTCGGCCAACTCCCGGATAGTGAGCAATAGAAATCCAATGCTTCCAGTGGAAGACTGTCGCAATAAGCGCAGAACGCATGTATCACCGGTCTGCGTTTGTCATCGGCGAAACGGCGGAGAAATTCCATGGCGAAATCTCTAAAGTCTTCGTCGCAGAACGTTTTGAGTGAGGTTTGTACAAGTGTGGCTATTGTATCCTCGTTGTTTCCGGCTATAATTCTTTCAAGTCTCTCTCGGCAAAATCCTGCACTCTCGATTGTTGCCAGTCCGTAGTATTATATTTGGGCGAGCATCCGGTGTGTGCGGACGTCGGTTTCGGCCATGTCGAGGAAATCCGCAACTTCGTCGCGTTTATAATAACAGCACCATTGAATTGCATCTCCTCGAATCAGCAACGCTTCCGGAACCATCCGCTCGAGAATCGTCGGCAGCAGATTGAAATAGAGTCGCTTGTCAAAGCAATTAGTAGTATATAGGAAATGTAGCGGCACAGTAAGCAACGCCACATCGACAGTCGGAACCAGGTCTGAAATTATGGTGTAGCCCTGTTGCCGTCGTCCCGGAATACTGCACAGATGAATAATCTGGCGCATCGCCTCTCCCGGAGCGGAATTGATTGCATGATTCAGCATATCGGTTGCTGCATTTTCAAGAGTCGTTTCAGTCTTGGCCGTAACGATAGAATCAACCGGCTGTTTGACGATGTCAATCAATATCGGCACTATATAGTCGATATATTCTCCGCCAGTATTAAGGTAAAACTGTATGATTTTTCCGAAGAAGAAGCGGTTTGACTTCGCGTATTCATAAGTAATGAATCGTGAGGCGATGGTCCACATCGCTTCGGGATTGCCCCCTCCATCTATCAGACCTTCGAGCCCGGCTTCGACATATTCCGGATTTATATCCTCTCTGGCTGCAATCTCCATTACCAGATTAATATAGATCTCCGGACTTTCTGCTACATGCTTCCTGAAGGCATCCGCATGAGCTCTGACGGTAACGGGCTCTTTGTCGCGGCTGTTCCACCGGTCTTTCTTCAGTTTTAGAAATGAGCGGAGCCAGCATTTGCGGTTGAATTGGCTATATGTCTGGTCCGAGACCATTCCTCCGCAAATCTTTGCCATTCCGACCGTATGAGATATGCGCCTGACCTTTATCTCTCTCTGGAATCTGCGCATAAGTTCGCCTTTGCATTTTTTCATCTCAGGCAGCAGCCCGTGAATAGGAAGGGTATTGCAGATGAGTTTCCACTTATTCCACCAGAGGGTCGGGTATAGAAGTTCATCCCGGTCGCGTTGCGGATGACTAATCATGTCTGCCTGCGATTGATAGGAGAGTACCCACCGCTGGTAGCTTGTGGCTTCTTCCGGCAGAAGGGTGCTGTAGTGAGTCTTCAGCATCTCCATGAAGAAAAATTCAGTATAACCTTGTAGATATTTGTCGACGCCGCCGGCGGTGGCCAGGACCGCATCAATTGCATATCGGAATAGCTTCGGATTCTTTTCCATGACCATGAATGCTATCGACACAGCGGTCTCGTTGCATGTGAGAAGCAATTCGTCTATAATTGGCATCATGGTGTTTAAGTCAGCAGCATTGTCAAGCAGGAGATTTTCGTAGACATGCAATATCGCTTCGTCGTAATGAGTGCGCAATGAATCGAAGAGCGCTGTCTGACTTAGGCCGGAGATGCTGGTTCGGCCTGTGGTCCTGATTATTTTTATAATAGAGTTGTGGAGCGCCACGAGAAGTCTTGTGGGAGCAATTCGCCGGATCTTCTCGCATAGTTCATTTACAATATGGTAGCCCTGGTTGCGGCGTATAGCGGGGTCTGCCTCGAAATAGGATGTCAGCAGTCGCTCGATTCGTGAGAATGCGAAATCCGGATTGCTGTTTATGGCGTCTGTTATGCGGTAAATTACCGAATGGGGATTGTCGTGGCTTTTTGAGTCGTAGGCCGCCTTTACAGAAGAATTGTTGTAGTCGTTATGGCCCGATAATACATAAGAAATGGCATTTGCACGCAGATCGGTATCGCCTATAATGTTGATCGCCTTGAAAATATCATCCGGATGTCGGAATGAATACCGTGCGAGACACGAGACCAGAGGCGCGAAAAGCACTTCATCCTTTTCGGCAGGAGGAAATACTCTCTCCGCCATGGCGAGTACGGTTTGAAACCATCCGTCGCTTTCGGCCCCTCGCAGGAAATGTACGAGCAGACGTTTGTCGGAATTGCATATTTGACTCAGCACACGCTTCTCGCAGGGTCGTGGATATTCGGCACTTGCCATTAGCGACACTGCTAGCAGCTTGATATGTAGTCTGATACGATTTGATTTCAGCAGCTGGGTAAGTTCCTCTGAGTATTTGTTTTCGTCATGGCCGCGATAGTATTCGAGTATGGCTTTTATAGTGGCACGTACTTCAAGACCCTGAAATTCGGTCTCAAGATCGGATATGAACGAGGCATTGCGTGTAATATAATTCCGCGCCAGAACATAATCGTAGAATGTCTGATGAAAAAAAGATACTGAGCCAGAATCAGCTATAAGTATGCCGCTGCTTGCGAGATATGCGAAGGCCCGCTGACTGGAGGCGCTGGGCTTCCATACGGGTCTTAAGGTTTCGGAAGATTTGATACATGCCGCTATTTTGAAAAGAACGTCTTCAAGCTGAGTCGGCGGAAATGCTGTCTGTGAGCTTATCACCGTCTCATATAGAGCGTCGTATAGCTCGATTGGATTCTGAAAATGGAAGTTGCGCTGTCCGTTGCGATATAAGTAGCAGAAAGAATTGAGGTTTTGGGCATTTTTCAGCAACATGCGCGTGGAAGCGTCAAGTTGGGTGATTAGGGCGCTGTCAAGTTGTTGAAGTACCGAGTTAAGCTCCAGCTCGGTCAGTAGTCCCACCTCTATTATCTCTGATTTTTGTTTCAGAAGATTGAGCGAAGCATCAAACTCCAGATCGTACTTTCGGCACGAGGCAATAGTTATAACGTTCGGCCACCTGCTGAACTCCGAAAGAATATTCAGCATGGCGTTGAGCCGGTTGCGGTCGTTCGACATGCTTTGCGACAGTGCGTCGATCTGGTCAATTGCCACCACAACCCGCTCTTCACCTGAGGCAAGCGTAGCGATGGTATTGTGGACGCGTTCAAACCATCCCGGGTTGCTTTGGTCGTCGATGGTATCGGCCTTGATAGCGATCACAGGGGTAGATGACTGCCGAAATTCTTCAATTAGATCCTTAATAATCACTGATTTGCCGCTGCCTGCGTCGCCGGTAAGCAGGATGAGATTCTTCTCTGTGCCAGTGTTGATAAGTGACATAAGGCGAGCAACTTCCTCGCGTACTATGTGCGAATCGGCCATTCCGTGAAACGTGCCGTTGATACCATTGAACGCGACCATATAGACGGCTACTAAGTCTGTTGCCATCTGCCGTTCGTCTTTGATTGACGACATCCTGTCTCGATATAGTCTCTTCCATAGGGCCACGGTCGCATCCAGATTGGACTTTGAACAGATTTCTTCAACTTTAAAGTAGTAGCGCCCTCTATCTTGAATATGGTCCGAACGATTCTTATATTCCTCGATGGCGGTGGAGTTGATAAGCCGCCAGTAGAATTTGCCCGCATCGGGGTCGCAGGCAATGAATATCACTACCTCGCCTTTGTGGCGTTCGGAATATGCATAGATTGATTTTGGAATGTCGTAGTAAGCTATTCCATTGAACTCGGGCGTGGTGAGATGCTTGACTTGCACTGCGATTCGTTCATAGGCGGTTCCGTCGTCAAGTAGAAAGTCGATATAGCCGTCAATATTTGGTGTGCTGCCTCCTTCTTCAATCTGGCAGTCGGCAACATCGAGTGGAAATATGCTTTTTAAAAAGCGCACGGACTGTACGTCGAGTCGTTTCGACGCATACATGCTTTTATTTGGCACGAATTCTCCCATTGCCATCGGATGGTGTTGTTGCGGTTGACGGTTTCTTCCCCCTCGGGTGGTTTGCCATTGAGGGAGTGGATTATACAAAAATAGGGGAAAACATACGATTCTCACTGTGTTCTGGAGCTAATGATGTGACTCGAACACACGACCTGCTGATTACGAATCAGCTGCTCTACCGACTGAGCTACATTAGCATATTCACTTTTGGAGTCGCAGACCTGATTCTTACGAATCAGTTGCTCTACCAGCTGAGCTACACCAGCATAGGGAACGATGAGATAATTTAAGCAGAAAATATGATACCATACTTTTGCTGGAGCGTCAACCTATTTTCACAGGAAAACGAACTTTTTCTGCTGTCGAACAGGGATAATACGAATTGTATATTATGGATTTTCCGGAGCTTCTGAAAAATGGGCGATTTGCTATCTTTACAAACGCCGGATTCGCGTTCCGCATGTAACTTTCTGTAAAAAGTTCATAATTTGACAAAAACCGCAGCCAGCGTCCGGTTTCGCCGGGAAGCGTTATTGTTTACATAAAAATGACAATAATTTTCATCTACAAGGAGTTATTCACATTTTCCACAGAGTTATCAACATCGTTTTTCTTTGGTATTATCAACGCATTCAAACAAATATCTCCAAATATCCGCAAAACCGCAAACCCTATTTTCAACCAAACGAAAAAGCAAAAATCACTTTACATAACCGTTCGGCATTTGTCCTTTTCTACGTACACGCAAGGCTTTCTCCCTTGACAGCGGTCGATTTTAGCCGAAAAAACGGGACCAGACTTCCGTCCGGTCCCGCCTGTTCAGATTACATAGTCACTTGTCCGCGGCTCGCGCATCAGGTCCGCCAGCGTGACACCGGAAAAGTATTCCCGGCTCAGCTTATAATAGCCGTCCCACACCGACAGGGTACGGCAGTCCGCAGCCCGTGCGCAGGGGGCCGCGCCACTTTGCAGGCAGGCTACCGGAGCCAGATCCCCTTCCGCCAGCCGCAGAATTTCCCACAGGGTATACTGGTCCGGCTCCCGGGTCAGCCGGTAACCGCCGCCGATCCCGTGGACGCTGTCCACCAGACCGGCCGCCTTCAGGGCCGGCATCAGCCGCTCGATGTATTTCAGAGAAATGTTCTGACGGGCGGCAACGTCCTTCATGGGAATGTAGCTTCCGTTGCGGTGTTCGGCCAAGTCCAGCAGGATCCGGATAGAATACCGCCCCTTTGTTGAGATCATAGTATATCCTCCTTGCTCCGTATTTTCGTCTTTATTATACCACCAGTTTTGTAGGTAAATCAACCGCTATTTCCACAGAATTCAAAAAACGTTGATATCCCGTTGATTTTCAGAAATCATCGTGCTATGATGGGGCCGAAAAAAGACGGCGCGTGTCCGCGGCGCCCCCAACAGAAAGGAAGTAAACGATTTTGTTGGATTTTTTAGAGCAGGAACAAATCAGTAAGGAGTTGTTGGAGGGCATCCAGGAATATCGGAACGCCTACCCCACGCCTCCGGAGCTGCAAAATCGGATCCCCAAGCCCCGCTACCATTACTACGGAAAGGAGGTCTGGGAAGCCTCCATTGCCGCCCTCCTGTGCGGGGAAAATCTGCTGCTGGCCGGCAGCAAGGCTACGGGTAAAAATGTGTTGGCGGAAAATCTGGCCCAAGTCTTTGCACGGCCAAGCTGGGATGTATCCTTTCATGTGAACATGGACGCCGCCAGTCTCATCGGCATGGATACCTTTGAAAACGGGCAGGTGACCTTCCGTCCCGGCCCGGTGTATCTCTGCGCGCAGCATGGCGGCTTCGGGATCTTGGACGAGATCAACATGGCGAAAAACGAGGCACTGGCTGTGCTCCACGCCACGCTGGACTTCCGCCGCGCCATTGATGTACCCGGTTATGATCGGGTGGAGGTGGATCCAGCCGCCCGCTTCATTGGCACCATGAACTACGGCTACGCCGGAACACGAGAGCTGAACGAGGCCCTGACCAGCCGGTTCGCGGTGATCCAGATGCCCGCCATTGACGGGGACGGTCTGGACCGGCTTTTGGGAGAGGAATTCCCCTCGCTGGAGAAGAAATACCGGGGACAGTTCGTGCAGCTTTTCCTCGACCTGCAAAAAAAGTGTGAAAGCGCCGAGATATCCTCTAAGGCGCTGGATCTCCGGGGTATGCTGGACGCTCTGCGGCTGATCCGCCGGGGGATCAGCGCCGGAACGGCGCTGGACATGGGTATCACCAATAAGGCCTTTGACAGCTACGAGCAGGGTCTCATCCGGGATGTTATTGCCGCCCGGATCCCGGCGAAGCTGGACCGCAGCCGACTGTTTACCGACTGATATGGAAACCTCCGGTTACAGCGCCCGCCAGCGGCGGGCCATCAATCAGGTGTGGACTGCCTGCGGGGACTACAAATTTGAACCGCAGTTTCTGGCCATGCAGTCTGACGGCCAGCCTGATTTTTATATGAACTGCGTCATTGGGTTGGTCCACAAATGGTTTGGGGATGAGCTTCCCAAGCAGTTGTTCGCCGCTTGGGCGGGGGACGCACGGCAGGCCGTGTACGATGACCTTGCGTGGCTGGCTCTGGAAAACGCCGTTTATGAGAAGGAATTACCGAAGCGTCCCGCTTTAGCAGCACTGCGGCAGGCCCATGCTTCCGCGTTTTTTGAATCGGAATATCAGCTTTCCCGGCAGGAGTGGATGGAGAAAAACCAGCTGGTGTACGCCATACAGTCCGCCAGATGGAAAACCGTGCTTGGGCAGAGACTGCCTGTGCTGACCCCTTGGGAAAAGGGACTGTCGGAGGCTCTTGCCTGTCCCGGTACCATGAGTGGAGAGGAGGTAGCGGCGGCGATCCGGACTGCCTTCCAAAAATATCTCCGCTTTGACGGCACCGCCCACGCCAAAACGCCCCTTACCCTCCATTTCGGAGAGCGGTGGGCGCCACTGCTGACGAAGCTGTTCACCACGGAGATGGTCCGCACCGACGATCTGGCCATCGGCCGATCTGCGGCGGTGGGAGAAAACGGCATGGTGCGGGCGTCCAATGCCCTGCGCTCCCATTTACGTTCCAATGAGCGGGAAACCGAGGACCGGGACTATGTGGAACGCTGCTTCGGCCGCAGTCTGTACGCTCCCAAGGAATTGGCGCTGATGGAGCAGCGGGACTGCACCGGAAACCATCTGGGCTGCCACCTCTGGTTCACCCGTGGGGAGCCGTCGCCCGACAAACCGGTCAGCGCCGATGCCCAGCGGCTTTTTCAACAGGCAGAGGAGCAGGCCAAGCGAAACCGGGCCGCTTACGTCAAAAACAGCGACCTCTATCAAAGCGCCCTCCTGCGGCTGACGGAGCAGATCCGCAACTGTATGCTGATCCACCAGCAGCCGGACGCCGTCTCCGCCCGACAGGGCCATCTGGACAGCCGGCGGGTCTGGCGGCTGCCAGTGCTGGGAGACGATAAGGTGTTTTTGCGCAGCGACGAGGAAAGCACCCCCGGCTTTACGGTGGACCTGCTGCTGGACGGCTCTGCCTCCCGGCTTCACTGTCAGGAAACCATCGCCGCCCAAGGGTATATTCTGGCAAAAAGCCTTGCGGACTGCGGCATTCCCGTCCGCGTCAGCAGCTTTTGCAGTCTCCGGGGCTATACGGTGCTGCGGGTGCTGAAGGATTTCGGTGAGAAAAACGGAGAACGGAAGATTTTTGACTACTTCGCCGCCGGCTGGAACCGGGACGGACTGGCGCTGCGGATGGCAGCGGAACTGCTGGACACCGCCCCGGCGGACAAGCACCTGCTGATCCTGTTGACGGATGCCAGTCCCGACGACAGCCACAAGATTCTCCCTACCGGCAAGGTCCCCCTCAGCAGGGACTACGACGGTCAGGTAGGTGTGGTGGATACGGCGGACGAGGTCCGGGCCTTGCGGCGGAAGGGTGTCCGGGTGGCCGCCGTCT
>OGNF01002823.1_pt1 | contig 12563 bp, 13 predicted proteins | sample 1573321 | NCBI WGS metagenome assembly OGNF01 (sample SAMEA2581911, study PRJEB24529) | metagenome | biome: Human gut stool | place: China | collected 2011
CCCATTTATCTTTGAACAATTCTAACTCATTTAAAGCTGTTTCTTCCGTTGGAGCCGCATATATAAGCTTCAGATCAGCCATCAGTTTTTTGATATCTTTGTAGGAGACAAACTTCGTTGAATTACGGATCTGATGGATGATACACTGCTGAATCTCTGTTTTTGGATAAACCGCCTCGATTGCCTGTGGAAATCCATTTAAACCATCAACGCATGCAATCAGGATATCCTCAACACCTCTGTTTTTTAATCCATTCATGATAGAAAGCCAGAACTTCGCACTTTCGTTTTCCCCAACATACATTCCAAGGACATCTTTTTTTCCATTCATGTCGATACCAAGAGCAATGTAAACCGCACGTTTTACAATACGTCCTTCGCTGCGGACATGATAGTGGATTGCATCCATAAATACTACAGCATACACTTCTTCCAGAGGGCGTTCCTGCCATTCTTTTACAATCGGCAGGATTTTATCTGTGATCCTGCTGATTGTACTGTCAGAAATATCAATATCGTATAATTCACGCATGTGGGATTCAATGTCTCCAGTTGTCATTCCCTTGGCATACATGGAAAGTATTTTTTCTTCCATGTCCTGAGTTACGGTATTTTGATATTTTTTAATCAGCTGTGGTTCATAATCACCGTTACGATCCCTTGGAATCGCCACATCCATATCTCCATAACTGGTGTGCATGGTTTTGCTGGAATGTCCATTTCTACTATTGTCTGTTTCTTTGTTTCGATAGTCATACTTGGAATATCCTAATTCCTCATCCAGTTCTTCATCCAAAGCACCTTCCAAAAGGACAGACATCATGTCACGCATGATGCTATTTACATCGGTGCCGTCTTTGATGCTGATATCATTATTTTTCAGATAGTCACGCATCATTTCTCTCATTGCTGCTTTTTGTGGGCTGTCTTTTCTTCTTGCCATAAAAATAACCTCCAAACTGAGTAATTTTATCTTACATCAGTTTGGAGGTTTACACAAACTTTGGGATACTCCCCAGCACTTACGTAAAATCCCTGCTGTCAAGGACGATTGTAAAAGGACCGTCGTTTTCAAGGCGTACTTTCATATCAGCACCGAAAATGCCTGTTTCAACTTTTGGTATGCGTTCGCGGCATAATTCAATAAATTTTTCATACAATTCGTTGGCTGCGTCAGGTGAACCGGCATGTACAAAGCTTGGGCGGTTTCCTTTGCGGCAGTCGGCATATAATGTGAACTGGCTTACGATGAGCAGTTCTCCGCCAACATCAGTGATTGAAAGATTGGTTTTACCATTTTCATCTGCAAAAATTCTTAACTTTACTATTTTGTCAACAAATTTTGGGAGCATGTCAGCTGTATCGGTCTCACATGCACCAAAAAGAATAAGAAAACCTTTTCCTATTGAACCGACAATTTTATTATCAACAGTTACATCTGCATTATTTACGCGTTGTATTACAAATTTCATTATAAATTTCCTCTTAAAATATTTTAATTGATTTTATTATTCTATCATTGCAAGCGGTTTACTGCAATTATTATTTGACGTGTGGAATGGATGCACAGTAAGTAATATAGCTATAAGGTATTTTAAATGATAGTATATAAATATTTGCCAAGAGTGTAGATACGGAGTAAAATAAATAAAGATTATGAAAGGTGAAAATGGTGATTTTATGGAAAATGTATTTACAAGTGAAAAAAAACTTGGCTTTGGACTTATGAGACTGCCGCTTCTTAATCCGAATGATGGAAGCAGTATTGATATTGAACTTACAAAGAAAATGGTTGATACATTTTTGGAAAAAGGATTTACATATTTTGATACAGCGTGGATGTACTGCGGATTTAAAAGTGAGAATGCAGCTAAGGAGGCTCTTGTATCACGTCATCCGAGAGAAAGCTATACGCTTGCAACAAAACTGCATGCTGGCTTTATAAAGACACTTGAGGACAGAGATAAGGTTTTCAACGAACAGAGAGAAAAAACAGGCGTTACATATTTTGATTATTATCTTCTTCATGATGTCGGTGTTGACCATTATGAGGTATACAAGAAGCTTGACTGTTTTAACTGGCTTGCTGATAAGAAGAAACAGGGACTTGTAAAACATATGGGATTTTCGTTCCATGATAATGCAGAATTGCTTGATAAGGTACTTACAGAGCATCCAGAGATGGAATTTGTCCAGCTTCAGATTAATTATCTTGATTGGGACAGTGAGGCAATTCAGTCAAGAAAATGTTATGAAGTTGCGACAAAGCATGGTAAGCCTGTTATAGTTATGGAGCCGGTAAAGGGCGGAACGCTTGCTAATGTTCCAAAGAAAGTTGAAGAGGCATTCAAAGCATATAATAAAGAAATGTCAATACCATCATGGGCTATAAGGTTTGTTGCAAGCCTTCCTAATGTGAAGATGGTTCTTAGTGGAATGAGCAATATGGAGCAGCTTCTTGACAATACAGGATATATGCAGGATTTCAAACCTCTTAATGATGAGGAACAAAAAATAGTGAAGGATGCTGTTAAGACAATTAATGAGAGTATTGAAATTCCTTGTACAGGATGTTCATACTGCACGGACGGCTGTCCTAAGCATATTGCTATTCCAAAGTATTTTTCTCTTTATAATGCTGACAAGCAGGAAGCAGAGGGAAAGGGATGGACACCGCAGGGGGAATATTATGACAGGCTTACTAATAATTTTGGAAAAGCGAGCGATTGTATTGCATGCGGTCAGTGTGAGCGTGTCTGTCCACAGCATCTTCCGATTATTAATAATCTTAAAAAAGTTGCCGCTTATTTTGGAAAATAAAATGTTTTACAAAACGTGATTTTGTGATATAAAATACAAGGCAATATTTGTTTGATATAAGATTCAATGTAATATCTATAAGAAATGGAGATATGTTATGAAAGTTTTAATGTTAAACGGCAGCTGTAAGAAAGAAGGCAATACTTACAATGCTCTTCTTGAAATTGGAAAGCAGCTTGAAAAAGAAGGAATAGATTATGAGATTTTCCAGACAGGAAGTGAGCCTGTAAGAGATTGTATAGGCTGTGGCGGATGTGCAAGTGGTAAGTGTGTATATACGGATGATGCTGTAAATGAATTTGTTGAAAAAGCAAGAACAGCAGACGGATTTGTTTTTGGTACCCCTGTATATTATGCACATCCAAGTGGACGTGTATTGTCATTTCTTGACAGAGCGTTTTACAGTGGTTCCGGAGCATTTAAGTTTAAGCCGGGTGCATCTGTTGCTGTTGCAAGACGTGGCGGAACATCAGCTTCATTTGATGTAATGAATAAATATTTTGGTATTTCACAGATGCCTGTTGCAGGTTCTACATATTGGAATATTGCACACGGACGCACTCCGGGCGAAGTGGTAAAAGATGCCGAGGGAATGCAGACAATGCGTAATCTTGCAAAGAATCTTGCATGGATGATGAAATGTTTCGAGGCAGGAAAAAATGCCGGTATTGAACTTCCGGATACAGAGTCTGGCAACAGAACAAATTTTGTAAGAGAAGATTTATAAAATAATACATATCGGGAATTATATATGAGTAAGAAAAAGTTATTTAATATAGACAAAAATGACCTTATGTTTAACAACAAGGTTTTATTTGCATTGCTTATACCAATAGTAATTGAGCAGCTGCTCAATTCTTTTATGGGAATGGTTGATACTATGATGGTAAGCAATCTGGGGAGTCAGGCAATATCAGGGGTGTCACTTGTCGATTCGGTAAATAATCTTATTGTTCAGTTGTTTTCGGCAATGGCGACAGGTGCGGCAATTATCTGTTCGCATTATATAGGTATGAAGGACAAAAAAGGGGCAAATAAGGCAGCAAGACAGGTTGTTCTTACAGTTGCGGTTATAGCAATTGTCATAACAATTATAGGACTTTTGTTTAGAAGACCGATTCTTAGTTTTATATTTGGTAAAGTAGAGCAGGATGTTATGGATAATGCAGTTACATATTTCTTGTATACAGCACTGAGTTATCCGTTTCTTGCTTTGTTTAGTGCCGGTTCGGCGATTTTCAGGTCATGCGGTAATTCGAGATATCCGATGGTTGTCTCAATTATTTCCAATCTGATTAATGTAACCGGTAATGCAATACTTATGTTTGGGCTTAATATGGGTGTTGCAGGAGCTGCGATTTCAACACTTGTATCAAGAATTTTCTGTATGGTTGTTATTTTCATTGCACTTTCCAAGCCTAAACTTGAGATTGTGGTTTCACAGTATTATACAATCAGACCAGATTTTAAACTTATTGCATCAATTCTTGCGATTGGTGTTCCGTCGGGAATTGAAAACAGCATGTTTCAGTTCGGTAAGCTTGCGATACAGTCAACAGTTTCTACAATGGGAACTGCAGCTATAGCAGCACAGGCTATGACGAATATTCTTGAAAATGTCAATGGTATTTTCGGTATCGGAGTAGGAATGTGTCTTATGACTGTGGTCGGGCAGTGTATGGGTGCCGGACGGAAGGAAGAGTCAAAGTATTATATCGTAAAACTTGCAGGAATTGCAGAGGTTGGAATTATAGTATCATGTCTTCTTGTTTTTGCACTTGTAAAGCCTATTACGATGCTTGGCGGCATGGAACCTGAGAGTGCAAAAATGTGTATAGAAATGGTTGGTGCAATTACAATAGCAAAACCTCTCGTATGGGTACTTTCGTTTGTTCCGGCATACGGAATGAGAGCGGCAGGCGATGTGAAGTTTTCAATGATAACGTCGATTATCACTATGTGGGGCTGCCGTGTTGCATTGTGTATTGCTCTTGTAAGGATTTTTAACATGGGACCGATGGCGGTATGGTACGGAATGTTTGCTGATTGGACAATCAGAGGAATTATATTTACTACAAGATATTTCAGTGGTAAATGGATGAAAAAAGTTATTGCGTAGAAAAATAGTATATAGAAGGAAAAGGACTTGTACATAATGGACATGCAAATATCACATAGTATTTGCACTAAAGTTCAGAAGAAAGATTATATACAAGCAAATAAGAGCAGATATAGGTCACATATTGAGTGAATTATGTAAAAGAAAAGGTGTAGAAATAATAGCAGTAGAGTGTATGCCAGATTATGTTCATATGTTTGCGGGTATACCACCGAAGTACAGTGTATCGGAAATAATGGGATATTTGAAAAGAAAGAGTTTTTTGATGGTATTCGATAGACATGTAAATTTGAAGTATAAGTATAGCAATAGACATTTCCGGTGCAGAGGATATTATGTCGACACAGTAGGTAAGAATGCAAAGAAAATTGAAGAGTATGTAAAAAATTAGATGCAGGAAGATTTGGAATATGATCAGATGTCACTGAAGGAATACATCGATCTGTTTACTGGTGAGCCGGTAAATAAGGCATAATCTAAAGCCCTTTAGGGCTTGCCAGTGGTAGCTATGTACATGGCAAATCTTCAATGGCTCTTTAGAGCCGGCTAGTACCACAGGCTTGTAGCCGCAGAGTAAACCACCAGCTGAGCTGGTGGTCATGATTTTTTAATGTGTTATAATATGAAAAAATATTTTGAGGTGACAAATATATGAGTAACATAGATATTAATTCTGAAATTCGCACACAGCAACAGATTACAGACTCTGGAAATCCGAGAAAGCCAACAGGTGATGACGGTCAAAAAATGCTGGAACGCATGAATGAGAGTCATTATGCAGTCACGGGCTGGGCGTTGGAACATTGGAATATAAATGAAAGTGACATAATACTTGACATTGGCTGTGGCGGAGGTGCCACATTAAAAAGAATGAGTGACAGTGTCGTGTCAGGTCATTTAACTGGTGTTGATTATTCGTCTACATCGGTTGAAATGTCAAAGGAAACTAATTATGATTCTGTAAAAAGCGGAAAAACAGACATAATTGAAGCGTCTGTTGAGTGCCTTCCATTTTTGGATAATTCATTTGATAAAATAATTACGGTTGAAAGTTTTTATTTCTGGCCACATCCGCAGGAAAATTTAAAAGAGGTGTACAGAGTTCTGAAAACAGATGGAACTTTTTTGCTTGTGGCTGATATTTATGGCAAAGATGGATTAGATGTGCAGATTTTGGAAAATATAAAAAAATTTAATCTGTATAATCCAACACCTGACGAATATAAAAAATTATTTGAAAATGCTGGATTTATAGATGTTAAAGTGCATATAAAGGAAGATGATAACTGGATATGTATTGAAGGTCATAAATAAGAAGTGTAATGTGAAAGTCTGGGAATATTGGTGAGATGTTCTCAGACTTTCACTCGTATAACATAATTGGTATAAAAAATATCATAAAAGTATTGACAAAGCATATGATATGTAATAATATATTAAAGCAATAATAAATATATAAGGAGGACTGCCTATTGACCAATGAACCATTACTAAACCGGAACCATAAAGATGCCCTGTTTCGGTTTATCTTTAAAAATCCTAAGGATTTATTATCTTTGTATAATGCGTTGAACGATACTGACTATACGGATGTATCTGATTTAACCGTTACTACTCTTGAAGATATTGTCTATATGTCTTATAAGAATGACATATCTTTTATTCTTGGAAGTGAGATGTCACTTTTTGAGCATCAGAGTACATTTAACCCAAACATGCCGCTCCGTTGATTGTTCTATTTCTCAAGTCTTTATAAAAAATATGTGGCTGAAAATAATATCGACATCTACGCATCAAAACGAGCACAGATTCCAATACCACGCTACATAATATTTTACAACGGTCGTCAGGAGATGCCGGAAAGGTGCACGCTGAGGCTGTCGGATGCGTTTTCTAAAGTCTGCGACACTACGGAAGATAAAACGTCACAATTTATTTTTCAACCGGCAATGGAGATTACCGCTCATATGATTAACATAAATATTGGTAATAACGCGGAATTGATGAAAAAATGCAGGCTGCTCCACGATTATGCAGCATTTATCGGTCTAATCCGTGATTATGTATCACAGGAAAATGATATTAACACAGCCGTTACACTTGCAATTAACCAAGCCATAAGCCATAATATTCTAAAAGAAGTATTATCAGTGCATACAGCGGAGGTGCGTGACATGATTCTGACAGAATATAATGAGGAACAACATATTAAAAATGAGAAAAATATCAGCTATGACGATGGGTTTAATGATGGAGTCGAATGTGGAATTGAGCAAACAAAAATTGAAGCAATAGAAAACATGATTAAACTTAATATCCCAAAGGATAAGATTCTAGAGTGTTATTCAGAAGCGGAATATAATTTAGCAGTTGATAATATTAATGATTAAAGCTATTGATTTGTACGGTAGGAGAATATAACAACTGTACATGTTTACATGAAAATATATTGACTGCCATGAACTTACAAAATTCACGGCAGTTGATTTATTTGTATAGATTACATCAGAAATTTCCTTTTTTCCCATATAAATGATTTTAGTGTTTCATAGATTATGCCATAAATTAAAAATATGAGTGTTTCTTTTGCAATTATTATAAATTCTCCCCAATTTGATATTTGGCAAATTGATGTGAAATTTTCAATTGGCGGAAATACAAAAAATAAGTAATGAAGTACGGGGTGTGAATTTAAAATATTTGTTTTACATGCACATAATGTGCTTATTAATATTATAAAAACAGTAGAAAACTTTCTGTCATTTATAATAGCAGGGTGAAACATCTGCCCCATTGCACCACCACAGAATCCGACACTTACGGCAGAAATGTACCAAAGAATGATTGTGAGGGCGTTTTTACTGCCGATGCTGAAAAGACATGCAGATGTAAACAAAATTAAATTTAAAACTATACTGAATATTAATACACATATAACTTTATATAAATAGTAGTTTATTTTATTGCGGCATCTAACATATATACATTGTTCGGAAATATCCAAGTCGTTGTTACATAAAATATAACCTATATATATCATTAAGAAAAACATAAAGAAACACGATGTTGTTACCGCTGTTTGTATTGTTGTATTTGTACCGGGATAGTATGTTAAACCGATAAATATCAGCATTACTACAAATGGTAATATTCCTTTAATACTTCTCAAAAATAATTTTAAGTTATATGTAATCATATGAATCATTTTTATGAACCTCTTTTATTTCTGCTCCGTTTTGCAGCATTTCCATTAGCTTTTTTTGCAGCTCATTTTCATTGACTTTGATTTTTTTATTGCGGAAACAATCCGTATCGGTGTATTCATCAAATATTATAGTATATTGGACTGATTTTGATTTGTTATACTTGAGTAATTTTTTGTTTCTGATTGTATATATAGAATCGGTTATGTTATTAACCAAATCAAGTTCGTGGCTTGATAAAAAAATACATGTTCCCTGTTTACGTAGCTCATTTACAGCATTTACAAACATTTTATTTGATTTCATATCCAGACCTGACAAAGGTTCATCAAGTATAAGAATATCGGGAGATACAATAATAGCTTGAATGATACCAATTTTTTGAAGAGTTCCCTTAGATAAATATTTCATGTTTTTGTTTATCATATCGGAAATTTCAAAACGTTCACACCATTTGTTTATAATTGTGTCCGTATTGCTTGTTTTAATTCCGTCTATCTTGCACATGGTTTTAATATATTCTTTGGTTATCATATTAACAGGTTGGAATTTATCGGGAACATATCTTATATTGAATTTATTACTGTAAATTATTTTTCCGGAAGTTGGTTTCATTAATCCTGCAATCATCTTTAATAGGGTGCTTTTTCCACAGCCGTTTCGTCCAACAAATGCAACAGATTTGTCAAGAGTGAATTCGTGATTTATGTTTTCGATAATTATGTCTTCATAACTTTTGGTTATTTTATCAAATATTATTTTTTCCATTTCACACCACAAAATAAAAATATTGAATGATATACATTAATAAAAAGGGGATGTCGTCTCAACGATTTTCAATTGTTAAAGCGACATCTCTCAGTTCCCAATTTTTGAATCCAACAGCATTAAATTTTGTTGTTTTAATCTAATTGCGATTTTTTGACAAAATCTTTAATTGCCTGAAAACTTTCCTTACTTAAAACATGTTCAATTTTACATGCATCTTCAGTTGCAGTTTCCGCAGGAACACCGAGGCTTATGAGCCATTTTGAAAGGAACTCGTGGCGTTCATAAATCATTTCGGCTATTTCACGACCCGACTGTGTAAGGTTGATAAAACCGGCATCAGATACTGTTATGTGATTCTTCTCACGAAGATTTTTCATTGCTACGCTGACACTTGATTTTTTAAATCCTAATTCATTACTTATATCTACTGAACGAACAACCGGAAGTCGTTTACTGAGCATGAGTATTGTTTCCAGATAATTTTCTGCTGATTCGTTTGTATTCATGACAACTTCACTCCAATTCTATAATACTACAAATTTAAGATTCATAAATTTAACAATAGTTTAACACGAAATGGCGACAAAGACAAATGAATAAATGATTTTTTGTTTCAAATATATGAATAAATGAATTTTTATTTCAAATATTAAATGTTTATGCTTTATAACTATAAGTAGATATAACTAAAAAAAATTAGAAAAATTCAATATTTGTTCTTGACATCTAAGATATGTTAGCATATACTAACCTTGCTGGAAATGAAATTAATTATCAATAATCAAAAGAAAGAAGGAATAAAATGATGCCGTTAAGTATGGCAAATCAGGGCGAACCTAATATTATTAAAAAAGTCGGAGGAAAAGACGACGTTAGAAGCTTTTTAGAGAAGCTGGGATTTGTAGTTGGCGGTACCGTTACGGTTATTTCTGAGACAAATGGCAATCTGATTGTTAATGTCAAAGATTCCCGCGTGGCTATTGGTAAAGAGATGGCTAACAAGATTATGGTTTAGTGCAAATCCGGCTGGCGTGAATATAATATGAAAGAAGGAGAAAAAGAGATGACACTTAAAGACGTTGCCTGTGGTCAGACGGTAAAGGTTACAAAACTTACCGGAGAAGGACCGGTTAAACGACGCATCATGGATATGGGCATCACTAAGGGCGTTGAAATTTATGTAAGAAAGGTTGCACCTCTCGGCGACCCTATTGAAGTTACAGTAAGAGGTTATGAACTTTCTATAAGAAAAGCTGATGCACAGATGATTGAAGTGGCATAGGGTGTTTTTTTTACATAATGGTTAGCGAGAACGAACAAAAGATAGTGAGGCTAACAAAAGATAGAAAGACTAACATTAATTAGGAGGATAGAAATGTCTTTGAAGATTGCATTAGCAGGTAATCCAAACTGCGGTAAAACAACATTGTTTAATGCTTTGACGGGTTCTAATCAGTTTGTCGGAAACTGGCCGGGCGTTACAGTAGAAAAAAAGGAAGGTAAATTCAAAGGTAATAAAGATGTTACAATCATGGATTTACCTGGTATTTATTCTTTATCACCTTATACTCTTGAAGAGGTGGTTGCAAGAAATTATCTTATAGGTGAGAGACCGGATGCCATTATCAACATTATTGATGGTACTAACATTGAAAGAAACCTTTACCTTTCAACTCAGATTATGGAACTTGGTATTCCTGTTGTTATGGCTGTCAATATGATGGATCTGGTTAAGAAGAGCGGAGATGTTATCAACACTGATAAGCTCAGCAAGAAACTCGGCTGTGAAGTGGTTGAGATTTCAGCCCTTAAAGGCACCGGCATCATGGAAGCAGCAAACAAGGCTATTGAGATTGCAAGTAAGAAAGCAGAAGCACCAGTTCATGAATTTGCAGCAAGTGTTGAGTCAGCAATTACTTCTGTTGAAAATAAGCTTGGAACAGATGTCAAAGAAGAACAGAAGCGATTCTTTGCAATTAAACTCATTGAAAAAGATGATAAAATTGGACAGCAGCTTACAACAATTCCTGATGTTTCAGATGAAATCAAGGCACTTCAAGATGAATTTGATGATGATACAGAAAGTATTATTACAAATGAGAGATATACATATATTTCTTCAATTATTGGTGATTGTGTAAAGAAAGCACAGAAGAAAGATAAGCTTACAACATCAGATAAAATTGATAAAGTTGTAACAAACAGAATTCTTGCACTTCCAATATTTGCTGCAATTATGTTTCTTGTTTACTATATTTCAATGGTAACAGTTGGTTCGGCAGCTACAGACTGGGCCAATGATGGTTTATTTGGTGATGGCTTCCATCTTTTTGGAATCGGTACATCAGCATATGAAGAAGCATCAGATGAATACGGTGATTCAGACGAAATCATTGCTGCATATGTAGAAAGTCTCGGAACAAAGGCTGATGATATTGCAGAAGCAATCGACACAGAGTCAGATGATTATGATTCAGAAGCGGCAGTTGCAGCACTTAAAAGCTTAAAGGCTATGGTTAAGTCAACAGATTCTGTCGATTATACTGTAGAAGATGAAGAAACACTTGCAACAGAAGATGAAACAGCAGATGCTGATGACATTAAAGAAGCAATTGATTTGGCAATCGAGTATGAAGGTGCAGCACCTGACCCTGCAAATTACGGGGTATGGGTTCCTGGTATTCCTGTACTTATTGGTGATGGACTTGATGCAATCGGTTGTGCAGACTGGCTGGAGGGACTTATCCTTGATGGTATTGTAGCCGGTGTAGGTGCTGTACTTGGTTTCGTACCTCAGATGTTAGTATTATTCTTATTACTTGCTATTTTGGAAGCATGCGGATACATGGCACGTATTGCATTTATCATGGATAGAATTTTCAGAAGATTTGGTCTTTCAGGAAAATCATTTATTCCGATTCTTGTAGGTACAGGTTGTGGTGTTCCAGGTATCATGGCTTCTCGTACAATCGAGAATGAAAGAGACCGTCGTATGACAATTATGACAACAACATTTATACCTTGTGGAGCAAAAGTTCCATTTATTGCAATGATTGCAGGTGCTATTTTCGGTGGTTCACCATGGGTAGCAACATCAGCGTACTTTATCGGTATGGCTTCAATCATTGTTTCAGGTATCATTCTTAAAAAGACAAAGTTATTCGAGGGAGATCCGGCTCCATTCGTTATGGAACTTCCTGCTTATCACCTTCCAACAGTTGGTAACGTATTAAGAAGCATGTGGGAGCGTGGATGGTCATTTATCAAGAAGGCCGGTACAATCATTCTTCTTTCAACAATCGTTGTTTGGTTTACAACATACTTTGGATTTACAGATGATGGATTCCGTATGTTAGCAGAAGATGAAATTAATATGAGTATTTTAGCTAAGATTGGTAGTGCAATTGCATGGATTTTCCATCCACTCGGATGGGGTAACTGGCAGGCAGCCGTTGCATCAATTACAGGCCTTGTGGCTAAGGAAAATATCGTAGGTACAATGGGTATCCTTTATGGCGGTGGTGAACTTCCTGTATACGGAGAACTTGCACTTCAGTTCACGAAACTTGCAGGATTTTCATTCCTTACATTCAATCTTCTCTGTGCTCCTTGTTTCGCAGCAATCGGTGCTATTAAGAGAGAGATGAACA
>OGNF01002826.1_pt1 | contig 12557 bp, 16 predicted proteins | sample 1573321 | NCBI WGS metagenome assembly OGNF01 (sample SAMEA2581911, study PRJEB24529) | metagenome | biome: Human gut stool | place: China | collected 2011
TTCAGCGTTCGACCCATGCTTTATTGCGTTATTTGAGTTTTATCGGACAGCAATAATTTCCAATATGCCTCTCAGATAGACAACGTATGGATCCGCGAGAGTACCGGCGGCATTTGGCTGGCCGACACCAAGACCAACAACCTCAACTACTATCCGCTTGACGGCTACGGATTGCCCAACTACTTCGCCAATCATGCGGACGGCCTGAAAGAATATCTCTCATGGCAGCTCTCCGTATATGCTGTGCTGTTCGAGAGACAGAACCCCGGACTCAAAGTTGAAGGTCTGTGCGCCAACTGGCTCCGTAAGGATGAGGCGGCGTTCTGGATTATCGAGCGCAAACCCGACGAGGCCGTGCTTGAACTGCTGAAAGCGGTGTGGTATGAGTCCTTTGACGGCTCAATCGTTTATGAGCATCCCGACCGCAAACTCCTGCATCCTCAACTCGGACAGCGTCCCACAAGCGACGCCGAGAGCATTTTGCCGGAAGATATGATAGCCTATGTGACCAAGCTGCTCAAACAGAAACAGCACATAGACTCAGAACTCGACCGAGTGAAACCATTGATGAGAGAAGCGATGGAGAAGCGAGGTCTAAGGAGTTGGGACAGCGGACTGTTCAAGACAACACTCGGAGCGGCCTCAATGCGACGGACATTCGATGCAAAGAGTTTCGAGAAAGACCATCCCGACATGGCTGCCCAATATTTCACCCAAAAGGCCGTCAGCGGCTCATTCTCAATAAAACTTAAAGATAACAGCGATGATTAAATTACAAATTTCTGGAGGTGCAATCATTTATTCTATCTCCCAAGTGCAAGAGATACCCTCCAAAAACGGAGGCGATCCCTTCAGAAAGCGAGAGCTTATCATAGACGACTCGTGGGCCGACCGCGATGGCGTAGTACACCCCAACTATGTATTAGTGGAGTTCACCGGCGATAAGATGAGCCTCCTTGACAATTTCCAGCCGGGCCAACGTGTCAACGTCGATGCCTGCGTCAATGGCCGAGAGTACAACGGCCGAGTGTTCACGTCTATCAAGGGCCTCGGCATTACTCCCTATCAGGAACAGCCTCAGCAGGGTTATAGCCAACAGCCTCAGCAAGGATATGCGCCACAGCCTGCGCCCGCGCCCGGATATGGTGCTTATCCTCAACAGCCCACCTATCCTCAGCAGGGCTACGCTCAACAGCCGAGTTACCCTCAGCAACCAGCCTATCCGCAACAGCCGTCTTATCCTCAACCTGCCGCACCGCAAGCCGCGCCATTTCCCGGCCAATATCCTCCCGGCGCACGCGCTCCTCAGGACCTCGGCGTAGACGGCTTACCGTTCAATACCAATGCCTGAAGCTACTCTCACCAAGTGTAACGGAGAGGTGAGCATGGATAAGTCTTTTGACTACCTTTGCTCACTTCTCCAGAACGGCACCTACACGGTTAAGATAGTCCGTAAGACACAACCGAGGACTGTTAGTCAAAACGCTCTGATGTGGATGTGGTTCAAGTGTATGGAGGAAGCAACCGGCACCCCGAAAGATGACATCCACGACTACTACAAGGCCAAATACCTTGGACGAGATATAGCGGTGAGAGGCCGATGGGTTCATGTGATAGGTAGCACAACGGATCTGAACACGCTCCAGATGACCGACTACCTCAATAAGATACAAGCTGATGCCGCAACGGAGTTCGGGATAAACCTCCCATTGCCGGCTGATAGGCATTACCAAGACTTCATTAACGAATACAGATACCGATAAATCGGGCGGCGCCAAATGCCGTCCGATATTTTTTCACCTCAAAACAATCACAATGGAATTAAAAATCAAGAAAGCCAAACTTACCAAGGGCGGCAGTGTAGAGGCGACTTACATCGACCAGGACGGCAACGAGATTACCATCAAAGGCAATCACCGCGCCCATGCTGACCTGCGCAGTCGCCTTCAGGAGTTGGTGCCATTCTTCGCGGCACTGACAGAGCAGAAGGAGGCAGACACTATCGATTGGTCTGACCTTAACGGAGAAGCCAACAATGAATTGCTCAAGCAGATTTCAGTGTCGGCCGTGAGCAAGGGCGGTGATGACTCCGCGCCGTTCATCGTGATGAGCGGCAAGCGTATACTCATGACGCGAAAGGTGCTGAACCTATGCTCGCCCGGCGTTGACCTCGGCGATGAGTCCCTGGACCACGGCGATGAGTTCGACATGGCCGTGCAGGCATTCCTCTACGAGGTTGAGCAGTATATCCTCGACCGCAAGTATGACACCGACGGCGTGCTGGACTTCAATCAGGATGACACCTCCGGCAATACGGAAGACCCATTTGGCGAGGCCGGAGCCACTGTCGATGTAGCTATTCCCGAAGAGATACCCGCATAAAGCATGAACCCAATATACGTTACCGAGACCCCCGGCACCTTCCGACTCTCCTTTGACTACAATCCTCGCCTCATAGAGATTATCAAGCGCATACCCAGCCGTCCCCGATGGGATAACGGCGATCGCGTTTGGATTGTAACAAAGCAGAGTCCGTTTTATCCGCCGGGTTTTGATGCTCGGTGGTATGTTGAGGCTTTTGCAGAGTGGGCCGTCAAGAACCGCTACTGCATGTCAGTTCAGAGGCGAAAGGAAGCGAGTGATGTCATCTTCAAGATACCGCCGATGAAACCTTTCACCGGCGACCATTATATGCTCCTGAACCCTTATGAGTATCAGTTGGAGGGTGTCCGCTATGCTTTGGACCATCAGCGTTGTATCTTTGGCGATCAGCCCGGACTTGGCAAAACACTCCAAGCCATCTGCACGGTTGTCAAGGCTCACAATGAGGCGGCCACGTATGGCGACACCTTCCCTGTACTTGTCATCTGCCCGGCAGCTCTGAAAGTAAATTGGCAACGTGAGTTCAAGAAGTTCGCCGGAATTGATGCAATCATCCTTGATGACAGCAACAAGGCCGACTGGCACCGCTTCTACGAGTTGAGACGTTCCAATGGCGAGTCCATTGCTCCGGTCTTCATAACAAACTACGAGAGCCTCAAAAAGTTCTTCGTTACTAAGGTTACAGCCACCAAGCGCATCAGCCTCCGCTCCATTCACTTTGACGAGCGCATCAATCTCTTTAAGTGCATCATCATAGACGAGAGCCACAAGTGCAAATGTAGCAAGACCCAGCAGGCAAAGTATGTCGAGGGCATCTGCAAAGGTAAGAAGTGGATATTTGAGCTGACCGGCACCCCGGTTGTAAATAACAATACCGACCTTGTGCAGCAGCTCAAAATACTTGACCGTCTTGAAGACTTTGGCGGCTATCAGCAATTTATTAGACGCTTCTGCGACGGACCCAAGCAATCCTCCAATCTGCGTGAGTTGAACTATCGTCTGTGGATGTGTTGCTTCTTCAGGCGTGAAAAACAGAAGGTACTGACACAGCTCCCTGACAAGACGCGCCAGTATATCACCTGCGACATCACAAACCGTAAGGAGTACACAGATGCAGAGAAGAACCTGCTCGGCTATCTGAGGCAGTACAAGAACGCCTCTGATGACAAGTTGATGAGAGCTATGCGTGGTCAGGTGATGGTGCAAATCGGCATACTCAAACAGATAGCGGCTCACGGCAAAATCAAGGCTGTGTCGGATTTCATTCACGACATCATCGACGGTGGCGAGAAGTTGATCATGTTTGCTTTCCTGAAAGATGTAGTGGCAGCTCTCAAACAAGAGTTTCCCGATGCCGTGTGTGTGACCGGAAGCGAGAATACCACTCAGAAGCAGGCCGCCGTTGACAAGTTCCAGAACGACCCCGACTGCAAGCTCATTATCCTCAACTATCGCTCCGGTGGTACGGGCCTTACTCTTACTGCCGCCAGCCGTGTAGGCTTTATAGAGTTCCCCTGGACTTATAGCGACTGCGAGCAAGCCGAGGACCGCGCCCACCGAAACGGCCAGAAGAACGCTGTCAACTGCTATTACTTCCTTGGCGACAAGACCATTGACGAGAAGATGTATAAAATCATTCAGACCAAGAAGGACATCGCCAACGGAGTAACCGGCACAACCACTCAGATTGAGGAGGATATTGTCAACATCACCATGAATCTGTTCAAAGATGAGTTATGAAACAAGCGTTTCGACATAAAATCATCGGCGAGAAAATCTACATTCTCAAAAACGGCATCGGATTGTTTGGGCCGCAGCTTGAGAGCATCGCCGTATTTGACAATCGAGATGGCAATTTAGAACGGGTCAAGCAGATTGTAAAACAGTTAAACGAGTGCGACCGGCACACAGAACACCCCAAACCATGACAGAGAAAGAAATCTTAGAAGCTGAGAAGGACTATTCGGAAGCCAAAATACAGCACACTTGCGTCTGCTGGTTCCGTATGACATTCCCCAAGGTTGACCGTCTGCTATTCTCTGTTCCCAATGGAGGATGGCGCGGCGGCCGTGCCGGAGCAAGTATGGTCTATGAGGGGCAGGTCAAAGGAGTGGCCGACCTTATTCTCTTATTCCCATCGGGCGGCAAGGCGAGCCTCTGCATTGAGATGAAAGTCCCCAAGCGCAAAGGTTCTAAAGCCGGAACCCAGTCAGACGAGCAGAAATCGTGGCAAGAATTAGTAGAGCGAAACGGCAGTGTGTATGTCGTTTGCCACGGTATATTAGAGTTCATAACCGCCGTATGCCGATACCTCCGGGTGTCTCCGGCGCCATATATTGAAGAAGCTCTAAACAAGTACCCAGTTTACCGATGACCTACATAGATTTAATAAACCGCTTTTGGGAAGCCTATCGCGTTAAGAAATTTTCAGATATAGACACTGCCATTTACTTTTTCCTGCTAAATGAGTGCAATATTAGAAGATGGCTTAACCCCTTTGAATTGCAGACAAGGAATTTGGAAGTATGCCTTCAGATTTCTCGCAAGACGATTGGAGAGGCCAGAAATAGGCTCAAGCAACGCGGTATGATTGATTTTATAGAGGCACAAGGGAGAGGTCCGACTATCTATCTAATAGATGGAGTAAATATCAATAATTCGGAGCTTTACGAGAGGTTTTGTGTTTCCGATTGTGTTTCCCCTGAGAAACACGAAGGTAACACAAATGGTAACACAAATGGTAACACAAAGGTAACACAAGGGTTACACAAAGGTAACACAACGCCTGATTCCACCTTATATATAGAAGAAAGAAGACATAAGACTAAAGACAATAGTGTCGCTGTCGCAACACGCGGCGCACCTCAACGCATAGAACCCGAAAGTCTTTTTGCTGAGGAAGAGAGAAAAGCTGCAAAGAAAAAATCTCCGCCAAAGCTAAAAATTACTTTTGAGCCTCCGACCCTCGATGAAGTCCGGCGGTATTTCCTGAGCCAGGATGCCGACAAGCGTCTTGAAAATTGGGAGGAGTCTGCGCAACGCTTCTACGACAATTTCACCGCCGTGGATTGGCGAGATAAATACAACCGCCGCATTACACGCTGGGACAGTCGCGCAAACTCTTGGATAATCGATGACGAAAAACAACAAAAAAGAAAACAGAATGAGCAAACCAGAACAGATAGACCGATACCTCCGAGCGGCGGTATCCCCATCCGAGGAAAAGTCACGCCAAGTTGCGGGCTCAAGAGACGTGACCCGTCAGGAGAAACTTGATTTTCTCGAAGTATGCAAGACCATTTGCCCCAAATTCCAAATCCGCGACAGCATGAAGCCTTTACTAAACGACATTGTGCGGTGGTGCCTGATGCTTGACGGCAAATTGGATTCCGACAAAGGTCTGTGGCTATGGGGCGATATCGGCACCGGCAAATCGACAATGCTTGAAATCATCCGAGACTATTGCCACATGGTGCGTCGCCCTGTATGTTATCGGGAAAAAGACAATCCAAGATCGATGCGCCGCGACCCCTGGGCATATAGCTTCCGCATTACCAACGCCAGCTACGTTGCCGGAATGTTCGCCAAAGAAGGCTACCCCGGCATTGAGGAGTACATAACATCATGCCGTCAGGCTTTCGATGAAGTCGGCCGCGAATGTATCCCCACCGGATTTTTCGGCAATATGGAGAATGTTTTTCAGTATATCTTCCAACGGCGATATGACATAAGACGCGGCGATTTTACCCATGTCACCTCCAATCTCGCCCCTGAACAGATTGGCGAAATCTACGGTGACCATATCTATGACCGCTGCTTTGAAATGTTCAACTTCGTTCAAATGTCCGGCGAGTCATGGCGGTGAAGGTAGTAATCTATTGGGTCACGAAAGATGCAGAAGCTATCGCGGCCATAAGGAAGCACTTCAAACTTCCAAAGTACACGACCGTGAACGGTCATACTCCCGGAGAGATAGAGACGAAAGACATGCCGATGTTTGAAGAGACTGCCCGGCGCGGTTTCTTCCGCTATCAGAAAACGGAATGGAAATTCAACGGTGCCACTTACTCATGGTAAAAATGGTGTAAAAATGGCGGCCATTCTGTTTGCAAAATCCGCTCACGGTGACTAACTTTACAGTACAATCAACTAAAAGTCAAACCAATAAAACCCACTATGGAAGTAAAATCCTTAAAACTATCATCGGTGCATCCGTCACCGATGAACCCTCGCAAAACATTCGACGAGGCGGCGTTGAAGGAACTGTCGGAGAATATCCGTCAGCAGGGACTTCTTCAGCCTATCACGGTGCGTCCGGTAGCAGACAACACCGAGTATGAGATTGTCTGCGGAGAGCGCCGCTATCGTGCTTACCGCATCCTCTTTGAGGAAACGGAACACAATAACGAGTTGCCGTTCAATCCCTGGGACGAGATAATGGCCATCGTGAAAGAGATGTCCGATGAGGAGGCCTTCGACGCGATGATCACCGAGAACCTGCAACGTCAGGATGTTGACCCGATGGAGGAAGCCTTTGCTTTCGGCCAACTCCAAAAGAAAGGCAGCTCAATCCAAGACATCGCGCTCCGTTTCGGCAAGAGCATCCGCTTCGTTCAGGACCGCATAAAACTCAACTCTCTCATTCCGGAACTGATGAAAGAGGTCAAGGAAGACAATATGCCAATCAGCGCGGCCATGATAATCTGTAAAGTGACCGACGAACAGCAGCGCGCCTACTTCAAGCAGTACAACGACAGTTATCAGGGCTTCACAACTGCAAACGCTTCGGGATTTGTCAAGGGGTTATTCCTCAACATCATCGATGCAGTGTGGAAAGGTGATACCGAATATGCCGGTGGTTGCGGCACCTCATGCGGTGAGTGTTCGTTCAACACCTGCAATCACGGCTGTCTGTTCTACGAAATGAAAGCCACTGACGGCCAGTGTACTTGCGAAGATAAATTCATCACCAAGACTGTTGCCTACATCGCTGACTATCTGCGGAGCAATGATGACATCCTGGTCAAGGCCGGACAGCCTCTTGAAAAAGGGAAAGCAGTCATCGCCATAGGTGATGATTCCTATGCACCCGGCAGTATCAAGAAACTCAAGGCAGCTGTACGCGCCAAAGTCAAGGAACTCGGCTATGAGATGGTTGAGCCGTCGAGTCAGTTCAAGGGTCGGTGCTTTTATGACATCGATGATGAGCGCACTCAGGCATTCCTGGAGAGCGGAGAATGTTACCGCGTCATTCAGCTGGGAAGCTACAACTACATCCGCATAGAACAGCAGGCGTGGTACCTCAAAAAAGACGATCAGACCACGAATGTTGACAGCAACGGACTACCTCTCAAAGTTCAGGAGCTTGTCAGCAAGTACAAACAAGAGAAATCCCTACTCCCCTCAAGCTACGTTGTTAGAGGTTGTGATGCTCTCGGCGAACACGGACAAATAAAAGACCTAAAAGGACTTGACAATGCCGAGTTCATTTTGGCATACTCGATGATGGTAGACAACAATCGAGAGTTGTGCATTGCACTTGGACTTGGCGATTATCCAAGTGCCGAGGAAATCACCAACTACGTTGCGAGCCACATGGATATGGCGCCGTTCATTCTGCGTGGATGGATGAAACACGCGCTCCTCTACGGCACTACTATTCTCGAAATAAACGAGATGAGAACGCTTGCCAAACCTCTGATTGACCGCCTCGGAGAGATTTGGTGCCCTGTCGAGTACAATGAGGCCCGCGATAAGGTCAATGAGAAATTCAGCAAGAGCGAGAAGAAAATCACGGCTCAGCTGAAAGCCCTCGGATATACCATCGACGGTAAGAAAATCGAAACCGAGGCACCTGCCGCCGAGACCACTCCGGCCAAGCGTCCAATCTCCATAGAGAAGCAATTCAAGGATATGAAGAAGAAACATCCCGATGCTCTTCTCCTATTCCGCGTTGGAGACTTCTACGAAACATTCCACGAGGATGCCGAGAAAGCCGCTGAGGTTCTCGGTATCACCATAACCAAGCGAGGCAAGAAGATGGTCGCCGGTTTCCCTCATCATGCGCTCGACACCTATCTGCCCAAACTGACGAAGGCAGGTGTCAGAGTGGCAATCTGCGAACAGCTTGAAGCCCCCATGAAGTGAGGTAACGAGTCAATCACATCATCAATCCAAACGTGGCACCGCTCATCTTCTGAGTGGTGCCGCCTGTTTTACTATGGAGTATCAGGAATTTCTCAAATCAAAAATAAAAATCTCCGAGGATTACGGCTTCAAGGTTGACATGAGCGAAATAAATCCCAACCTCAAACCTCACAACAAACTGATGGTAAAATGGCTTGTTGAAGGTGGCAAGAGAGCGTGTTTCGCTTCTTTCGGCCTGCATAAGACCGTTACCCAGTTGGAGGCCGTCAGGCTCACTCTTGCAAAAGTCGGGCATGGCTCCGGCCTGATAGTCTGTCCTCTGTCTGTCAGACAAGAGTTCGTTGAAGACTCCAAGAACATCCTCGGATGGGTTATCCCCCCTAAATTCATACGTCGCCCCGAAGAGATGGACGGTGACGGCATCTACCTCACCAATTACGAAAGTATCCGCGACGGCAAGTTAGACCCTGAATTGTTTGTAGCCTCCAGCCTTGACGAGGCTTCAGTTCTGAGGGGTCTCGGCGGCTCAAAGACATTCCGAGAGTTTATGCGCCTGTTCACCGGCGACGGCGGCCCCATGCAGGTACGCCGTCAGGCAGAGCGTATCAAATTTCGTTATGTAGCAACGGCCACACCCTCACCCAACGACTACATAGAGCTACTTGCCTATGCTGACTTTCTCGGCATCATGGATGTGTCGCAGGCCAAAACACGCTTCTTTAAGCGAGACTCCACGCACGCCGATAACCTCACCCTCCACCCACACAAGGAAGAGGAGTTCTGGCTATGGGTATCCTCATGGGCCTTATTCGTTAGCAAACCCTCGGACATTACCGGCGATGAAGCCGATGACGAAGGCTATATCCTGCCGGAACTTGACTTGCGATGGCACGAGATACCGACGGACTATTCTAAAGCGAGTGTTGACAAATACGGCAATCCGGTGCTTTTCGCTACCGAAGCTATGGGTCTGCAACAGTCCGCAAGGGAAAAGAGAGAGAGTCTGCCGGACCGTATAGCCAAGATGATGGAACTGAGAGCAGAGGATCCCGACGCGCACCGCATCATCTGGCACGACCTTGAAAGTGAACGCCACGCTATCGAGAAGGCCATTCCGACAATTAAATCAATCTACGGCTCCCAGGACTATGAGAAGCGAGAGCGCAACATTCTTGACTTCTCCTATGGCCGTATTCAGGAGTTGGCCGCAAAGCCCGTCATAGCCGGTTCCGGCTGCAACTTTCAGCGTCATTGCTCATGGGCCATATATCTCGGCATCGGCTACAAGTTCAATGACTTTATCCAATCAATCCACCGCTTGCAACGATTCCTTCAGACGAAAGTCGTAAGGGTTGACCTCATCTATACCGAGGCCGAAAGAGGAGTACGCAAGGCTCTTGAAACCAAGTGGCAGAACCACAATAAACTCGTACACAACATGACAGAAATCATTAAGAAATACGGACTCTCCCACAAAGAGATGGCGGCGCACCTCGCCCGCAAAATGGGAGTTGATCGTGTAGAGGTTGTTGGTGACGGCTACCGCATAGCCAACAATGACAACGTTCTGGAATTGCAGAATACCGAACTCTATCCCGACAATTCCGTTGGCCTCATCGTAACCTCTATTCCATTTGCGACACAATACGAGTATTCGCCCAATTATGCCGATTTCGGACACTCGGAGAGCAACGAGGAGTTTTTCAAACAGATGGATTTCCTCACTCCCAATCTGTTCAGAGTGCTCCAGCCGGGCCGTATGGCCATAATCCATGTAAAAGACCGCATCGTGCCGATGGGCCTCAGCGGCATGGGGTGTCAGACGGTCTATCCATTCCACTGCGACTGCATCGCCCATTACACCCGACACGGATTTGCCTACATGGGCATGAAAACCATCGTAACCGATGTGGTCCGGGAGAACAATCAGACCTACCGCCTCGGATGGACGGAGCAGTGCAAGGACGGCACCAAGATGGGTGTCGGTATGCCTGAGTATCTTCTCATCTTTCGCAAACCGGCAACCGACCGCACCAACGCCTACGCGGATATCCCTGTTGTCAAGGATAAGAAGTGGTGGAACGAACAGACGAGGCAGTGGGACAATCCTGACGGATACAGCCGCGCCCGCTGGCAGATGGATGCCCACGGCTATACTCGTTCTTCCGGTGACCGCCTTATGACTCCAGAAGAGATAGCAAAGATGGACCATAAATCCATTTACCGATATTTCCGCCGCTACACCCTCAACAATGTATGGGATTATGATTATGTCGTGAAGATCGCTGAAGAACTGGAGCTGCACGGCAAACTTCCCACGGGTTTCATGTTACTCCAGCCCGGCAGTTGGACTGACAATGTCTGGTCTGACATCGCCCGTATGCGAACCCTCAACACCATTCAGTCTGTCAAGGGTAAGGAACAACACCTCTGCCCCCTGCAATTCGACATCGTGAACCGGGTGATAGACCAGATGAGCAACCCCGGTGATGTCGTGCTTGACCCCTTCGGCGGTCTGATGACTGTTCCTTATTGTGCGCTCAACAAGGGCCGCAAGGGCTGGGGCATCGAACTCTCGCCGACTTATTTTCTTGATGGTGCTCAGTATTGCGCCCAGGCCGCTAATAAAAAGGAGGCTCCGTCATTGTTTGATTTCCTCGACGATGAAAATGCTGAAGATGACAATGAGGAGTTGCCAGCAGAACTTCAAACCAAATAATAAGAATATGAAAAAAAAGAACCCCTCCCCGGCAATCGGCCTAAGTCTGCCTGTTGTAGTGTTCGTCGTGTTTCTGATCCTGAAACTGACGAACCTCGTAAAATGGTCCTGGTGGTGGATTACATCGCCACTCTGGATTGTAGTCGCGCTCGTAGTAGTGCTTGCCGTTATCTCCTTCTGCGTGATAGCCTTTCGTGCAAAGAAACATTAACTGACATGAAACAGTTGAACAAATCGCCTCCCGGCTCCTGAACCGTGTGTATTAACCAGTCATTCACAAACCCCAAACTCATCACAAATGGCAATACCGCTGAGAAGATTTGCAGCCCAATGTGTTCAGGTTGCGATTGAAGGCGGCAAAATAACCGAGACGAGTTCCTCGCGGGTATCTCTTTACGAGATTTCCCGGAAATGGAGAGAGCTATACGATGCGACGAGCTTTCAAAGTCAGTCCGTCGATGGCTGGACCGAGAAAGAGGTAGCCGCCGCCGAGGTCATTATTGCCAGTCTTACATACCTTGAACGCATCGGGTGTAAGAATGTCGAGCAACTGCTCCGCGACACGCTGGAGCAAGAATCAGCCAAATTGTAGGTTTCGTGTGTGACTAATGATGATGTTTAATGATGATGTTTAGTCATGGCAGAAATAACAATTATTCCTATCAGCCTCCTTGATTTCAACAAGGGGCAACTATCGGGCCTCCCGAAGAATCCCCGGTTCTTTCGGGACTACCGGTATGAAGCAATGAAAAAGAGTATCGCCGAGTCCCCGGAGATGCTTGAGTTGCGAGAGCTGATTGTCTATCCTTATGCCGAAGGACGCTATTTAGTCGTTTGTGGCAATTTGCGTTTGAGGGCTTGCAAGGAACTCGGCTACAAAGAGCTTCCATGCAAAGTCCTTGACCCTGAAACCGACGTAAAGAAGTTGCGCGAATACGCCACAAAGGACAATGTGAGTTTCGGCGAGAATGACAAGGATGTGATGCTCAACGAATGGGACAAAGACGAGTTGCAGGGTTGGGGCGTGGAGTTCGGCCCGGAGAAGCCTGTCGACGAGTTCAAGGAACGGTTCGACTCTATCACCGATGAAACCGCCGTCTATCCTCTCGTTCCCAAGTATGATGAGCGGCATGAGCTGTTCATTATCCAGTCGGCCAGTGAGGTCGATAGCAACTGGCTCCGCGAGCGGTTCGGAATGCAGAGGATGAAATCCTACAAGACCGGCAAGGTGAGCAAGAGCAATGTGATTGACGTTAGCCTGAATAATTCATAGACCCGCAAAAAAAGAACGCCCCTCTTGCAAATCTGC
>OGNF01002829.1_pt1 | contig 12539 bp, 12 predicted proteins | sample 1573321 | NCBI WGS metagenome assembly OGNF01 (sample SAMEA2581911, study PRJEB24529) | metagenome | biome: Human gut stool | place: China | collected 2011
GCCGCAGGTGTACATTTTGACAATGTCCGGGTGATTAGGGATGAATTCTTCCTTTTTATGCGATGCCGAGTTATAGAGATACATTTTGCTTCCTCCTGTCGGTAATTTACGGTTTTTCATGCTTCGGCGCTGCTGCTTCCGCGTCCTGACGCTTCTCGAGACGCGCGATACGCTCCTGAAGCGCGGTGATCTCCAGCATGACGGGGTCAGGCGTATGGATGTGGTCAAGCTTTTCACCGCTGAGCCGGACGATGCGTCCCGGCACGCCGACGACCGTCGCGTTGTCCGGCACCTCGCGCAGGACGACGGCATTGGCCGCGATGCGGGCGTTGTTTCCGACCCGAAACGGCCCGAGCACCTTCGCTCCGGCGCCGACCATGACGTTGTTCCCAAGCGTCGGGTGGCGTTTTCCGATGTCCTTGCCCGTGCCGCCGAGCGTCACGCCCTGATAGAGCAGGCAGTCGTCACCGATCTCGGCGGTCTCGCCGATCACGATTCCGGTACCGTGGTCAATGACGAGCCTCCTGCCGATCTTTGCGCCTGGATGGATCTCGATCCCCGTCCACATTTTCGACCACTGCGAAATGGCGCGCGCCAGAAAGCGCAGGTGATGGATATGCAGCCAGTGCGCAATGCGGTAATCGACGGTCGCGTGCAGGCCGTTGTATAGCAGCAGCACCTCCGCGACGCTTCGCGCGGCGGGGTCGTTATGCTTGTATGCGCGGATATCCTCCAAAAGATGCATGGTTCCTCCAAAAGGGCTGCGATTTCTCCCGAGAGATGCCCAATTGGGCTGCTGGGAATGTAAAAACCGCCTCCTGATGCATAAATGCGATCAAGAGGCGGGTAAAAAACTCGCGGTTCCACTCTGATTTCTCACTATAGCCTTGACGCGGCTTAGACGGGGTCTCCCCTCGCTCACGAACGCACGTTCCCATGCAGGCCGCCGCCTTCGCTTTCAGCCGGTGACGAAGGCTCTCTGCTGCTTTCCGCAAGGTACTCTTTTCGGTCAACGCGATATTCATTTTCCCGGAGAAACACGGGCATACGCCGCAAAACTGCCTCCGGCTAGGCGTATTTTAGCATTTTGCCGGAAGCCTGTCAACCCTTGAGCTTCAGGCACTTGCCGTTCTTCACGAAATATTCCACACCGGAATAGACCGTCGTCACAACGATCACAACCGTCACGACCGTGTCCAGCACGGAGGAGGTCGTAAACGCCATCATAGCGATCAGGCCCACCATCGTGCAGGAGGTCTTGATCTTACCGCTCCACGCGGCGGCGATGACCGTGCCGTTGTTGGCGGCGACCATGCGCAGGCCGCTGATGGCAAACTCACGCGCCACGACCAGCACGACCGCCCATGCGGGCATCCGGCCCCATTCGACAAAGATGATGAATGCCGCCGTCACAAGCAGCTTGTCGGCCAGCGGATCGAGGAATTTTCCGAAATCGCTGACCTGATTGCAGTGCCGCGCGATATAACCGTCGAGGAAATCGCTGACGCTGGCCACAACGAACGTCGCAAGCGCGGCCCAGCGGAGCCAGTCCGCGCCGCCATGGATGTGCAGCAGCAGAAAAACCATAAAAAACGGGATAAGCGCAACGCGCACAAGGGTGATCTTACTCGCAGTCGTCATTTTCAGCATCCTCCATCACACCGATCAGCTCTCCGTCGCAGGCGTCCGTGACCTCCACGGTCACAAAATCGCCCGGCGTCAGTTCTTCCTCCGAATCGAACAGGATTCGTCCGTCGATATCCGGCGAATCCGCAAACGTCCGGCCGTACCAGCACTCCTCGTCCGCGTCGTAGCCCTCGCAGAGCACCTGGAGCTTCTTCCCCATCATGGACTCGTTCCATTCGTCCATGATGCGCGACTGGATCTCCTCCACCACGTCGGCGCGCTGCCGCGCGACCTCTGCGTCCGGGTATTCCATCCTTGCCGCGCGCGTGCCCTCCTCGGGCGAGAACGCAAACGCGCCAACGCGCTCCAGCTTGTATTCGCGCAGGAAATCGCAGAGCGCCTCGAATTCCTTCTCACCCTCGCCGGGAAGGCCGGTGATGAGGCTGGTGCGCAGCACCAGACCGGGAATGCGCGCCCGCAGCTCGCGGAACAGCGCCAGCAGCTCCGCCTTGTCGCCCCGGCGGTTCATGGCGCGCAGCACCTTGTCGTTGCAGTGCTGGATGGGGATGTCCAGATACTTGACGATCTTGGGCTCCTCCGCAATGGTGTCGATCAGCTCCTCAGTGATCTCGTCCGGATACAGATAGTGCAGCCGGATCCAGCGGAAGTCCAGCTTACACAGCTCCCGCAGCAGCGCCGCCAGCTTCTTTTCGCCGTACAGGTCGATGCCGTAGCGGGTGATATCCTGAGCGATGACAATGCACTCCTTCACCCCGGTGTCAGCCAGCCGCTTCGCCTCGGCCAGCACATCCTCCATGCGGCGGCTGCGGTATTTCCCGCGCAAAGAGGGTATCACGCAATAGGCGCAGCGGTTGTCGCAGCCCTCGGCAATACGCAGATAGGCATAGTGCCCCGGCGTCGTCAGCACCCGGTCGAATTCGTCGATCATCCCGTGGATATCGGCAAAGCGCCGGGGCGTACCACCAGCCATCATTTCCGAGAGCGCCGGCACGATCTCACCGTAGCTGCCGGTGCCCATGATACCGTCCACCTCCGGCAGCTCGGCCAGTATCTCCTGCTGGTAGCGCTGGGTCAGGCACCCCGTCACCAGTATCTTGCCCACCTGCCCCTCGGCCTTCAACGCTGCCACGGACAATATGGTGTCGATCGCCTCCTCCTTGGCGCTGTCGATAAACCCGCAGGTGTTGATGACCACCGCGTCCGCACCGGCGGGTACCTTCAGCAGCGTATGCCCCGCATCGCGGCACAGGGCCATCATCTGCTCTGTGTTCACCAAATTCTTGGCACAGCCAAGGGAAATAAATGCAACCTTCACGTTGTATACCTCACGTCTCGTCTATTTCCTGCCCCCACTCATTGAGCACGGGCCGTATGTCATTCCAGGAAAACCCACGCCGCTGCAATGCCGCGGCCAGCTTCCGGCTGTCCTCCTGTGTCATGGGCCGCCCACGCAGTCTGGCAGCCACCACCTTCCGCACGGCGTCCGCCGCCGGGGGCAGCTGTGCCAGCGCCTCGTCCCACAGCTCCCGAGGCACGCCCCGGCGGTGCAGTTCCTGTTTCACCCGGCCTGGGCCATAACCCATGGCCCCGTAATGCCGCACGATAACGCCGGCATAGCCCTCGTCATCCACCGCGCCGAGCGTCTCCAGCCAGTCGGCGATGTCCGCCGCCTGCTCCTCTGTGGCGCCCTTTTTTGTCAGACGGTGCTGTACCTCTTTTTTGGACAGCATCCGTCCCGACGCCATCCGCGCCGCGGTCTGCTTCAGCTGAGACTGCTGTGCCGCCGCCTGTAATTCTACCACAAGCGCCGGCGACAAGTCCATACCTTTGTATAAACCAAAGCGCAGAAGCTCCGCGCCGGTGATCCGAAGGAGGTCGCCCCCCTCCAGAAACACCAGCACGCGCTCCTGCTTGTGCTTTGATTTTTCAATGCGTTCGATCCGCATCAGTCTTCGTCATCAAAATCGTCGGCGGACACGTCCACCGCCCGTCCGGCGGCCTTGGCCGCCACCCGGGACTGGCTGCCCATCAGCTTGTGGAAGTTCTCCCGCACCGCCGTCTCCAACTTATCCGCCTCGTCCGGATGGTCGCGGAAGTACTGCTTGGCAGCGTCACGGCCCTGTCCCAGGCGCAGCTCACCCATATTGAACCAGGAACCACTCTTCTGCACCAGGTCCAGCTTCACCGCCAGATCCAGCAGGTCGCCCAGCTTGCTGATGCCCTCGCCGTACATGATGTCGAACTCCGCCTCGCGGAACGGGGGAGCCACCTTGTTCTTCACCACCTTGGCCCGGGTACGGTTGCCGATGACCTCGCCGCCGGACTTCAACGTCTCGATACGGCGCACGTCAATGCGGACGGAGGCATAAAACTTCAGCGCACGGCCGCCGGTGGTGACCTCCGGATTGCCGTACATGACACCCACCTTCTCGCGCAGCTGGTTGATGAAGATAACGATGGAATTAGTCTTGTTGATGATACCCGTCAGCTTGCGCAGTGCCTGGCTCATCAGTCGGGCGTGCAGGCCCACAAAGCTGTCGCCCATCTCACCCTCGATTTCCGCCCGGGGCACCAGCGCCGCCACGGAGTCCACCACCACCACGTCGATAGCGCCGGAGCGCACCAGCGCCTCGGTGATCTCCAGCGCCTGCTCGCCGGTGTCGGGCTGGGAGATGAGCATATCCTCCACATTGACGCCCAGCGCCTTGGCGTAGGTGGGATCCAGCGCGTGCTCGGCGTCCACAAACGCCACCTCGCCGCCCATCTTCTGGGCCTCCGCCAGCACATGGAGCGCCAGCGTGGTCTTACCGGAGGACTCCGGCCCGTAGATCTCCACGATACGGCCCCGGGGCAGTCCGCCGATACCCAGCGCCAGATCCAGCGACAGGGAGCCGGTGGGGATCGCCTCCACGTTCATCGTGCTCTCCGCGCCGTAGCGCATGATGGAGCCCTTGCCGTACATCTTCTCGATCTGCTGCATGGCTGTCTCCAGCGCCTTTTTCTTGTCGGATACCGCCGGTGCCGGGGCGACAGGTTCTTTTTTGACTGCCATAGTTCCGTCCTCCTCAAGTTCTGATGTATCTAAGATATCTCCCCAACTGTCCCAAAAAACGGACAGTCAACGTACGCTGTCAAAGCTCCGAGCACAGCACACCCTCCACCACCCGGGGAATACCGTTCAGATCCGGGGTGATCTCCAGGTCGCCGAAGCCCACGCTCCGCATGATCCGCAGCACCTCGTCCGCCTGGCCGATACCCACCTCGAACAGCAGCCGCCCGCCCACGCGGAGCGCTGCTGTCCAGTATCCAGCGATCGCTCGATAGAAGTCCAGCCCATCCGTGCCGCCCCGCAATGCCAGATGCGGCTCGTAGTCCCGCACAGATGCGTCCAGCTCCGCGATATCTCCATCCGGGATATAGGGCGGATTGGACACGATGCAGTCAAATTCCCCCAGATGGGCCGGCGGCTTCTCCCGCGCGTCCAGCTGCAGGGACACCACCCGCCCGGTCAGGTCATTGCGGCGGATGTTCTGGCGGCAGATACGCAGTGCGCCCTCGTCCAGCTCGCCCAACACCACATGGCTCTCCGGCGCGTTTTTGGCCAGGGCCAGACCGATACAGCCCGAACCGGCACACAGGTCCAGCACCCGGGGCTCGGCCACGGTCTTCAGGTACGTCAGCGCCCGATCCACCAATACCTCGGTGTCCGGCCGGGGGATCAGCACGCTCTCGGAAATATCCAACGGCAGGCCATAGAACTCCCACTCGCCGATAAGGTACGCCACCGGCTCGCCGGCCAGATGGCGCTCCGCCAGGCGGCGCACCTGCTGTTCCACCGACTCCGGCACGTACAGCCGGCCATCCCGGCTCAACGCCTCCCGGGTCTTCCCGGAGGCGCAGCACACCAACTCCCGGGACTCCAGCGTGGGGTCGGGCAATCCTGCCCGCAGGAATTGCTGCCGCACGTCCAAATACAAATTGTTATATGTGATCGCCATAATACGTACCGTTTTCACTTTCTTCGGTATTTTTCGGCGCTCTCCGCTGTTTTGCGCCCCGCCGCGCGACCCCGGCTTACCAGGTGTCGGTACCCTTCTCCTCCGGTATGACCAGCTTCATGGCCTCGATCGCCACCTCGATCATGCTGTCGTCCGGCTCGTGGGTCGTAAAGTTCTGCAGCCACATACCAGGGGCGGAGAGAACGCGCGTCAGCGCATTGTCGTGCGCCCCCACCAGGCGGTTGAACTCATAGGTGATGCCCACCACGGGCACCAGCAGCAGCAGCTTCACGCCCACACGGACCCACACGCTCTGCCAGTTGATGTAGGGGAACACCAGGCTGGAGACAATGATGGACACGATGATGACCACAAACAGGAAGCTGGTGCCGCAGCGGGGGTGGTGCCGGGGCTGGATACGAACGTTCTCCACCGTCAGCGGCAGTCCCGCCTCATAGCAGAAAATGGTCTTGTGCTCCGCACCGTGGTAGCAGAACACCCGGTATACGTCCTTCTGTCTGGAGCAGAGGATCATGTACGCCAGCAGCACCAGGATCTTGACCACACCCTCGATCAGGTTATGGAGTGCAGGGGTCGTGGCATGAAACAGCCCCGCCAGAAACGTAGGCAGCAGCATGAACAGCACCAGCATGAGACCGATGCTCAGCACCACTGAAAAGCCCACCAGCAGCGATTGCAGTTTCTCCGCCGGCACGTGCTTGTTGAGCCATTCCTCCAGCTTGTCCGGCTTGGCATTCTCGTCCTCCGGGAAGTAATCTGCCGAGAACATCAGTGCCTTAACGCCGGTGATCATGGAGCCGATGAACGTCACCGCGCCCCGCAGAATGGGAACGCCCAAAATGGGGTAGTTGGCCTTGACGAATTTGCGCTGGGTCACCTTGGTGACCAGGCCCTCCGGTGAACGGACCACGATCGCATCCTTCTCCGGGCCGCGCATAAGTATTCCCTCGATCAGCGCCTGTCCGCCGATACTGGTACGGAAAGCGCCCTTTTTCTTTTCCATAGGTCTGCTGAATTCCTTTCTGACGCAAGCATAGCACAGCTTGCAGTAAAATGCAACACTTGTTCGAGTTTTTCTGTTTTTTTACAATTCCTGTTCAGCCTGCTTTTTCAGCGGCAAATACACCGTGACTACGGTGCCGCCGCCCTCGGCGTTGGCGATGTCCAGTCGTCCGCCGTGGCGCTGGACGATCTCGTCGCAGACCGCCAGACCGATTCCGCTGCCCCGAGCCTTGGATGAGCCCTTGTAGAACTTCTGCTTCACATAAGGCAGCTCCGCTTCCGGTATACCGGGGCCGAAATCCCGGATAGTGATCACGTACTCCCCTTCCCGCTGACCCAGATGCACAGCGATGCGCTTGCCGCTGCCGCCGTGCTTGGCCGCATTGTCCAGCAGATTGCAGAACACCTGCTTCAGGCGTTCCGGGTCGCCGGAGATGACCTCGCCATACTCCGCCCGATCACTGGAATACTCCAGGGCAATGCCGTCCTGACGAAACAGCTCCCGGTAGCTGTACACCGCGTCCTCCAACTCCGCCTGCAGATCGGTGTCCTCCACCTGCAGGGTGAAGCGCCCATCCTCCAGGCGGGAAAATTGCAGCAGTTCCTCCACCATATTGGTCAGGCGACGGGACTCCTTCACCATGATCTGCACGCCGCGCTTGATCTGCTGCACATCGTTGGACTCGTCTGCCAGCAGCGTTTCACCCCACCCGTTGATTGCCGTCAGTGGTGTCCGCAGCTCATGGGACACCGAGGAGATGAACTCGGACTTCATTCGTTCGCTCTCGCCGATCTTGCGGGACATATCGTTGATGTTGTCCACCAGCTCGCCCATTTCATCGGAGTACTTGTTGGGTATCTGCACGCCGTAGCTGCCGCCGGAGATACGCTTGGCCGCCTCTGACACGGCGGACACGGGGGCCACCACATTGTTGATGAAGATCATACTGGACATGACGATCAGCCCTACCACCGCCAGCATGACGCCGGCTACCAGCAGGACCGTCAGCAGCACCTGCCGGTCGATATTCCCGATGGCGGTAACGTAGCGCATAACGCCCACCACCTGGCCGTTGAACTTCAGCAGGCCGGACACCGCCAGGATGCGCTCCCCGGTGACACTGTCACGGCCGATGTAGTCCTGCACCGTGCCGCTTTCCAGCGCCCGCAGTATTTCCGGCGTGCTGGGGTAGGTGCCGGTGGTGACGCCCCGGGTCGTGACCTCCACGCGGCCGGAGCTGTTGAGGAACTGCAGCTCGATCTTGTCGCTGTCGTCAAAGGCGGCAGCGTAGATCGTAGCGCTGCGGTAATATTCCCGATAGCTGGTCATCACATAGGTGTTGAAATAGTCCGCGCCCGCCGCGGCCTTGGCCCGCAGTGTAGAGCGCGCACTGTTGTAGTAGTTGCTGGCAAAACCCACGGAGATGAGCACGCCCACCAGCAGCAATATGACCAGCACCGGCCCCATGCTGCCGGTGAGCCACCGGCGGCGCAGGCCCTGCACTTTATGCTTCTTTCCTGCCAAGGCGTTCATCTCCTTTCATCGCAAAGTAAGGTATAGCGCACCCACGGGCGCGGTGCAAAGCCTGACAGCGAGAGATTTTTTGCCAGGACAAGCCACAGCGGCGCAGGCGTACTGTGTGTACGTCAAGCCGCTGCAACGAAGTACTGGTGGAAAAGCTCTGCTGTCACAGCCCCCATTTGTAGCCGAAACCCCAGATCGTCGTAATATAGGTTGGGTTCGTGGCATTGTCCTCGATCTTCAGCCGCAGGCGCCGGATATTCACGTCTACGATCTTGAGCTCACCGAAATAGTCGTGGCCCCAGACCAAGTCCAGGATCTCCTCGCGGGAGAGCGCCTTGCCGGGATTCTCCATGAAGTACTTCATGATGGCGTACTCCACCTGGGTGAGCTTGATCCGCTGACCGTTCTTCTCCAGAGTACGGTTGCGGGTGTTCAGCAGGAAGGGCGGCTGGTCGATCTCTCCAGCATCTACGACACCGCCGCCGGATCGGCGCATCAGCGCATCCACGCGGGCGGTCAGTTCCGCCGGGGAGAAGGGCTTTGTCACATAGTCGTCGGCACCGGTCATCAATCCCGTCACCTTATCCATTTCCTGGGACCGTGCGGTAAGCATAATGATGCCGATGGCAGCGTTGGTGGCGCGGATACGGCGGCAAACCTCAAACCCATCGATACCGGGCAGCATAATGTCCAGCAGCGCCACTCGGACATCACTGTGGATCTTCAGCTTTTCCAGTGCCTCCTCGCCTGTTTCCGCCTCCACCACCTCGTAGCCGGCGCGGCGGAGATTGATAACGATAAAGCTGCGGATGCTGGACTCGTCCTCCAGTACCAGTACCTTTTTCATGGCAGTCCCTCCTTGTCAGTTGCTCCAGCTGCCTACGATGAGGCTGAAGCTGCGGCGCAGCAGATCCTCATCCATGCCGTAATAGGCCGCCGCGTCATTCAGCTCACCGGCGTAGATGGTGGCTGTCTGGCGGCGCAGCAGCACCCTCTTGCCCATGCGGCCGCGGTTCTCCCGGTTCTCGCCGGTGATGGTGTACAGGCTCAGCACCGGATCCCCGTTGATCGCCAGGCTGAACTGATTTTCATTGCTGATGCTGGTGGTGGCGGTCTCCACGCTCCAGTCCCACCAGCTCTCCGGTATGGTGAAATACCACCCGCAGGACAGGCTGTGGTACGTCTTGGCCACGGTGGACAACTGCCCGTCGCCGTTGCAGCAAAGCCAACTGACCAGACCGTCCGTCTGCTCCGCTGTCCAACTGGTGTCCGGACTGGGCAGCTCGATGATCCCGTCGCCGTTGATATCCTGAGGCAGCAGCTGGCGATAGGGGAACACGGCGTTGGACACACCGGTACTACTGCCGCTGAGTGCCAAATTCACCAGCCCCAGATCCTGGCGGAACACCAGAATATCCGTGGCGGCCATACCCTGCTCGTCCACACCGGTGATGTACAGCGCCGGCGTGTCGGCATCCAGCCGACCGCTGACCAGACTACCCCTGTTCACCGAAGCCATGGTGCTGGACAGCACGCAGCGGTAGGCCACGCCCATCTGCTCCTCCTGCCAGCCGTAGAATTCCGCCACCGGCTGGCTGTCCGCGTCGGTGCGAAGCACCAGTAGGCTGGGGATACCGTCACCATTCAGATCCTGTATGGTAAAGCGCGTGTAGCCGCTGGACATCAGCGCCACCGGCTCCCGCGCCACGGTGTACACCGCCACGGTCTGCACCTCGGCACTGATACGCCAACCCACGATCAGCTCACGCCGGCCGTCGCCGTTCAGGTCCTGATAGTATACGCTGTCGATGGCGGTGCCGCTGCTCTCGATGGTGCAGTAGCGGGCATAGCTGTCGCCCTCGATCTTAAATACAAATATTTTCAGCGGCTTTTCGTCGCTGCTCATGCGGAAAAAGGCCAGGGCCTCCTGCTGTCCGTCGCCGTCCAGGTCAGCCATCTGCACCGACTGGATATTCCGCCCGCCGGTAGGCGAGGCGTACTCATAGCCCTGTGTGATCAGCGTCTCCAGTTCCTGGGTCAGGCCGGTGTACTCCTCCGCCATTCGCGGCAGGGTAAACAGTTCCTCCACCGAATCGTCAGAGAAACCGCAGCCAGTCAATGCCGCTGCCAGCAGCGCCAGCAGTCCGACCAGGCAGATATACCGTTTAAAACGCCGCATACAGCAGCACCTCCCTCCGGGTCATACTCTTACTTAAATATCATACCACATCTTGCACCGCTTTGGTAGAGGGAAAATCGTAAATAAACAGCAAATTAATGCCGGACGCAGAGAGCACCCCTTTCGGGGTGCTCTCTGTATTCCCCTGCCGGTGCAGGGAGGAAGACATCGGCCGTGGGAGGGATATCCTCTCAGGCATCGCGGCGGCCACGCCTCCCGCACAGCTTTACCGCGCCGGCCAGCGACAGGGCGGCGGCCTCAGCGTATACGGCAATTCCCGCGTCAAAGGTCGTGGGGCTGACCGTCCTTTTCACAGGTGCAGGGGGCTCGCTGTAGTAATAGGCGGCCGCCGTGTAGGACACGGAGGGCTTGGGGAACTCCAGAGCCTCACCCTGCTCACCGTCTGTGGCTACCGGTGTCAAGATAGCGCCTTCATTGGTATAAAGCGCCTTTGACACGTCTACGTGTGTGGTGGTGTCATCCACATAACCGTCCCCATTCAGATCCATCACACCGTGGGTGCCGGCGGCGGGCGTACCGGCGAGCTTTACGGTGTAGGAAAGCTTGACCGGGGCAAAGTTGGAGACCGGTTCGTTGATTTTCCATGTGAAGCTGTCAGCGGCACCGTTGTACTCTATCTTGAAGCGGTAATTACTCTCATTCCGGTCGCCGCCGAAGTAGGTCACATTTCCATCCTGCTTATATTGCAGTTCTTGCCCGCCAACGGTGAGATGAAACGTGCCGGGAACGAGATCGAAGCTCTTGCCGACAGTATCCGCCACAGCGGAACCCGCATCAACAGCGTAGAGGACTTTATGTTGGATCGAGTCAAAATCGACTGCTCTCCCTCCCGCCAGTCTGTTCATAAAGGCGGTACCCCACTGCCGTGTTTCCCTTGCCAACACGGCATGGCACTGATAGCCCTTCTCCTGCATCGCTTTGTAGGTGCTCTCTGTCAGGTACAGGGCTTTCTCCACATTTGAAACGTTTTCTTTACTCCGCAGCAGTTTGCTATTATCGGTCGGAGCTTCCCCAGTATATTGGTAGTCCCAATTCTCGTTGTCGTTGTCTGTCCCCATTCTTCCGGCAATATCGCTCATCCAGTTATCGATGCTGTCCTTGGGAATAAACGTTTTTTCCTCTTTGTCACTGTACCCGTACTGCACGTTCAACTCACTTAGCATACCGCGCTGGTTAACACCATTCGAGATTAGGTTGCCATCAAAGCTGCGCGTATACGGGATAGTATGATCATCCCCCTTGCAGAACTGATAGGTAACGCCGTCACTGACAAATATCAGATGCTTGCGGTGCGGCTCGACCGCCGTATCGCCATCGAGCATTTTCTTGCCCGCAAGAAGTCCCGCATGCGTATTGCTGCCGCTGGATATAGTTTTCCTTATCGCAGACTCAATGGTAGTATAGTTTTCCTTTGTAAGCTCCGTAAGTGGGAACGCAACATTTGCCGCCTGATTGAAAATAACAACGCCGACCTTGACCATCACACCGCGTTCCCTCACCTCTTCCTTCAGGTCGGCAAGAAGCGCTAACGCCTTATCCTCCAATTCTGCGCTTGTAGATTTGTCCAGCACAAAGACCACATCGCTGGCCAGTTTTTCCTCTGCGCTGGGAAGCGACAACGTAACGGTGGACCGATAGTCCTTATCCAGTACGGTGGCTGTCTTGGATCGAGACACATTCACCAAACTCGGAGTCACCTCCCCATCAGTCGGCACTGTCCCCCACGCAACAACGGCCGTTGTCAGCAGCAGGGCAAGCATTAGTAAAAAACAGCTTATCCTCCTCATTTTCTCCTCCTTTCCCATTGTACAGACCTCTTTGTTTCAATTGTGCATTGAAACAAAGAGCAGTGGTACCACTGCTGGTTCGTGTATCTATTATATATTTTTATGACGAAATGTCAAGCAGTTATTGATATATTGGTAATTTTGCCAAATTCGTATATATCCTTCTATCAGCGGCAAAAAAGAGACATCCTCACGGATGTCTCTTTTTTGGTGCCGGTGACCGGACTCGAACCGGTACGCTGTCGCCAGCGGTGGATTTTGAGTCCACTACGTCTACCAATTCCATCACACCGGCAGATATTACCCGCACATTATACCGCAAATGGCCGGCGATTGCAAGACAATTTTACCCGCCGAAA
>OGNF01002834.1_pt1 | contig 12529 bp, 10 predicted proteins | sample 1573321 | NCBI WGS metagenome assembly OGNF01 (sample SAMEA2581911, study PRJEB24529) | metagenome | biome: Human gut stool | place: China | collected 2011
CGTGCTATCAGCCCAGTGCCGCACGTTAAGGCACCCTATGAATAATGTAGGTTAGGTTGTTGATGAAATCGTCGAGGTCGGAGTCTCCGAACTCGGCGGGCAACTCGCCCGTGTTGATATGGAAGTCGTAATCAACTTCCATATCATGCACGGGGTCGCCGTTATAAGAGTCTAAATCTTCGTATTCGTCCATTGTTTACTTGGTTGAAGTCATCGCGTCGATAAGGTCTTGGTAACAAGTAACCTTATGGTAGCGCACAGATTCAGTTGACATTTCGTTGAATAGTTGGGTGCAACAGTCAATCTTAGCATTTTCTATCGCGTTGAGCTGCATTGATTGGAGCGAGCCTTTGGTTTCAGCGATAAAGAAAATGTGCTTGACATTGCCTTTCTGCATTGCTATCGCCCAGTCGGGAGCATAACTGCCGACGGGAGTAGGAATTTGGAACGAGCGCGGCAATTTGGCATATACCACGACTTCGCTTGCCTCGTCAAGGTCGTGGGCGAAATTGCGTTCACCGATACTGTCGGAAACGACGTAATCGGTAACGTGCTTCGTTGCCTGATAAGCCTTGTCAAATTCCGCTTTGCTTGCCGCCGTGAAGATGTCGGAGTCGTAAGTGCCATCAGTGAGATGGTAGTGGATATGATCTACAATCATCGTGGCTTTCTGTTCGCGAATAATCTGAATGACTTTGCGGATAAATTCTTCGGGGTTATTGCGGAACAAAGCGAGCTTTGAAGGACGCAAGCCCTGGAGAATTTTAGCCGTAGTCCGGCGTGTCAGGTTGGCACCTTTGGCAATCTGACCCACAAGGTCATACTTGACGGAAGAAGTGCTTACGTCAGTAAGTTCCTGAGAGGTGGATTTGGTGTTACCAAATTCAGTAACTTCTTCCTCGTCCTGTTGACCCTCGATTTTGATATAACGCAGAGTGCGCACCTGCAACTCGTCAGTATTGAGATGGAGAATCGACTTCTCAATCAACTCGTCAGAGTTGTAGCTGACGGTATAGACATACTGATGGTTTATGGCTTTCCAAAGAGTCTGAAATTCGTCTCGATAGAAATTGGCGTTGAGCTTTGGTTGCGGCAATTTTGTCTTCGCTCCGTTCTCCGTCATACCTTCAAGGAGAGACGGGTCGAAGATAGAGTTGATAAGGCGAGTAACGCCCTCAGCCATCGGTTCGAGCTTCGCGCCGAGAGGTGCGAGGGTACCGGCTTCACGGTCGGCGTGATACTTCGGCGTTATGTTGCCGGCCTCGTCAACATAATCGTTGTCTTCGAGGTAGATCATTATGCGGCTTGCCTCACGGTCATTGATGACGTGTGGCTGACCGTCAAGCGTAATGGTCTTGCCCTCGAAGTAGCCCGAAGTAGCCTTAGAGGCGCGTTCACGAAGCGCCTCGCGGGTTTCGCGTTGGAGAGCCGTCGTGAAGTCGGAATAACTCTCATTGGCAATGACGGTCAACACATTTATGTTGTGGACTTCTTCGCCGAGCAGTTCCTTGTCTTGGCGAACGCCATTGCGGTCAACGGCGATACGCAAGCCACGGCCAACTTCCTGACGTTTGGCAGTAGTTGAATTGCTGTGGCGCAGCGTACAGATCTGGAACACATTCGGGTTGTCCCAGCCCTCACGGAGCGCGGAGTGAGAGAAGATGAAGCGAGTCGGTTCATCGAAGCTCAGCAGACGTTCCTTGTCGCGAAGAATGAGGTCGTAGTCCGATGCTTCTTCCGACACGTCGGAGCCGCGCTTCGTTTTTGTCTCGACCATCTTACCTTTCTTGTCAATCGAGAAGTAGCCACGATGCACCTGATAAGGATAGAATCGTTGCAGATATTCGGTATATTCCTCGTCCCAGATATGCTTCTCGGCTTCTACGAGACGGGCATATTCTTCCTCGAATATCTGTTGGAAGATTCCCTTTTCAGGATTGCCGTCGCTGTCATAGCGGCGGTACTTGGCCACCTCGTCGATAAAGAAAAGAGAAAGGCACTTGATACCTTTCTTGAAAAGCTGACGCTCCTTCTCGAAATGGGCCTTGATGGTTTCACGGATCTGGACACGCTGCATGTGAAGTTCGTTGGAGTCGCCAACGACATCACCGTTGCGCAGAGTTACGCCATTGGCAAACGTAACGTAAGCGACCGGTTGCGTGTTCGAGCCGGGAAATATTTCGACTATATCATAGCCCTTATACTGGAGAAGTTCGTTCGACTCTACATATAGAGAGTCGCCCTTACCGAGAGTTTTGAAATGACGGCGAGGCTCACCGGCGGCGTTCTTGACCTCGATGGAAATTCTTGCCATCGGGGGCTTGCTCGGAGACAGGATAATGTCTTCGAGATACATATAGCCGTTGGTGCCTCGGAGGTTCTTCATTTCAAAACCGATTACCTTAATGCGCTTGACAAGTCTCTCGCGGTAAGCGTCGAGAGCGTCAAGAGCATAGACGGTATCATGCTTTGTCTTATGGGTCGCAGAATAGTTCAGCACGAAAAGCGGGTTGAACTTTTTGAGGGCCGACTGCGTGGCAGCGCCCTCCATCTTCTGCGGCTCGTCCATGATGATGATTGGGCGGTTTGCGGCAATCACGTCGATAGGACGGCGAGAAGCGAACTCGTCGCGCTTCGAGTATATGATTCGGCTTTCCTTAGAGCGGCCACCCTCTTTGAGGGAAGCGGCGAAAGCCTGAGTGTTTATAATCATCACATTCAGCCCGGCATCCTGAGAGAATTGGTCGAGCTGATTGAGGTTCGAGCTGTTATAGACAAACCAACGGGCTTTCTTTCCGTAGTGCTCCATAAAGTGTTCTTCGAGCATTCGGAACGACTTTGCAACACCCTCGCGAATAGCGATGCTCGGCACAACGATGATGAACTTCGACCAGCCGTAGAGCTTGTTAAGTTCAAACATCGTCTTGATATAGACGTAGGTCTTACCGGTACCGGTTTCCATCTCGACATCGAGGTTGACGGCACCGAGGCCGTCGATCCGCGAGAGAGATTTGGAAAGAGGTACCCCTGCGGTTGTCTGTACCGCATGAAGATTGTCGAGAAGCTGCTTGGCAGATAGTTCCACGTCAGCGTTTCGGTATCCGTCATCGTCAAGCATTTCTCGCATCACGCCGCTTTTGATTTTACCCAGGTCGCGGCGATAGTGAGTCGCGTCGCGATTCGGTTGCCCTGTGAAGATGGCGGTAGTGTTCTCGACCGCATCCGTCTGATAGCCTTGAATCTTAAACTTAAACTTCATGGCTTAGATGATTTTGCGGACGGTTTCGGGCGAATAGTGGCGGAAGATTTGCTCGAAGTTGTCAAGGACATTGTCATTGGCAGCGGAAGCATCGCGCATAACGAAGTATTGCGGCTTCATCTTGGCAATCTCCGTCACGGTAGACTCGTTGACCTCGGTATCGAAAGTAGCGATAAGGTAATTGCCATCAACGAAGAACACCTTTTTGCCGTTGACCTCCTTTTCCTCAATCTTGGCCGACAACTCGATATTGAGTTCAGGCAGGACTTGGAAAAGCAAGTCGAGCGGAGTGCGGTCAGACTTGACATTATCAACGGTAGTGAAGATGTTCTGAGCGTCGAAGTCCTCCGGAGTATAGAATACGTCCTCCATATTCGACGAGTCGAGTTTGAGGACACGGAAGCCGGTGTCGAGGTCTTGACCGTTCAGACCCGCTTCCTCCTTGACTTTCTTACCAGCACGGCGAATACGTTCCTCACCGATTTGGCAGATGGTTTCGTAGCCAGCCTTACGCGCTTCGCTCTTTTCGTCGGTAACTTCGGGGAGCTGCACCATTATGAACTTGCGCTTACCACCATCCTCGGCGTTGAGCTTCATAACAGCATGAGCGGTAGTAGCACTGCCGCTGAAGAAGTCGAGAATAGTATCGTCACTATCAGTAAGGAGATTAGCAAACAGTTTGACGAGTTCCGTAGTTTTGGGATAAGGGAATATATCTTGACTACCTAATAACTCACCGACTTCAATGCGAGCCTTTTGAGTATCAGGCATATCTTTTAGGACTGATTTAATAGAAAATGTATTCATCCTTTTTTTAGAATAGAGTTTACCATTTTCTTTAAAGAAAAATTCTTCTATTGGCTGTCCTTTAGTATCGTATACATCTTCACCACGAAGCCAACTTTCAATCATTGACTTCATGGTCCAACCCGCAGAAAGTGTTACAGGGTTTACTAATCTACCATTTTCAAAGGCCATTTCACCGATAATTGTAATCCTTTCAGAGCCTTCAATTACACCTGTAAGAACTTTGTCATCTCCTTCATAACGAATACCTGCTGGGAAAGTAATTGTAGACTCGGGGTGACGAGAATCAATTTTTTTATTACATCGTTCTACAGAGTATTCTTCCTCCCCAATACGATGAAAGTTTTTGATGAGTTGAATATCTTTGCAGTAAACCAAAATGTATTCGTGTGCTCGAGCTATAATCCCGGCATTTATACCGCGAGGTAAATGCCAAATAAAAGGAGTAAGATGGTTTTGTTCGCCAAAAACTTCGTTACAAACCTTTTTTAAGTTTTCTAACTCATTTTCATCCATTGAAATGAATATTAGACCATCATCAGCGAGTAAATCACGAGCGACTTTAATTCGAGGATATATCATATTGAGCCAATCAGTATGAAAGCGACCATTGCTTTCAGTATTGCGCTGCATTGGGTCAATCATTTGGTTTCCATCTTCATCGAAGGCTCCGCTTGTAGCCTCGAAATCTTCACGTGACTGAGCGAAGTCATCATTATAGACGAAGTCGTTGCCTGTATTGTAGGGAGGGTCAATGTAAATCATCTTGATTGCGCCGAGATAGTTCTCACGGAGAACCTTTAGCACATCAAGATTATCACCCTCGATATAGAGATTTTGGGTGTTCCAAAAATCTTCGGAGGCGTTAATGTCCGGTCGAAGTGTTTTGTCAGTCTCTGAATTGGCAAGACGTGAGGCGGCTCGCTTATCAGGCCAAGTGAACTGATAGCGTTCTTCTGTCCCGTCGAGCAAGTCCTTCGACAACTCGTCGCGGAGTTTGTCGAAGTCGATGGCAAGTTCGGCGGTGCCGTCCTTGCCTAACCGCTCAGTAACGCACTGAGGGAACAAAGCGGCTATTTTCGCCACATTGCCCTCTGCTGCGTCAAGAGTTTTCATTCGTAGTTTTTCCATTTCAATAATCTTTAGATATTCGTTCCATTGAAGAAATTTTACTAACTAATAGTCTCCGGCTTTTAGCTGAAATGTGCTTGTATCCGAATATTGGATTTTTAGTATTGAGGATAAAATTTACTAATGCAGGAACTTCATCATCTGATTCTACAATAATATGTGTAAAAAACTCAATAAGCGTTTTTTCATCTTCGTATGACAGCCTTTTTCTCTTTAGAAATGTTAGTCGTCCATTTCCAGATTCGTTTAAAGTTTGATTTAGTGGATCTCTCCATTCTTTAAACTCATCTCTTGTAGCGAAATGAATATCCCATTTCCAACTATAAGACTCATTTTTATTATCTGGCAAGAATATTCTCCACTCCTTTTCATCATAGAAACATCGACTTCCATCATCGAGTACTGTTCCTTTATAAGGCTTGCTTAATGCCAGTATTGTATTGATAGACTCTTTAAGGTTGTTACACCCACTCACATTCTGATCCTTAATAACACTGATATCTGACAAAGCGATCCAAACACTTGACGACGCTATATAGTGAATGGGATTTATATTATTCCCATATATTGTCTGAGCCATTTCTTTATTAATTCCAATAGCGTAGGAACCATAGTTTTTGCAATGATTTGAAGTTTGTGATAATCGGATATCACAAAAACATATCATAGGAATTGCGACTGCGTCTGCCTGTTTAGGATTACTATAGTAAAAAGATTTATTCCGTATATCGGATGTATTGTTCCGTATAATGGATTGTGGATATTTCTCATACGAATATGAATATCTAAAACCATTTGAAATAAGATCTTTTAAGAAGTTAAATTCTCTGGTAAAATGAAATAAGGATGATGAATTTGGATTATTCATAATTGAAATCTCAGTTTTTGGAGTTCAAGGAATAGCTCTCTTTTCCGACGGGGCTGCTTTGAGGCGTTCATCTGACGCTCCAATGCAGCAATCTGACGGAGCAATTTATCGCGTTCTTCATCGGCCTTGATTTGCTCGGTGAGCGAGTTTTCTTGCTCAACCGAGAACTGCCCGATAGAAGAAACGAGAGATTGCCATACGGCATCAAGATTGAGGCCGGACAATGCGACGGTGGCAGAGTCTAACGATTGCCACGGAGCGGTGAAAAGCTTGGAGTGATACACAGCAAGCATAGCCTCGTCCTCGAAGCGAAGGAGGTATATTACCCGCTGCGGAATACTTTTAGCGAGAAGGACGATACTCTTGGTATCGAAGTCGCGAGATTTGAGCGAAACTTCGATAACGAAAATCTCCTTAACCTCGGGACCCTCAGCGATAGCCGGGAGGGTGCGCGGTGCAATCCAATTAACGAAGTCAAGATGCGACACATCACCATCGAAACTTTCACGTTGCGATGGTTTCCAGTCGAACCGCTTATAAAGCTGTGCTTTAGGTAGCGGTCGTTTGACTTCTGTGGATTGCGGCAGTCCTAACATTATTCTGGCAACTCGATTGCCATCCACATAGTTACACGGTCTGCATAATCGGACGGGAAAGGCATATGTACGCCAAATTCCCAATACCAACCTCCAAGATCTTCATCATAGCAACGTGCAGCTACTGCAGGGTCGTAATCAGAAATGATATATACAACGAAGTCTTTTTGAATTGCAGATTTTGTTCGTTCGAAATCGCAATCCTCAGGCAGGATTTCACAAGATTTATGCCATTTATAATTATCCATTATATTTTCTATTTTATTATCAAAAAACAAATCAGTTCAAAATCATTGAGGCCACGGACTTCGTTGCCGGAAGCGAGCTGCCATCGAAACTTTCACGTTGCGATGGTTTCCAGTCGAACCGTTTATAAAGCTGTGCTTTGGGAAGCGGTCGCTTGACTTCTGTGGATTGCGGCAGTCCTAACATATTACTTGTCCTTATGGTGCTCAAGGAAGAATTGTTTCTGGCGTTCAATCTCGCGACGCAGCTCTTCCTCAGTCGGCATATATGTCATGTATTTTGCAGCAAAGAGTTGTTGGCTCTCGTTAAGCACAGAATATTTGGCTACAGTAGAGTCGGTATCAGTGCAAAGCAGGACTCCAATAGTCGGGTTGTCGTCAGGTCCTTTCATTAAATCGTCATACATCCTGACATACATATCGAGCTGCCCTATATCGCTATGCTCCATTTTATGTGTTTTCAACTCAAAAATCACAAACCGCTTCATGCGGAAGTTATAGAACACAAGGTCAATATAGAAATCGTCAAGGTCGGTGGCTATATGCTGTTGCCGCTCAACAAAGGCAAAACCTCGGCCAAGTTCAAGAATGAACTGTTCAAGATTATCAATTAGGGCCTGTTCCAGCTCAGATTCGGTATAACGGCTATCGCGTTTGAAACCCATAAACTCGGCCACTGTAGGATTTTTTATGTACTCCAGCGGATCCTTGTCGTTGAATGGAGCAACCGCTTCGGGTAATATTATGCCTGGTTTCTCTCTTTGTTCCGCAAGCCTTCTTTCATAATATTGGGAACATATATTGCGATCGAGAGTAGTGGTACTCCACATATCTTTGGAAGCATGGGCAAGATACCATTGGCGGGCAAGCGGGTTTGAGACCGATAAAAGTCTGCGGATATGTGTCCAAGTAAGATTTTGCACGAATTCGTGCAAAATCTCTATGTCAGTGAAAGAGAGATAGAACTGTCGATAATATGCCAAATTCCTTTTCCCATAACCTGAGCCATATTCTTTTTTAAGATTGTTGGCAAGGGCGGCTATAAGGTTTTTGCCATATTCGGCCCGGCTATTGCCATTTTGTTCTTCCTCTACAATACGCCGTCCGATGTTCCAATAAGTTGCGAGTGCTATATTGCCAGCCGCAGAATATGCCTGTCGACGCCCATTTTCAATGATAGAACGGACGTCATTTACAAAAGCCTCCGGCAAGTTCTGATTTAATTTTATAGATTTCATGGTCATCGTACTATTAAGAAGCAAATTAACTCGAAATCATCCAAGACGCGACACATCTCCATCGAAACTATCACTTTGCGATGGTTTCCAGTCGAACCGCTTAAAAAAGTTGAACTTTTGGTAGCGGTCGCTTGACTTCTGTGGATTTTGGCAGTCCTAACATTTCAGATATCACGAGGCTTTAAATACATTGCTTTTTCTTTTTCTAAAATTATATCCTCCTCATAATAAGCATCCTGAAGACAAACTATAGAATCTAAATCGACTTTTTTACGCGGAGAACTAAATGCGTGATATAGAAATTCAGGATGAATATTATCAACTAAATAAATTACAGGCTGGGGTATACCCTCGCCAAATTCTACGATTTTTGACATATTCGCTCTAATCGTGTCAGTATAATCAAGATTTAATGGATTGAAAAACTCGATACCTTTTATCATATAATAGGCAATAGAACCTATCTCTCCAAAGAATCTTGCTCTATAAGCATAATCCCTGGCTTTCCACGGCTCAGTAGTAAGGTATATGCCTTTCGCTTCATATCTATACATAGTACTATTACCTGTAGCGATACTCCAGTCGGAAAGTTTTGAGCATAGTTGATTCCCCAAAATAATATTATCCTCAGAGAAATATTTTGAAGCGAAATCAGGATCAGGACTGTAAATTGTAGAATAGAATTGCCACAAGAAAGTACAAACTTCTTTGCACATAGCATGAAAAGTCTGCCTCTCATAGACTGTTTTTTCAACTATTCTTACATCTGTGCCATGAAAAAAAGGGGGTAAACTTGTTGTAAGCATATTATACGCAGCAACATTATCAAATTTTTCTAACGTTTCCAATGTTAGCTTATTTAATAAGCGGAAATTAGAAAAATCCTCTAATTCGGGGCGCGCTTCCTTTATTTGCCTTTCTATAATATCTTTCCAATGAAGTTTTTCGTACATATCATCTAATTATCAAAAAACAAATCAATTCAAAATCATCGAGGCCACGAACCTCGTTGCCGAAAAGAGCGTTTGAATCTCCCTCAAAGAAAGAGAAAAGGTCGCTTTGCTCCTTGACCTTGACAATCGAGGCGATGGCATCGCCGAGCAGACGGGAGTAAGTACCCATACGCTGACCGTCACGAGTCTCACCGTTGAACTTGCGACATAGTTCCATAATAGGTTCAGACTTGCCTTTGCAGAGCATACGCAAGCGGTCGAGAAGGTCTTTGGGTTCGAGGTGATTGACAATGACCGAGGAATCCTGACCTATATAGACCATATAGAACGGATGCAGTCTGTTCTTACGGTCGATATTAACAGAATTGTTTCGGTTCTTCAAGACGAACACGACCCCCGGAGGGGTGTCGGACGTCGCCGGAACAATGGCGTGGAGACCGTGCGGCGTGTGCTCAATGTCATGTCCCTGATTGATGTATTCGAGCAAGTCGAGCCTAAATTCATTCAATCCCAAGTCCATGATTGACACACCAGAGTTCATTTCTTCGAGGTCAACGACCTCGGACTGGAGGCGTTCAAGCTGCTTGCGACGATATTCAAGGTCTCCCTTCTCCTCGTTGGAAAGTGGGTTATCATCGCCGGTGGCGGTCATAACCGAGACTTTCATACGGGCTTCAACGCGGCCTTTGAGATTTATATAATCGTCAAGGTCCATATTCGGCCAGTAGTTGACAAGCTGAATACGCTCGTTTCGCGAGCCAATGCGGTCAATACGCCCGAAGCGTTGAATGATTCGCACCGGGTTCCAATGTATATCGTAATTTATCAGATAGTCGCAGTCCTGGAGGTTCTGACCCTCAGAGATACAGTCTGTGGCTATGAGCACATCAATATCATCGGTGATGTTCGGGTAAAGCGTTGCCCGCTCCTTGGAGACGGGAGAAAACAAAGTGAGCACTTTGTTGAAATCAAGTTTTTCACGAAGGCGAAGAGTCGAGCGAGCCTCCACATCACCGGTAACAAGAGCTGTATTAAGTCCGTGCCGCTCCTTTATGAGCGGTGCGAGGTAATCATATAGATAAAGAGCCGTGTCAGAAAAGGCGGTAAAGATGATGACCTTTTTGTTCGTGCCGTTGATGGGATTGTTGAACTTATCACGCAGATCGACAACAAGCTGTTGCAGTTTGGAGTCGTGCTGAGGGGTTATGTCTGCGAGCATGAACAAAAGGAGTTTCAGTGAATCGAGGTCTGCTTGCAGATACTCGCGCCACTGAATATAATCCATATCGCGTAGATCAATCTGGGTCTTCTTGCCACCGATGAACACATTGTCGTTCTGCTCGTCGAAGTCAAGACCACTCTCAAAGTCGAAGTCATCGACTTTGGAGTTCTCGCCGGTGGCGAGATTGTCAATGGTCTTAACTGTACCCGAAATCAGTTCCTGGATTCGGGATAAAGTAAGGCGGAACGAATTGACAGAGCTTTCAAGGCGTTTGAGCAAATTAATGCTCATAAGGCGGCGTATGCCTCGTTCGCGTCCTGCGCGAGAGAGGTTCGAGAACGTATCGCCGTCGCCTTTGGAATATTTGTCACGCATACTCGGAAGGATGAAATCCGAGGGCGTATAAATTGCGAGATTGAGGTTTGACACAATCTCGTAAATATCATTGTAGTTGACCGTGCTGTTTAACTCGGTCAAGTCTGGGCGACGAGTAATCGGTGCAAGTCGCGTCGGGAATTTGCCGATGTCGGCTGTGTCATAATATTGCTCGATGTGTTTTCGGGAGCGTGCTATTGTTACGCTATCGAGGACTTCAAAGAAGTCGAAGCTGAGAGAATCGAGCAATGCCTTGGTGGTGCGCTCGCTGTCGGGCAAATCCGACCAACGATTGAAGGCAGCTTGCGCCTGACGGAAGATGTCATCTATTGTCGATGAGGTATTGAGCAGAGCATTGATTTGGTCTGCCTCTCCCTCGTAAGCGAGCGCAAGTTGATTTTTAAGGTCGTTAAAACGGTTGTTGACAGGCGTAGCCGACAACATAAGCACCTTCGTTTTAACGCCGGAGCGGATAACGCGATTGAGTAACTGGAGGTAACGGTTTTCACGCGGATTCTCGTCGTTCTCGTCAGTGGTAACTTTGCCGCCATTGCGGAAATTATGGCTTTCGTCGATTACGACAAGGTCAAAGTTACCCCAGTTGATGCGTTCAAGGTCATAGCCGTTGGAATTACCATAGCGGCGTGACAAGTCCGTATGATAGAAAATATGATAGTTGAAGCGGTCCCGCAACAACGGGTTATTTTCATACGGACTCTTGAACGTATTCCAGTTGTCATAGAGTTTCTTCGGGCATAGCACGAGAATACTCTTGTTGCGCGATTGATAATACTTGATTACCGACAGCGCGGTATAAGTCTTGCCGAGTCCTACGGAGTCGGCAAGGATGCAGCCGTTGTACTTTTCGAGCTTATTTATGATAGCGAGTGCCGCATCACGTTGGAAATTATAAAGTTTGTTCCAGATAAGTGACTCCTTGAAGCCGGTGGCTTCATTAGGCAAAACATCCTCTGAAATATCTTCAAGAAACTCATTGAAGATATTGTATAGCGTGACGAAGTAAATAAACTCCGGAGCGTTTTCCTTGTATGCGTTGGTGATGTTGTCGAGCACCTGTTCCGTAACGACTTGAAGTTGTTCACTGTCGTTCCAAATCTGATTAAAGATTTGGAGGAACTGCTGTGAGAACGGAGCCTCCATCTTGGTAATGGCGGTGGCAAGGTAATTGCCCCGTTCAGTGCCGAGTTCAACGCAGGTAAAACCGTTGGCACCGGTATATGAAGTGCTATCGGAGATAATCATGGGAGGTATGCCGGCGTTTGTGCGATTCGATTTGAAGCACACTTTACGTCTGATCCATTCAGCGCACTCCTTGGCAACGGCTTTCAATGAAAGTTCATTGCGGAGTTTGATTTCAAACTCAGAGCCGTAAAGGTCGCGCTCCCGATTAAGGCGAGGAATATAAAATTCGCGCTTCTGCTTGTCAGCCTTTTCGGTTACGAAAGAAGGCGACGTAAAAATGAAGCGCAGTTCGGAAATATCAGACAACTGCTCTTTCAGTTCCTGAAAAGCATATATGGAAAAACAAGACGCGGCGATAGCCACCTTGGAGCCGGAGCGCAAGGTGACGAGCATATCGTCTTTTAGCGTCTTGTTTACGTTGTCAATTATTTCCATATAAACAAAATGAGAGTACCCAAGTAGCATCTGAAGGCCGACCAAAGCCTGTAACGACTACGTGGGTACCCTCAAAGGTTTCGGCTCTCGCCGTGTATCTTTGCGTTAATAATTGGTCATTTCAGATGAAGTCGCTATTAAATGCAAATTTAGATAAAAATTTTGAGATTTCTACACCGGCAACATAAAAAAACAAG
>OGNF01002837.1_pt1 | contig 12526 bp, 16 predicted proteins | sample 1573321 | NCBI WGS metagenome assembly OGNF01 (sample SAMEA2581911, study PRJEB24529) | metagenome | biome: Human gut stool | place: China | collected 2011
CCCCCACACCCGCCGGCCGGAAGGTTCGCTACTAGGCATTTTTGCCCCCCACTACTGCTCCTCTCGGGGCTTGCGCCCCGGCCGGGCTTACATCTAAGCCGCACCATGCTCACGGGAACTTTGCCCCGCTTATGTGGATCGTTTCGCCTGCGACTGGCATCGACTTGCAACCACAGACCCGAAGCTTTGGATAACTTTTATTATTATAATTGCTATAGCTTATGCTATTTCTTCAAAGAATAAACACACTCCAATTAGACCAGTTCAAACGTATCAACCAGCATCTAATTTTGATTCTGAAGAAAATGTTGAAAGAAAAGTTAAAGCTGTTGATGAAATGTTTAATAAAGAAGAATTTTCAGCTTGGACTAGAAGTTTATTTATAAAATTACAAGAAGCATGGACTGCGAGAGATTGGAGTACTATTAGGGTATTTGAAACAAATGAATTATTTGAACAACATCAAAAACAATTACAAGATTATATAGATAGAAAACAAATAAATGTAATGGAAAGAATTTGTGTGTTATCAGTTAGACTAGTAAGCTTTAAACAAACAGGAAATAAAGATGTTTTAACAGTTTTATTAAGATCTAGAATGAATGATTATATAATTGATGAAACAACAGGAAAAATTATAAAGGGTGATAAAACAAAAGATATATATAGCACATATAAACTTGACTTTATCAGAACAACAGGAGAAAAAACAAAACCAGGACCTATTGATGTAAATACAACAAATTGCCCAAATTGCGGAGCACCAACACAAATTACATCATCAGGAAAATGTGAGTATTGTGGAAGTATAATTACAACAGGAGAACATAGTTGGGCATTATCAAATTTAGAAAGAATATAATAAAATAAATAGAAATGTGATTGTAAAACGAAATTTTTGATTTATTTCAAGAATTTCGTTTCTTTTATATTTGTTCTTTTAATAAAACTAATATTGACAAATTACCATAATTCGTAGTATAATGTTAGCCGTAGTTAACAAAGAGATTGAATGTAAAAAAAGGAGAAATCATGATAACAAAAGCATCTGAAGAATATTTAAAAACAATGTATGTATTAAAAAAACAAAATGGAAATATTAGAGTAACAGACATTGCAAATAAAATGAACTGTACAAAGCCTAGTGTAAATAAAGCACTAAATAATTTAAAAGAAGAAAAATTAGTAAAATACGAAACATATGGAATAATAGAATTAACAGAACAAGGAGAAAATTTGGCACAAAAAATTTTAGAAGCATATGACATTGTTTATTTGTTTTTAAAAGATGTATTAGATTTAGATGAACAATCTGCAAAAGAAGAGGCAGAAAAAATAAAATTAGTAACAACAGATGAAACAATAAATAAATTAGCAAAATATGTACATAATGTTTTAGGATTAAAAGAATTAAATTGCAATTATGATATAAATCAAGAAAAATGTAGATGTTGTGTAAAAAGAGCAAAAACGAAGAAAAGTAATGATATGCAAAATTAATAAAAGGAAGGAATAATAAAAATGAGTAAAGAGTTATTAGAAATAAAAGATTTACATGTAAATGCAGGAGAAAAAGAGATTTTAAAAGGTTTAAATTTGAAAATAAATAAAGGAGAAGTACATGTAATAATGGGGCCAAATGGTGCAGGAAAATCAACACTTGCAAATGTTATTTTAAATAATCCAGAATATACAAAAACAAGTGGAACTGTTGAATTTGAAGGTGAAAACATCAATGATTTAAGTACAGATAAAATAGCCAAAAAAGGAATATTTATGTCATTTCAATTGCCAGAAGAAATACCTGGAATTTCAACAATGAACTTTTTAAAATATGCAAAAAATAAAATTACTGAAAAGCCAGTAAAAGTATTTGAATTTAGAGATACTGTAAAAAAATATTCAGAAGAATTAAACATGAATCCAAAACTAATTGAAAGAAACTTAAATGTTGGATTTTCTGGAGGAGAAAAAAAGAAAAATGAAATTCTTCAAATGAAAATGTTAAAACCAAAACTTATTATTCTTGATGAACTTGATTCAGGACTTGATGTTGATAGTTTAAAAATAGTATGTGATAATATAAATAATTATTTAAAAGAAAATAAAGATACAAGTATTCTTATGATTACACATTATCCAAGGATATTAGAATATATAAAACCAGATTATATACATGTTTTAAAAGATGGTAAAATAGTAGAAACAGGGGATATAACATTAGCAGAAAAAATAGATAAATTTGGTTATGGAATATTTAATAATTAAAGGCTTCTATTATAGATAAGGAATAATATTATGAATAAAATAATAGTGAATAACAATATTATAAATAGTAATTTTGATTTAAAAATAAATAATAATAAAATATATATAGATAAAGATACTACAATTATTTATTTAAATAGTAATTGTTCTTATGAAATATATTTATCTAATAATATAAATATATTTGAATATTATAAAAATAGTTATTCTAATAATATATATAATATTTTAGAAAATAGTAATATTGTATTTAATAGATTTAGTTTTAATTGTAGTTTAATAACTAATATTAATTTAGACTATCCTTATACATCTTTAGAATATAAATATTCTTGTATAAATATAGATGATAATACTTATATAATAAATATAAATCATAATAGTAAGAATACAAATAGTAAAGTAATTAATCATGGATTAAATGTTACATCTTCTAAATTAGATTTTTTAATAAATGGAATTATTAATAAAGAAAGTAGTAATGTTATATGTAATCAAGATAGTAAAATAATATTAAAAAAAGATAATAATTCTAGTATAAAACCTAATTTACTTGTTAATAATTATGATACTATTTCTAATCATTCTTGTTATATAGGACATTTTAAAGAAGAAGAAATGTTTTATTTAAAATCAAGAGGATTAAATAAAAAAGAAAGTGAACGACTTTTAGCTAAAGCTTTTTTACTTAGTAATATGGATATTAATTTCTTAAATAGAAATATGATTTTAGAAGATTTAAAACTTATTGGAGGTGAATAATATTGAATAGAGAAGATTTTGATATATTAAAAACAAATGTAATATATTTTGATAATGGGGCAACTACTTTAAAACCTAAAGTAGTGTTAGATAGTATTGTTTCTTATTATACAAAATATACTGCTAATGCTCATAGGGGAGATTATAATAATAGTTTAATTGTAGATAGATTATATGAAGAAACAAGAAGTAAAGTTGCAAAGTTTATAAATGCTTTTAGAAGTGATGAAATAGTGTTTACTAAGGGAACAACAGAAAGTTTAAATATAATTGTATTTGGTTTTATGAAACATGTTTTAACTAAAAAAGATGAAGTTATTTTATCTAAAGCAGAACATGCTAGTAATGTTCTTCCTTGGTTAGAATTACAAAAAGAAATAGGTTTTAAAATAAAATATGTTCCTTTAGATAAAGATTTAAAATTAACTTTAGATAATTTAAAAAGGATTGTTACTAAAAATACTAAAGTAATTTCTATTGCTCATATTACAAATACTATCGGAGATATAAGACCTATTAAAGAAATAGGAAAGTTTGCTAAAGAAAATAATATTTATTTTGTTGTAGATGGGGCACAAAGTATACCACATTTAAAAACAGATGTAAATGATTTAAATATTGATTTTTTAGCTTTTTCAGGACATAAAATGTTAGGACCAACAGGTATTGGCGTATTATATGGAAAATACAATTTATTAGATAAAACAAGTCCAATTAACTTTGGCGGAGGAATGAATACATCTTTTGAAGCAAATGGAGAATTTGAATATAAAAGTTTACCTACAAGATTAGAAGCAGGTACACAAAATATCGAAGGAGTATTAGGGTTAGGTACTGCTATTGATTATTTAAATAGTATTGGTATGGAAAATATTCATAAATATGAACTAGAATTAAGGAAATATTTAGTAAATGAATTAGAAAAAATAGATAATATTGTTGTTTATAACAAAAATAGTGATTCTGGTATTGTTATGTTTAATATTAAAGATGTATTTGCTCAAGATACAGCAGTTTATTTAAATAATTATAATATATGTGTAAGAGCAGGTAATCATTGTGCTAAAATATTAAAAGATGAATTAGGCATAAAAAATACTTGTAGAATTAGTTTATATTTTTATAATACAAAAGAAGAAATAGATATTTTAATAGATAAATTAAAAGCAAGTAAAAATATATTTGAGGTAGTATTATGATAGATAGAAATATAAAAAGAGAAATTATGTTAGATAATTATCAAAATCCTTTTAATAAATATGTACCTAATGATAAATCTTATATAAAAGTAAATACTAATAATGAAAGTTGTATTGATAATTTAGATATATATTTTAAAATAGAAGATAATATAATAAAAGATATAACATTTTTTGGAGAAGCCTGTGCTATATCAACAAGTGCTACTTCTATTATGAATAGACTTTTAATAGGTAAAACAAAAGAAGAAGTATTAAATATATTAGATAATTATGAAAATATGATTAATGAAAAAAATTATGATAAAGATATATTAAAAGATTTAAATGTATATGAAGAAATATATTTACAACCTAATAGAAAAACTTGTGCTTTGTTACCTACTAAAGCCATTAGAAAAGTATTAGAAAATATGTAAAAAAAATAATAATTTTACATATTTTTACTATATTTTATAAAAAAGGTGTAATAAGTTACTAAAAAAACATCAAAAAAGGTGCAAATTTTATAAAAATAAAGTCTAAAAATGGTACATAACTTTTTATTTGAAATTTAATAAATATTTTATTTTAATACCTTGAATATTAAAAAAATCTATTGTATAATTTATGTGTATATGATAAGGAGTGTTGCCTCATGAATTTCTTTAAAAAATTTGAAAAATTAAAAGTAAAATATAAAACTAATAAAAAAAGAATACTATCTATAACTGTAACAGCAGTAGGAATAGCATGTTTATTAATTGGATCAAGTATGGCTTATTTGTTATTTGAAGCAAGTGGTACAACACAAACTATTTCAGCAGGTACATTACAACTTAGTTATACAAATGAAAGTGAAGCAATAATATTAAATAATGCAGTACCACAAAGTGATGAACAAGGATTAAATAATAATGTTTATAGTATTACATTAACTAATACAAGTACAATAAAGAGTTATTATGAATTAAGTTTAAATAATAATTGTACTGTAGGAAATAGTTATACAATAAATGGAAGTAGTGTAACTGCTAATGTATGTATACCAAATAATTATATAAAAGTAGCAGTTAAAACAAATAAAGATGAAGATTATACAATTAAAAATGGTGGAAATATAATATTAAAAGGATATCTTGAAGCAAAAGAAAATATATCATTTGAAATGATTATATGGTTAACTGAAGAAACACCAAATGATTACCAAGGACAAACAGAATCAGGAACACCAAGAAATGTAATATATAATGGTAACTTTAAGATATATACAAGACAATTATTAGGAAATGAATATACAATAACTAATATGATAAAAAATGGTAATTTTGAAAAAGATGCAGCTAATTGGGCATTATCAGGAGCAAGTATAACAAGTGATGAGAAATATTCAGGGGAAAAATCTTTAATGTTATCTCCAAATACTACTGCAATGTCAACACAAACATTATCAAGTACAGCTCCAGTATTAAATCATAAATATTATGGTTCTATTATGTATAAGACTGCAAGTGGTTTAACTGCTGCAGATAATAGGTTTGAATGGTATAATACAGATAATTCAGATGCACTTATGGTGTTTGCAAATAAAAAAGATACACAAGGAAAATGGGAAAGATTATCAGGAATAGGACAAATAACATCAACATCTTATTTAGATAAATCATGGTATGTGAGAAACTTTATGGTTAACGCTACAACAAATTCTTATGTAGATGAAGTAATGATAGTAGATTTAACTGAAACTTTTGGAGCAGGTAATGAACCAACAAAAGAATGGTGTGATGAAAACATAAATTATTTTGAAGGAACTACAATTATAAAAGTAGAACCAAAAGGAACAGATACTTTAATAGCATTAACAGATAATAAAGATAACAGTGGATTATATAGAATAACACATCAAAAAGATTCAACACTTCAAATAGGAAATGATAAAAATATAACAGAATATAGATATCGTGGAGCAAGTCCAAAAAATTATGTAACATTTAATAATGAAGTATGGAGAATAATAGGAATATTCCCAACTGATGATGGAACAGGTAAAATAGAAAATCGAATAAAAATAATAAGAAATGAAAGTATAAAAAGTGATAAATGGAATACAAGCAGTAGTAATGACTGGATAAATTCAAGTCTAAATACATACTTGAATGAAACATATTATAATTCAATTAAAGATGATTACAAAAAAATGATTGTATTTTCTAAATATTACTTGGGAGGTTCCGGTGGTAATTCATTTAGTGTAGATACTATGTATGGTATAGAAAGAAGTAATAATAGTTCCTATTTTGTAAGTTATAAAAATTTAATAAGTAAAATAGGACTAGTGTATGCCAGTGACTATGGTTATGCAACAGAAAACTGTGAATCATCAAAATTATCTGCTTTAAGTACTTGCAATAATTCTAACTGGTTATATAATTTAAAAATTGATGAATGGTTATTAAATTCAAGACCAGGATGGTCTAATGTTGTTTATAAAGTAAGTTCTTCTGGTTCAATAGACCCAAGTGATGGTTCTGTTTGCATGGGAGGTGGAACATGTAAATCTTCATCAAATGGAGTTGAACATTTAAATTATGCAATAAGACCTGTATTATATTTGAATAAGGATGTTAAAATAATCGGAGGAACAGGAACAAGTGATAATATGTATCAACTTTCTATTGATATAGAAATAAAAAATTACCCTCTTACAGATGGAGCGTTAACACTAAGCAAATTGGAGGATAATAAAGATAACAGCGGATTATATAAAATAATAAATGCAAAAGATACAACACTTCAAATAGGTACAAATGAAAATACAGCAGAATATAGATATAGGGGAAAAGATCCAAAAAACTATGTAAAATTTAATAATGAAGTATGGAGAATAATAGGAATATTTCCAACAGATGATGGAACAGGTAAAATAGAAAATAGAATAAAATTAATAAGAAATGAAAGTATAGAAAAAGATTTTTGGAATAGTGGTTCAGATGTAAATAACTGGGCTGAATCAGCTTTACAAAAAAAATTAAATAGTACGTATTTAACAGGATTATCAGGAGAAGCAAAACTTATGATAGATAATGCCAAGTATTATTTAGGAGGATATAATGATTATCATATAAGTTCTATACAAATGTATAATTATGAAAGAAAAGTTGGAGGCAGTGAGTATTATTATACTTATGGTACATATGTTAATCCAGCAAATTGGATAGGTAAAATAGGGCTTATGTATGTAAGTGATTATGGATATGCAAGTGGAAATTGTGAATCAAAAGCATTGGCTTCAGGGATTAGCTATTCTGATACAACATTACAAAAATGTAATGATACAAATTGGTTATATAATTTAAAAACAGGAGAATGGTTGCTAACGCCTTATTCAAAAAGCAATGCAAAGGTGTATAAATTATTTGAAGAAGGGTATATTCAAGAATATTATACAAAATATAATAGTTCATATTATAATTCACAAGCAGTAAGACCTGTATTATATTTAAAATCAAATGTTAAAATAACTGGAGGAACAGGAACAAATGCTAATCCATATACACTTGGATTATAAAAAATTTATGGTTTATAAATCATAAGTTTTTTTATTTTTGTATAAAAATAGTTAAAATAGGTACAATAAATTTGAAAGGAAAAGTTTATGAAAGAAAAAATGTATAATGAAATAGTAAAAAAGTATCTTCCTAAAGAAAATAAGTTACTTAATGTTATAAAAGCATTTGTGTTTGGTGGCTTAATCGGGGCTTTAGGTAATTTATTAATTGAATTTTATTCTAATATTTTAAACATAACTAAGAGTGAATCTGGTGTTTATATGATATCTACTTTAATATTTTTTGCATGTTTATTTACAGCACTTGGTTTTTTTGATAAGTTTGTTAATTTTGCTAAAATGGGTGCAATTATTCCTATAACAGGGTTTGCTCATTCAATGCAAAGTGCTACTCTTGATTATAAGAATGAAGGTTTAATATATGGTTTTGGTAGTAATATGTTTAAACTTGCAGGAAGTGTTATTTTATATGGTGTAGTTAGTGCTTATTTATTTGGATTAATTAGGTATTTACTAGGAGGAATAATATGACTTTTAATTATAGTAATGTATATTTAAATGAAACTTCTACTATTTCAGGGCATTTAGAAAAAGAAGGTAATTATGGTAATTATTTTGATAAAAGTTATAAAGATTATTATATGAATGAAAAGTCTTTTGAAAAAGCAGAAGTAAAGCTTTTTAGTGAAAGTATAGAAATACTTTTAAAAAAGTAAAGTAAAGATATTAATCTTTTAATTGGAGGAGATTTATCAAATCAAATATCTGTATCTTCTTATGGAAGTTTAAAATATAATATTCCTTTTTTAGGAGTTTATACAGCATGTGCTACTAGTGTAGAACAAATAATAATAGGATCTACTTTTATAGACAGTAAAAAAATAAATAATTGTATATGCACAACATCATCTCATAATTTAGTTAGTGAAAAACAATTTAGAAATCCTGTTGAGTATGGAGCTCCAAAACCCAAAACATCAACTTTTACATCAACTGGGGGAGCTAGTTGTTATTTATCAAATGAAAAAAGTGGTGTAAAAGTAACATCATCAACAATAGGTAAAATAATTAATTTAAATCAAACTGATGTAAATAATCAAGGAAGTATTATGGCACCCGCTGCTGCTGATACAATTTATAATCATTTAAAAAATACAAATACTAAAATAGATGATTATGACCTTGTTTTAACTGGAGATTTAGGGGTATTTGGTAAGAAAATATTAAAAGATTACATAAAAAAAGAATATAATATTATTCTTGGAAGTAATTATAATGACTGTGGTAGTATGTTATATGATTTTACTAAACAAAAAGAAATAACAGCAGGAGGATCAGGACCAGTTTGTAGTTGTTTAGTAAACTATTCTTATGTATTTGATAAATTAAAGAAAAAAGAATTTAAAAAAGTATTACTTGTAGCAACAGGAGAACTTTTTTCACCAACTTTTGTTTATCAAAAAAATCCTATTGTAGCTATAGCTAATGCAGTATGTTTGGAGGCGTTATGACATATTTATATTCATTTTTATTTTGTGGTTTTGTTTGTGCTGTTGCTCAAATTATTTTAGATAATACAAAATTAACCGCAGGACATATAACAAGTATTTTTGTTGTAGTAGGGGCTTTTCTAGATGTATTTAATATTTATGATAAAATAATATTAAAAGTAGGGGGAGGAAGTTTAGTACCTATTACAAGTTTTGGACATTTACTTATTCATGGAGCTATGCATGAATCTACAATTAATGGTTTTATGGGACTTAAAATGGGACTTTTAAGTTTAACTGCTGCAGGTATAACAAGTGCTATTATATATAGTTTCATCTTTGCTCTTATTTTTAAGCCAAAAAATTAAGGACTTATTAGTCCTTTTTTCTTGTTAATGGTAAATTATCTTCTTTTTTAAAATAGAAGTTATATAAAGTCATAGTCATATTATCATATAAATTAACTGCTTCAAGATATGATCCGTTTTGGACTAAAGTTAAACATGGTAAAATATAATCATTTAACATTGAATAAGCAATTTCTTCTTTAAAACTATCATTAAATAGTTTTGTTGCTATTTGAGGTCCAACAATATCATAACCTTTTATCATGTCATACATATTTTCTGTTTCTGGTGTTTTTTCATCTCTTACAATATCAAAAGCATCATAAAGTTTTTTACATTTTTCATTATCAATATTTAATATTTTACAAGTTGCTGTTATTAAATATCTACCATATCTATGTCCTTTATATGTATAATTATCACAAGCAACTTCCCCTGGTTTTACATAATATCCTTTGTAATTACACCAAACTTTATCTCCACCCCATTTAGTATCTTTATAATTTAAAAAGTCACAATCTCCACATCTATTTGCCATATATGCCTCCTTAAAAAGTGTTTATATTATATCATAAAACAAAAAATAATGCAAATTCTTTCAAAGTATGCTATAATTTATTTGTTATATAAAAGGATGTTGTAATATGGATTATAAATTTAAAATAAATGACTTTGAAGGACCACTTGATTTATTATTACATTTAATAAAAGAATCAAAAATGGATATTTTTAATATTGAAATAGTTAGTCTTACTAATCAATATTTAGATTTTATTTCTCATATGGAAGAATTAAACTTAAGTATAGCATCAAGCTATTTAGTTATGGCAAGTGAACTTATGTATATGAAATCTAATTATCTTCTTCCAAGACCAGAAAAAGAAGATGAAGATGAAATTGATGCTAAAGAAGAATTAATAAATAGATTAATTGAATATAAAAAATATAAAGAAACAACCCCAATTTTAAAACAACTTGAAGAAGAAAGAAAAGATTTATTTACTAAATCAACTTCTTCTTTAAAAGAATTTAAAAGTGATGAAATTAAATTAGGAGAAGATGTTACTTTAGATGATTTACTTAAAGCTTTTAGTAGATTTTTAGAAAGAAAAAATTATGAAAAACCAATTTCTACTAAAGTAACAACCAAAGAAATAAGTGTTGAAGAAAGAACATATCAAGTTAGAAATATATTAAAATTAAGAAAAAAAGTAGAGTTTTTTGATCTTTTTGAAAATTATAGCAAACCTTATGTTGTAGTTACTTTTTTATCTATACTTGAGATGGCAAAAAATAATGAATTAAAAATTATTCAAGAAAATAATTTTGATAAAATATATTGTGAAGCAGGTGTTAACTTATGAATTTAAAAGCAGTACTTGAAGGTCTTTTATTCCTTGTGGGGGATGAAGGAATAGATATGAAAGATATTTGTGATATTTTAGAAACAGATGAAGAAAATGTTAAATGTTTAATTAATGAACTTCAAAAAGAATATACGAGTCCTGATAAAGGAATTATTATAAAAAAATTTGGGGATAATTATAAACTAACAACTAAAAAAGAACATAAATATTTTTATGAAAAATATGTAGAAAAAGATAGTGTAAAAACACTTTCTCAAAGTGCTTTGGAAACTCTTGCTATAATAGCTTATAATGAACCAATAACAAGAGCACAAGTTGATGAACTTAGAGGTATTAATTCAAGTCAAATGATAAGAAATTTAATAGCTAAAGATTTTGTTAAAGAATTAGGTAAAAGTACTTTACCAGGTAGACCTAATTTATATGGTATAACTAATCAGTTTTTAGATTACTTTGGTCTTTCTTCTAAAGAAGATTTACCTAAATTAGAAGATATAACAACAAATGAAGATGATGTTGATTTATACGAATCAAGATATAAAGAAGTTGAAGTTGAAGAACTATAAAAGTTCTTTTCTTTTGTCTTGTTGTATGTTATAATTAATCATGTAAATGCCTGTGTGATGAAATCGGTAGACATGTTAGACTCAAAATCTAATGGGAAACCATGTGGGTTCGAGTCCCACCACAGGTACCATGGGGAAATCTGCTCGAACTTTTCGAGCTTTAATAAATAACTAATTCAGAAATGGATTAGTTTTTTTGTTGTTAAAAACTATCCTAGAAGAAAGGATGGTATTATGGTAAATATTATTAAAGAAGAATTACCTATTGAAGAATCGTTAAGAAAGAAATTAGAACTAATATGTGAGTTTGCAAAAACTAGACCAACAATTATTAATGGTAATATAAGAAAAATAGATAGGACTAATTTAACCTATATTGAACCAAATAGAATTGTCATAAAAGATAAAACTTTCTTAATATTTAATTATTCTAACGAAGTCTTTATTGAAAATTTATCTAATAAAATCAAATTATCTGAATTAGAAGATTATTTAAAAACTATCTAAATACTATTTATACCATAATCAGGGAATTGACAAATCTTAAAAAAATGATATTATATATAACCAATGAAAGAGGTATTCTCTAGAAATGGAGGTACACCGATGATAAAAATCAAAGATAGAATTAAAATATATAATATTGATTTTAATGAGGAGTCAGTAGTATTTAGACTTTACTAGATACTATTGTCTCCTCTTTTTTAGTAAAAGGAGTTGAAGTATATGAAAGATGAAGAAAGAATATGTGGTTTATATTTAAGAGTATCTACCGAAGATCAAGCTAAAGAAGGTTTTAGTTTACCAGAACAAAAAGAAAGATTAGAAGCACTTAATTTAAGAGTTAAAACTTTAAATGATACGATTAAGGAAAAGGATAATGAAATATCAATTTTAAAATCTAAAATACAAGATTTAAAAAATATGTTAGATTACTGGAAAGATAAATTTAATAAATTAATATCTTTCTTACATGTCAA
>OGNF01002846.1_pt1 | contig 12479 bp, 10 predicted proteins | sample 1573321 | NCBI WGS metagenome assembly OGNF01 (sample SAMEA2581911, study PRJEB24529) | metagenome | biome: Human gut stool | place: China | collected 2011
GGCTCCGAAAACCGAGTCTCAGGAGATTTAGTTACTTTTTCAAGGAAAATTCAGATTTCTCCGGAGAAGAAAGGTCAAGGACGACGGTGCGGCCTATATCGGTAGTGATGATACGATTCTCCGACACCGACACTATGGCATCCACACGGTCAACAAGAGTATCAAGAGCCTTGGGAATATTGATATAGTAGTAGCGCTTAATGGGCTTCTTCTTGGAATCGGTGGTTTCCACAGGCTTCTTGGAATAAAGCGACCGATAGATTGAGGTATTGCGCTGCTGCCCATCGAGTACGAGGGTGTCAGGATTAACGTCCGCCTTGGATTTGTCAACACCTTCAAAAAGGCGAGCCTTGAAGTGGACATTGTTTCCTCCTGTCTGCAAGAACATAGCGGCTCCGATCGGATAACCGTTACTGATACTTGCAATGAGAGCGCGGATGCGTTGGTCTTCCCAAACCCAGCCGCGCTGAAAATCCGGCAACTGAGTCTTTCCCTCGTCGATCGATTTTAATATATCGGCAATAGCCTGATTGTTTGAAAGTATCATGAATTGATAATTTACGATTTTACGGTTATTTCAAGTGGCAGATGGTCGCTCAGAGAGAGCCATTGCCACCGAGCATGAATGATGATAGACTTGACAAGCTCCGGACTTGCGAAGCAATGGTCCAGATGCAAGGGCTTGTCAAGATGACGGTAAAGATAGAACGTGGGCGTTGTCTCTTTGCCTTGCTCCTGTTTGTGGTGGTAATGCCACATAGGAAGCAGTCCTTTCGGTTCAAGCAATTCTATGACGTGGCCGAAGCTCTTACCCGATTTGCGGATGTGCTTCGGGTCAAGAGTGACATTACTGTTAAGGTCGCCGATAATGATGGTTTCATCATTGAGGTAGCCTGATACTGCTTCGACCCAATCCTGCAGTTCTTCGCAATATGGGTCGCACGCCCATGCCGCAACGAGATTGAAAGAGCTGTTAACTATAACGGGGATAAACACACGTTTATCCTCGGCTCCCCAATCGAGGCGGTCAAGAGTAACGTCAGGACGTGTGGTGAAAACCATGAGTCCCTTGTAGGAATAAATACCGGCCCAATGGTAATTCTTGAAGAAAGAGCGGTATCCCGGATCCTTGCAGGTTTCGGGATTCTCGCACTCTTGGATGACGTATATATCGGCATCAAGTTCAAGAATTGCCTTATATTTTTCTCGGAACTTTCCGTTAGCGTTCCAACTTACTATTTTCATAATGCGTTATGCGGTTGAAGCCGGACGGTCAAGACCTTAGGCTTGATTCACGAAAGCGCGGCGGCGGTGTCGCAACGCCCTAATATTATGGTAAAAAAATTCGATTCCTAAATGGGCTACCGTTCCCTCGAAGACAATATCCGAGAGGATTATTATCTGAAGGGGTGGTTAACTCAATAGTCATACTACTGGTATGTCCATTATTGTCAAACGATAAACTTACCCGATATTTGGTTTCGTTGACTGAAAACGTCCCATGCTTGTAAATATATCCTGATGACTCCTTCCCATTTTTGAAGTATTTTACCGAAAATTGATGATTACTTTTAAATGTAATCTTAATTTCGTCCGCAGCATCTGGATCACTTCCCTTATATTGAGAGGTCCATGTGTGGTTATCAAACAGATCTGCAAGTGTCTCAGGCTCATCTTTTCCGCAAGAAACGAGCAATGTTGTCAGACACAAAAAGAATAATATTTTGAGCTTCATCATATTAATTCTAAATCGATACAACTTTTCACTGCCTTAGTATGCACAATAATTACGAAAACAATTTTCGTTATTATTCACGTGTTATCTAACTATAATTTTTGATGCTTCAAAGGTTTCTCCAAGAATAGAAACATATACTATATTCATTCCTGGAGGCAGCAATGATGACGGTACTGATATGGAACTTGACTGAGAAATCTGTGAATATACTAACTGACCTGAAGCAGAGAAAATCTTATAATTTTTATCAGAGTTAGTATCATCGGGATAAGTTATAGTAATGGTTTCTCCTTTGGAGGGCAAAGATGGTGTGACACGCAAAAGTTTAGGCTGAATTGCGTTAGATTGAACGGAAGCCATCGTAGACCCAAAATCATATACCAAAACAAAAGAATTACCATTTGTGTCTACGACGGGTACGGTTGTCATAATATTTCCGTCAAGGATATATGATGTTACTGTAAGCATATTATAGTTGGAGCCATAGTACCCCTTGGGAAATCTCACACTTCGCAATGTCTTTCGAGATTGCGAAATGATATCAAATCCTATAATTGGAGTATACATTTCTACTTGGTACCCTCCGCCGAAAGGAATACTTACAGTCTCAGAGCCAAGTACAGGCAGCAACACTTCATATTCGCCAGAATTGCTAAAGATGTTCTTACATAAATAGTAAGCCGCTTCCATGCCAGTATCGATGGCATGGTCAACATAAAAACTTGGTTGCACATAAGAAGATGCACTTCCATACGACAACTTATACTCTGCCTTTGGCATTGATATGCTAAAAGACTCCTTTACAGATAATTTATTATCGTAAACATCAAACACACATTCACCGGTTGTAGAGTCGAAGTTATAAGAATATAATGTGGTTTTATTATTCCCTGAAAAGTATGCAGGGATAAATGAAAACATATTTCTGTTTGAGATAATGTGAGTGGGAGAATTTTGAGCAGAGACTGCCAAAATGCCTCCTACCATCCCAAGTACAATGGATAATATAAATTTGGGCATAATGTTGATTTTTCGTTGATATTGATTATCGGATGTAATAAAGGATTTGGAGCCATTCAAGTTCCTCTCCTTTGTAGTTCTTGTAAAGAATGGGGTCTTTGGTGTCATCCCATATTTGGGATTCAACTTGTTCAGCAGATACCTTTTTGGTCATACGTTCTCCGTTGAGATCGTTGACAAAAGTAATCTGATTGGTTACAAACGGATTCAGTTCTTCATCGGCAAACAGATGAAGATTGGAGTCCGTGAGACTCAGAGCGAAGATATAATCCTCGTTGGCAAATTCGGGGTCATTGCAGAAGTCTTTGATGTCCTCGAATACTTTGGGAGCGATGGGAACAGTCAATGTCTCGCCATCACGAGCAATAGCAGAGAAGTCCCATACTTCAGGAAGATTGTTTTCGTCAATCTCCGGAACATCAAATAAGCCGAGTTTACCCTTATATGGTATGGGATTTTTGAAAAGTTTTGCGTTGGCGAGCTGCCATTTCCATTGAGCGCCGTCTCCGGCCTGCGCCCAATCGCTGTCGGAATCTTCCACGAATCCGACAACATCGGCATAACCTATGATGGCTGATGTTGGCGTATCTTCCAGGCGTGGAATATAGCCAAGTGATATGGCGTTATTGCACAGGATTTGTTCGTGCATGAACATATCCTCGACATGCGAGTACATGCGCTTTGCTCCGGCATGGATAAGAATACGTCCCGGCAACTCTTTCTGTCGCCACGAGCGGTTTTCTACATCCTTAACGCCGCCGCATATCAGCGAGGCCCAGGGCTGTTTTATAGATAGGCATTTCATGATTGTTCGGTTTCAAGGTGTTCCTTAAATTCTTCGAGGAACATTTCTTTGTTCTCGTCGATTAGTTTCTTAACTTTGGCGTCCTCGGATTGACGGAGGTAACGGCGAAGGAGTTTGTTATACTCCTTTTCAATCTGCTCGCGTGTGAAGTTTTCACTGCGGAGCATAGCCATGAACTTGCCGTCGGATTTCAGGAACGTAAAGAGCGCATCTGTTTGGGTGTGCCAGAACTGCATCTCCTGCTCGCGTTCCTGCTCGTCGGCGTTCATCTTGGCAAGTGCGTCAAAGATACCAGCAAGTCCGGGTTTCTTCGCGGGCTTGCCGGGACGCGGAGGCGTGCCACCTTCGGGGCCATCGCCGCCGGGTTCTCCGGGTTCATCAATATCTATTTCCTCTCCAACGAGAAGTCCGAGGTTGCCGTCAAACGTAGTGCTGATGGATCCGAGGGCTTCCTTCTTCTCAAACATGGAATTATAGATATTGCAGTAACGCTGCCAGAAGTCGATGAAGTCAGCGTCGGAGAACTTGGCGTCAAGCTCGATGACACCCTGCAAAAGCACCATTCGGGAGTTGTATCGACCGATAGCTTTACGCAGGGCCTTTGCTGCATCGTCGGCAAGAGCAGGGTCGATTTCCTCGCCTCGCGCCTGAACCTCCTGGATGTAGGCGGCGTGAGCCTCCATCATGTTCTTAATCCATGTGCGGATGTCGGCGTCCATTTCAAGACAAAGAGCGGAGTTAGCATCTTTGTCCCCCTTGGTTGCGCGGTAACGCTCAAACCATTTGTTGTAAATGGGCTGTCCGAGAAGTCCGCGATAGATTTCCTCGACCACAGCCTTTTCACGGATGGGGTCGAAGTCTGTAACTACCATGCCACAGAATTTCGCGAAAGCCTCGCGTATATTCTTCTCATTGACGTTGCCGAAGGAGAAGTCAATGATGTGGCATTCCTCCTTGTATTTTGTCGTGCGGTTGACGCGCGATATAGTCTGAATGGCGTTGATGTCGCGGATTTCCTTGTCGAGGAAAAGGGTGTGCAGCTTAGGCTCGTCGAAGCCGGTCTGCAATTTATCAACGACTATGATAAGGCCGTTCTTTGCGGTCTTGAAATTGTCGATAACCTTATCCTCGGCCACACCGTCGTTCATCGACGCGCACTTCTCGTATTTCTGGGAGTCCGAATATACGATAGCGACCGGAGCATCGGCATACTTTGCGAAAGTGCCCGATGCGGTCTTCTCGGCCATGAGACGGCGAATGGTTTTGCAATACTCTATTGCGATAGGTATAGAGGTAACGGCGAGCATCGCCTTACCCTGACCACGTATTTTGCCGTAGACCTGCGAGAGAAGACGGTTGACAATGAATTTGGCAATAGCCTCGCGGCGTTCCGGATTCTCGTAAATCTGCTTCTTGGCAAAAGCAATCTTCTCGTCTCTGCCGGAGTTGATGGCTTCAGTCACGAGTTGCAGTACACCATCGGGAAGCTCGAAGTACATCTTGGCCGGTACCGGGATGATGTGCTTCGTCGGGTCGAGGATATAGCCGTCGGCTATGGCCTCCTTCATGGTGTACGTGTCAAACGGCTTCCACAAATGATTGAAGTTGCTGCCCCGGTGGAACTCACCGAAACGGGCAAGCACACGGTCGCTCGGGGTGGCAGTGAAACCGACAATCAGATTCTTCTTGGTTGAGCCGCGAGTGATAAAGCCTCCGTCCTCGTCGAAGATGTCTTGCAGTTCATCGAAGGCAGAGAACATCTCCTGGTGAACATCGTCGGTGTTCGAGCGGTGAACCTCGTCGATAAGGAATGCCACGCGCTTGTCGGTGAAATTCTCACCGGCCTTCTGAATGGCGTTCTTCAGTTCCCAGAACTTCTGAATGTTCACCACGATGATGCGGCGTTTGTCTTTGAGGGCCGCGACAAAGGTATCTTGGTCGGTGGCCTCCACGAACATCGCCTTGTCGATGTTCATGTTGAGCATCATCGAATCGAGTTGGTCGCGGAGTTGCAGACGGTCAACGACAAGCAGAATCTTGTCATAGACCCACTGGCCGTTGTGCCTGAGGTCTTTGAGCTGCAATGCGGTCCAACCGATGATATTACTCTTGCCGAAACCTGCGGCATACTGGAGCAGGAGCGAATAGACGTACTTGTTGTTGCAGTAGCTGTCGCGCTCTGCAATAACCTTGTCAATCAACTCCTGCGGAGCGTCGAGGGCTGTCAGCTCTGCGCGTAGCTTGTTGATGAAATAGTTCGGTTCGCTCTCATGGTCGAGAAATTCCTGCACCCGCTCAACGATGCGGTCGCAGCCGAATTTCTGCTTGGGACGAGGACAGATCAGCCTGCCTGTTTTGTCCTTGTACTCCTTTTTCTGAACTTTCTTGCCGTTCTCCTTGACCGTAACGGTCTTGTATGTGTAGGCCATGAAGTTGTAATAGAGAATTTCTTTCTCTATCATCTTCTTGGAGTAGAGCGAGCGCATTGCTTCCTCGAAGCGTACTCGCGGGTCGGTCTCCGCATCTGCAACGGTCGGAAGCGGTTTGAAAACGTCCTCGATTATCGGGCGGAAGGAGGATATGGAGATAGTTCCCTCCTGAAAACCGCGCTTCGCATCGTCGAAGAACTGACCGGGGTTGCGGAGAACGAAAGTATCGTTGATGTCCGTGGTTACGAGATGAATTGACTTCTCGAACGGGCGCAGCATACGGCGGCGAAGTGTCTGCGACACATCGTTGCCGTCGGCAATCTTGGTATATTCCCAGACAGCTTCAAGGTAATCGGTAGTAACCTTGTTGCGACCGTTGGAACGGGCCGTCTGATTGGTGAAATTGCTTTTCAGCTCGGCATATCCGAGGAAGATGCCGTTGATGAAGAAAGAGAGGTCGGGACGGAAGGCAAATACCTTCTTCCCTTCGTGATGGAAGGAATATGTCATTTCCTCGACGGCGGAGAAGATATTCTTCTTGAAATCTTCATCGCCCCGCAGTTCGGTACCGCTCACATAAATGAGTTGGAGGGTTTCGCCTCCGAATGTAATTGAGCGGTTCTTATTGAGGAAGATGGCGACGTTGGCGCTCGCCTCGATCTTCTCTTTGATAGTCTCCATTACCTGATGCAGCAATAACTGCTCATCGCCGGCATACTCGCTCTTGCGAAGGAGGTTCTGCCACGCCTTGCGAGAGTTTTCTTTCAGGAACTCCAGCAGGTCGGCAGGAATAAACAGGTCTGGCGTAACCGCGTTGTTCTTGACCTCGCGGAAGCCGAGACCGTCCTGACGGCGGCAGAAGAAGTCCATCACATATTCGCCTTGTAATTCAAGTTCGGTCATGGCATTACTTGTTAGATATGGTTAAGGCATAGTGATTTGAGACACTGTGTGCCGCAAATACCTTGCCGTGGATTCTGATTATATTTGAGTGTCCTGTGAAGGTCATTGTCGTATCTGATTTAGTGCTGTGATTTTCTCTGCAAATAAAAACACGTTGAAATTGAGCGAGTTACACTTGTTATGTATTTGAGTGCATAATAAAATCAAGCATAGAACGGAACGTATGTCGAGAACTTTTTCGAGACGCTTTCTTCATCGGCGGGCTTGATAAGTTTTTCCTCGACCGCATCGGCGAGTATTCGTGATGCGACAGACGATTGGTTCTTATTCAGCCCGAAGCGGTCGCGGATAGACTGATTGTTAATGGCGACGTTATCCTCGAACATGAGGCAAGCATGTTGGTAACAAGCCATTATCTTCTCGTGTTTGGTCATTTCGGACAGCGACTTTTGCGGAAACAGCGTCACTCGCGTATAGTCTTCGAGCGTCTGGAACTTGACAGGAGGAAGGAACATCTTCTCGACGGCTTCGATGGCGCGGTCAACGCCGCTGCCGCGACGCTCGCAAAGATTAAGGAGCAGCATCGACTGGGCCAGTCTCTCGTTGCGAGAACGGGGAGGCAGGTCGAGAAGTCGGTTGATGTTGTTGAGCGGAGCGCCAGGGTTTGTGATCACAAGGCGGTTGCTGAAAATCTCGATGGTTATTGGCGAGCCATCGATGGCAAAGTCCTGATGAATAAGAGCGTTAACCACAAACTCGCGAATAGCGACCCTCGGATATGTGGGGTCGATATTCCGCGCCACATCAATAACCTCGTTGCCGGTGTTTCGCATTATGAAGTCAATCAGATTCTCGAAGCCGACTGCATAACCGAGTCCAGCTCGCAGTTCGTGCTGAAGCTGACGGTTGTTTTGCCCTACATACTTTCGGACTACAATCTCGCGTCCGCTCAGCGACGGAAAATCCGAAAGCTGACGCGCAAAGAGAATGGCGCCGAGATTGGTAATAGTCCATTTCCCGTTCTTCTCGTAGCAGTAACCCATATCCGTAAGTTTGGCAAGAATGGTGTCGGTAGACTTGGGTACGTTCTTGTCAATAATGCGATAGAGGGCCTGATAGTCAAGGAGCGAAAGCACCTGCTCCTGGGTAAGATTGTCAAGGGCGGTACTTTCCTCAAAGGAAATACCCATAGACTTGGCAATCAACATCTGGACCTGTTTTGACGACATTTTAAGAGTCTGGCCGCCGGAGCGGTAATAGGAATCGTAAATGTCCTTGCCGCGCAGGTGAACCGGTTTCTCTTGTTCCTCAGGAATAAAGATAAACAGTAGGTTTTCTCCGTTGTAAGGCTCTACGGCGTGTTCAATCTGAATACGATGTGAGAGGTTGTTATGGGCGATATTGCCGAGTTTCTTGACAATATCATCGATCTGTTCTTTACCCAAAGAGAAAAGCGAGCCATCATCGTTAACGCCATAGACCAATATGCCGCCGTATAAATGGTTGGCAAAGGCAGAGATATGCTGTGCGAGTCTGTCGGTTTTATCAGACAGACCGCTTTTCCAATCTATCTCGTTCAGTTCCGAGGGAACCGGTTCGAGGCTATCTTTCAGGAGCGCCAAGGCTCTTTCTTTCCAATCCATGTTATACGTTTATAATGGCGCGTTTGCCGGTTACTACTTCATTTATCAGCGAGCGTTTGAGTTCTTTCAGACGCTCGATTTGGGTGCCAATCTTTTCGATGATGGCATCAATCTTACCGCACTTTTCATCGAGATAAGCCACAATCTCTTTTTGTTCTTCCTCTGGAGGTGTCACTAAGGGTATTTCTTTTAGAGCAAGCGGGGACATATCCCATTGGTCAACGCGGATACCCTTTGAATATTTCCAGAAAAAGTTGGTGTAAAGTTTGCATCTAATGGCGATAGAGAAAAAACGCTCGAATATATCATGCACATCACAAACATAATAGGCAGGACTAACAATACCAGAAAAATCAGAGACCCCATAAGACCCCATCCAAGCTTTCATCTTGTTTACTACAAAGTCGTTTTTACGAACAACTTTATAGTTGCTTAGGTCATCTGGGATTCTGTTATTGTTCCCATCTTCGCCACGTTCGCCACGTTGAATTACTCCTTTATCACGGGTTACAGATAGTAACTGATAATCAGTCTCTCCTTTCTTTTCAGGAGTGATTAACGTGATGAAGGAACGGAGAGGTTTTAGGTCCCAATGAGCCGGAATATCGCCAATCCAATCGTTGCCCGAAGGTTTCAGAGGGGCATTGGGATTGAGGCCGCGCGTAACGGCGCGGTTGATGATGGAGCGGCGTAGACGTTTATAGGCGTCGGCCTTGCGCTCCAGCAGCTCGATATTGCGGCCTATCTTCTCGCACTCCTTATCCAAGTATTCGGCTATCGCCTCTTGCTCTGCAACGGGCGGTATGAAGACAAATGTCTGATTAAGGATGCCCTGAGTTACCGAGAAAAGCTTAACACTTTTCACCCTCTTGCGTATCTGCGAGCGCCATTCGTCGCTCATAAACTGATACGCGAAGTAGCGGCCACATTCAAGACCTAAATTCCGAAGGAGAATTGTATGATAACCGGCATACAATTCTATGGGGTCAGCGATATAGATGCAATTGCCGCAACCGGCTAAATCCTCTGACGTATCAGCGAAGATAAAATCATGCTGTTTTACTTTCGCAGATTCTTTCGATTCAATCAGGGAATCGGGAATAAATTTTACCAATTCCGGATTGACATAGGTCTGAGGATTATTCTTTGCATGGACTTGACCGTAGCTTAAAACACAGTTGCCTTCTTCCACCAGATCGGCTTTCGTGAACGTGATGCCGGTGTTGGTGGTAGTGAATTTTTTAAGAGGTTCAAGTCTCCAATCAGCAGGGATTTGAGGGAACCATTCGTTATCGGTTGCTTTCCACTCTCTCATAATCCCAGTTCTTTTTCGAGGTTAGCGAGGTCGCGGTCAATATCTGCGATTTCAGCAAGGATGGTTTCTACCGGTTCCACGGTTTCGGGAACGTAGAACTCCTTGTTGAAGTTGACCTCGACGCCGACTGTATTGTCGAGAAGCCTGAACGGTTTCGAGACATAGCGAGTGAGGAAATCCATTATTGCCCTGTCATTGTCTGCCGGGTCAGGATAGTACGGAATAATCTCGGTGTCTTTAGATGTAGCATCGGAAATCTTGACAGTGCATTTCGGGTCTCCGCTTCGGGTCCGGCTGTATTGTATAGACAAGATGCCATTGCCCAGTTGTTCACGCTCGCCGGTTTCTATTTTGGTCCGCATGATGGTACCGTTCGGCTTGTCAATCCAGTAGATGTATTCCGAAGTCGATACGACTGTGGGCGATTGAATGTGATGCGTTTTTATCATCGAGGCAGCATATTCCTTACCTTCGGAATCTTCATCAAGAGGCCAGGTACATGAGCCATCGGAGAAAACATTTACAACATCCTCGTCCTTGATTTTGAATACCTCACCCGGACATCCGAGGGTTTCACTGACGAAAAGGCCCTCGTTGTCAACCTCTGTGAATTGGATCTGCTGCTTATTGAAGTAGAAATGCCACTTGTCATAGACCTTGGAGATTTCGCTGTTACGGAACTCCACAAGAGCACGGACTATATCGGCGCGGTGGGTTTCGTTCATCTCCTTGCGCTTGGAGCCTTTGTTCTTTTTCAACGGTTGCCAAAGGTCGGCAGCGTTGATAAGGATAACCTTGTTGCGTCGGTCTGCGGGCTTGTTCTTGTTGAGAACCCAAAGGTAAGTGACGATACCGGTGTTGAAGAACTCGTCTGAAGGCATCTGAATGATGGCTTCTACCCAGTCTTTATCGAACAGATGTTTACGGATATTGCTCTCGCCGCTACCGGCATCGCCGCTGAAAAGTGAGCTGCCGTTGTTTACCTCGACCACTATGCCTCGATGACTGTGGAGATGGTTGACGTTGTGTTGCAGGAAAAGAAGCTGACCGTCGCTTACCGACGGGAGGAACGCGAATTGGCCGGTCTGGTCATCGCGGATTTCTTTTTCAAATCCTTTCCAAGGTATGCCGTATGGGGGATTTGCAACAACGACGTCGAACTCCTTGCCCTTGAACGGAAGTGTGGTAAGCGTGTTGCCATACTTGATTTCCGCGTTCTCGCGGAAAAGAGACTCAATTTTGGCAAGGGCGTAAAGGGCATCGTTCCAGTCGCAGCCGTTGGCGGCGATGAACTGATAGCCCGCACCCTCGCGCAGACGGTCGGCCACGCCGAAAAGCAGGTTGGCGCCGCCGCAGGTGGGGTCATAGAGGTGGACGAAGTCGCGCTTGGGAATATCAATCTTAGCGGCGACGATTTCGGCGATAAGAGAGATAATATCTTCGGGCGTGTACTGTTCTCCGGCGGTTTCCGCGGAGATGTCGGCCCATTTGCGCTTGATGTGTTCTTCAAGCGTGGTGATTTCGGAATTGTTGTAGGGAGAAAGGTCGATCTGCGCCCACTTGGTGATATACTGCATGAGAATACCTTTCTTGCGAAGCTCGGCAATCATGCCGTCGAGGTTAAGGTATTTACTATCGTCAGTACCACGTTCAATGCCAAGCAGCTCTTTAAGCTGAGAGTCAAAACCGGCAAGATATTTCTGGAGGTCTTGCTCAAAGGTTTTGTCGTTATTGCAGATGTCCGAGAGAGTCTTGCCCTGGCGCACGATGTAATCGTTATAGCCACATTCGCGGTCGCGGAAAGCCTCGACAAAATCCTCGATGTCGTCGGCAGGGTTTATGCCCTCGGTTTCCTCAATATCACGCATCTCATTGCGCATACGTCCTTCGAGCATTATGAGTGCGAAGAAGGGCATCATGTAATCGGGAAATTTGCTCTGCTTGATTCCAGAGGAAATCAGCAGGTCGGCACACGACCAAATTTCCGATTCGTAGTGCATGATGTCGCGATGATATATGTTGTTTGCTCCCATGGCAAAGTATTCTATATTAACAGAAAAACTCCACGAACAGCTCTGACAGGCGACCAAACCTTGATACTATCCGGGGAGTTCATCCTTATGTTGTTGAGTTTCCAATCTATCTTACATGGTCATTGCCAGATGATTTTAATGTGCAAAGTTAGCAAAAATTTCGCTAACGGCCACTATGAAATCGAGGTTTTCAACAAAGTTGAAAGCAACCGAGGCAAAGATAATTGCAAGTGTGAGCAATATACGCACACATCCCAGTTAAACATAGTTACCATGGCCGACTGTCGCAGGGATATTCCTCCAAGGCCATATTCGGAGAGCTATAAATTATTTCTCCGTTATACTGAATTTGATAGCGACGTACATATTCAGGGCAACTAAGTCCGAGTATCTGGGCAAATTGTTTATTTGGAATGCCACAAGGAATTTGGTCGAAAAATTCATCATCGACTTCGATTGTCTTCATAGCAGGTTTAACGGCTTTGAAGTACAGGGCACGAATTTTTATAGTTTTCATCTTGCAATTTTTCTGCAAAGATAATTATTACTGTCCGTTAAACTTTTTTAGATTCTGAAAAATAAGGGCTGATTCC
>OGNF01002853.1_pt1 | contig 12448 bp, 9 predicted proteins | sample 1573321 | NCBI WGS metagenome assembly OGNF01 (sample SAMEA2581911, study PRJEB24529) | metagenome | biome: Human gut stool | place: China | collected 2011
GGACCTTGTTGGCGGTACGGGCAATGCCGATTGCGCCTTCAGCAGCAGCAAAGGACTCGTGGCCAGCCAGGAAAGCGAAGCAATGGGTATCCTCATGCAGCAGCATGGCACCCAGGTTGCCGTGGCCCAGACCGACCTTGCGCTGCTCAGCGACAGAGCCGGGGATGGTGAAGGCCTCGAGGCCCTCGCCGATGGCAGCTGCACAGTCGGCAGCGCTCTTCAGGCCGCGCTTAACGGCAATGGCGGTGCCCAGGGTGTATGCCCAGACAGCATTGTCGAAGCAGATGGGCTGGATGCCGCGGATGATCTTATCGCAGTCGATGCCCTTGGCCAGCAGCATCTCGTTGCAGGCGTCGAGGCTCTCGAGGCCGTTGGCCTTGAGGCAAGCCTCGATCTTGGGCATACGGCGATTCTGGGATTCAAAAGTTGCCATAATCTATGTTCCTCCCTCTCTTATTCTTCACGCGGGTCGATGTACTTGACAGCGCCCTGCTCGGCAGAGAAGCGGCCGTAGGTGCCGATGTTCTTCTCGTAGGCTTCCTTCGGGTCCTTGCCGTGACGGATGTCCTCCATCATCTTGCCCAGACGGACGAACTGATAGCCGATGACCTGATTGTCCTTGTCCAGAGCGGTCTTGAGGATGTAGCCCTCAGTCAGCTCCAGATAGCGGACGCCCTTGGCCTTGGTGGAGAAAATGGTACCGGTCATGGAGCGCAGGCCCTTGCCCAGGTCATCCAGACCAGCGCCGACAGGCAGGCCGTTCTCAGAGAAAGCGGTCTGGCTGCGGCCGTAGACGATCTGCAGGAACAGCTCACGCATAGCAACGTTGATGGCATCGCACACCAGGTCGGTGTTCAGAGCTTCCAGAATGGTCTTGCCGGGCAGGATCTCGCCTGCCATAGCAGCAGAGTGGGTCATGCCGGAGCAGCCGATGGTCTCCACCAGAGCCTCTTCGATGACGCCGTTCTTGATGTTCAGGGACAGCTTGCAGGTGCCCTGCTGAGGTGCACACCAGCCCACACCATGGGTGTAGCCGCTGATGTCCTTGATCTCATAGGCCTTGACCCATGCGCCCTCTTCGGGGATGGGAGCCGGACCATGCTTAGGACCTTTGGTGATCGGGCACATATTCTGTACTTGCTGCGAATAGGTCATAATCATACTCTCCTTTTGACAAATTGATGCCGTGCGGCAGAAGCTTCTCTCCCCTGCCGCCTTGCATTGACCGGGCTGCGCCGCTCTCTTTTCAGCGCCTCTCCCGGTACTACCACGCACAGTTTTATTATAGAGGACGTTGGCCCAATTTGCAAGTCATTTCTGACAAATTTTTCGCAATCTTTTTGCCATTTTCGTTTTTCTGCGCAGGAGCGCAACTTCTCAATTCGGTTTTTTCTGCGGCTCCCGCCGCACCGGCGTGACGGCCCAGATGCAGGCGAAGCCCGCCGCCGCACCCGCGATGGCGAGGATGTGCCGTCCCTGCTCAAATCCCCAGAAATCAGCGATGCAGGGGAACAAAAGGCTTCCCACGCTCTGGCCCAGCGCCAGAAAGCCGTAGTTCACCCCGGCGTGGGGCAGGCCGAACAGATCGGTGGAGAGGGCGGGCAGCACCGCCGCCAGCGCCGAGTAGCAGAACGTCAGCCCCGCATACACTGCCACGACGGCCCATCCCCGGGCGAACAGGAACACCGCCGAAAGCCCCAGCGACACGCCGAAGAGGATGAGGTCGGTGGGGCGGCGGCCGATCTTATCGCTGAGCAGGGGCATCAGCAGCCGCCCGGCCGCACTGCCCACACTGCCCAGCACCACGGCCCAGAGGGCGGCGCTCTCGTCCAGCCCCCGCTCCATCCCAAGCTTCAGGATGATGGGGCTGAACAGCAGCACCGCCGGGGTGGAAAAGCAGACCGCTCCGGCGCAGAGCCAGTACTGCCGCGTGCCAAGCATCTGCCGGGGCGAGAGGTCGAGGGGCGGCGCGGCTTTAGCCTTTCCCTGCTGGCTGGGCTGAGGTTTTTCGGGCGGCGGGTCGGTCAGCAATGCACTGCCCGCGAGGCAGACCGGCAGGGTCAGCGCACCCAGCGCCCAGAACGCGCCCCGGATGCCCTGCACCGGCCCGAACCCCCGCAGTGCCGTGCGGACAAAGACGGTCAGGAACGCTCCGCTCAACCCCACTGCGCCCCCGATGACGCCGGTGGCGAGGCCCTTCCGGCCCTTGTACCACTTCTGGGCACAGGACTGAATGGACGGATAGAGAAAGGCCGTGCCGAGCCCTGCCGGGATGCTGAACACCCCGAAAAAAGCACTCCCCTTCTCTGCCGGGAGAGCCGCCGCCGCGAAAAATCCGCTGCAGAGCAGGCCCGTCCCCCACAAAGCTGCAAAACGAGGGCCGTGCTTATCCTGCAGAAAGCCGCCGATGACGCACCCTATGCCGAAAAATGCGATGAGCACTCCGAAGGCATAGCCTGCCCCCTGCTCGCTGAGGCCGTATTCCTCCATGACGGGTCTTTGAAACACGCCCCACGCGGCGGGCAGGCCTGTCAATACCTGAATGGCCGCGCCCGCCGCCAGGATGCCCCAGGGTCTTGTTTTCTGCATTTCGTGCATCACCTCAGAGAATAGTGTGTCCTTTTCGATTGACAAAAAGACAGTATTCTTTATAATAGATAAGTATTGGATGTTATTTTATTTTTGATATACAGAAAGAGGACTATATTATGAAAACTCAGGCCTTAAAAGGTATGCGCGACCTTCTGCCCAACGAGCAGACCCTGCGCGACTACATTCAGGGCAAAATTCTCGAGACTTACCGTGCATCCGGCTTCGAGCGCATCTCCACCCCCATGCTGGAGGATATGGAGAACCTCGACAAGTCCGACGGCGGCGACAACCTGAACCTCATCTTCAAAGTGCTCAAGCGCGGCGACAAGCTCACCGCCGCCCTGAACTCCGGCGACCCGAAAGAGCTCTCCGACATGGGCCTGCGCTATGATCTGACCCTGCCCCTGAGCCGCTTCTACGCCGCCAACAAGGACAAGCTCCCCCACCCCTTCAAGGTCATCCAGACCGACCGCGTCTTCCGCGCCGAGCGCCCCCAGAAGGGCCGTCTGCGCGAGTTCGTCCAGTGCGACATCGACATTCTGGGCGACGAGAGCCCCAACGCCGAGGTCGAGCTCATCGACGTGACCACCCGCGCCCTGCTGGGCATCGGCTTCGACGGCTTCACCGTCAACATCAACGACCGCCGCATCCTGCGCGGGATGCTGGAGAGCATGGGCTTTGCCGCTGACACGCTGGATTCCGTCTGCATCACCTTCGACAAGATGGATAAGATCGGTGCCGACGGCGTGAAGGCCGAGCTTCTCGAGAAGCAGCTGCCCGAGAGCGCGGTCAACGCACTGGCCGACTTCATCGCCGCCGGCGAGGTGACGCTGGACGCTGTGGCCGCCCGCTGCGCAGACCCCGCCATCGCCAACGACCTCAAGTACGTCCTCGCTACTGCCAACGCCATGGCCGCAGGCCGCTATCAGGTGGCCTACTGCCCCAGCCTCGTGCGCGGTCAGGGCTACTACACCGGCATGGTCTTCGAAATCACCTGCCCGCAGTTCAGCGGCGCAGTCGCCGGCGGCGGCCGCTATGACAACATGGTGGGCAAGTTCCTCGGCACTCAGGTGCCGGCAGTCGGCTTCTCCATCGGCTTTGAGCGCGTCTGCGGCATCCTGCTCGAGCAGGGTTATCAGATCCCCGGCGCAAAGCAGAAGATCGCACTGCTCTACGGCAAGGACGCCGACTTCACCGCCGTCCTGAGCAAGGCCGCTGCCCTGCGCGATACCTACAATGTCACCGTCCTGCCTCAGGGCAAGAAGCTCGGCAAGCAGCTGGGCCAGCTGGAAGCAGCAGGCTTTGCCGGTGCCGCCTTCATGGACAAGGACGAGGTAAAGGTCTTTGCCGCTCAGTAAGGGCTGAACAAACCAAAAGCACTGCACTCCCCAAAAGCGGGCGGGTGCAGTGCTTTTTTGCGTTTATGGCTGCCGGGTCAGCCGGTTTTTTTGGCGTTGGGGTACACCCGCTCCATCCGGGCGTTGTCAAAATGTTCGTCGAGGAAGACGTCCAGCTGGTTCGCCGGGGCGAGGCCGCTGGTGCGGGCGTCGTACCGGGCCAGCGCCAGTGCCGAAAGCCCCATGTTCACGGCCATGAACACCGTCAGCACCACGGTCATCCAGGGCAGGATGTGCTTTTTCAGGTTTGCCATCAGCTTTGCAACGAGGGGGTAGCCGTACCGGATCCAGACCACCGCCGCGATGCCCCAGAAAAAGCAGTAGAGCAGATTGACACGGCCTCCCAGATTGAACTTGAAGCCGCTGTAGTCCCAGAAGATGACGCCGAACAGCAGCTCACCCACGGCGCTGCAGATATACTCATATGCGCCGCCCATCACGAAGCCGAACAGGAAGATGGAGCGGTCGCTCCGCTCCTCGCTGCCCCGCAGCAGGACCGCCGCCATGACCAGCGCCAGCCCCCACACCACGCTGAAGGGTCCCCACACGAGGCTCGAGCGGCTCATCCAGACGCCCGCCGTCACCCGGCAGAACAGCGTCTCCACCACGTCGCCGAGGAAAGCCCCGATGACAAAGAGCCAGACGAGGTCGCCGAAGCTCAGAGCCTTTTCTTTCTGAACAGTCGGCTCGGGCTGGACGATGGCCGGGTAAGCCCGCTGGATACGCTTTTCCACATGGGCGATGAGCCGCTGGCGCAGCTTGTCCGAGTGCTTTTCCAGCTCGAGGTTGAGCTGTTCCAGCCTCGGATGGCTGGCGGCGTACCGGTTGACGGCCAGCGCTGCGCCCAGCTGGTCGAGGACGGCCAGCGTCATCGCCACCCAGACGCCGATATGCAGCAGCCAGCCCGGCAGCAGGGCGCAGAGCCGCAGCAGCAGGACGTTGCCCCACAGCACGCTTGCCATGCCCAGTAGGCCCCAGAGCACCGAGTATTGCAGGCAGACGTAGCCGTCCAGATTGAACTTTTTGTCTGAGTAGTCCCACCAGCGGCGGCGGTGCATCCTCTCGAGCAGCTTGGCCGTCACCCACTCCACCACGGTGGCGTTGGCCGCACAGCCGAGGAAGAGGGCCACCGGCGTCGAGCGCAGGTCGGCAAAGCCCACCGCCATCAGCACAGCCGCCGTGCCGTAGACGAAGCAGAACGGGCCGGACGCCACGCCACGGTTGACGAAAGCGCGGCCCTTGATGGTCGCCACCACCGTCTCGGCTACCCAGCCGAGGAACGAGTAGACCAGATAGATGACGCAGAGGGTATAAAAATTCAGCTCCATTGCGTGTTTCCTTTCCCATATAAACGGTTATAGAGCTATTGTATGCAGTTTTGGCCGCGTCCGCAAGAGGGAGACGGGATTTTTACACAAAAAGGCCGCTGTAAGAAACCTCTCCGTCAGCGCTAACGCGCTGCCACCTCCCCTAGCGAGGGGAGGCTTTGGCATGACGGATAGCCTTGCCTTTTCGCCAGAGGCTCCCCTCGGTAGGGGAGCTGTCGAGCGAATGCGAGACTGAGAGGTTATTTTACAGCAGCCTGTATTTCTTATAAGGGTAAATCGCTCCGACTCAGCTTACAGCTGGCTCTTGTACAGCTCCACGATCTCCTCCACGCTGGTGTCGCGGGGGTTGCCGGGACGGCAGGCGTCAGCATAAGCGGACTCGGCGAGGAACTGGATATCCTCTTCCTTCAGGATGCCGTTCAGGTTTGCGGGGATACCCACGTCGGCACTCAGCTGCTTGACAGCGGCGATGGTGGCATCTGCGGCCTCGGCGTCGTTCATCTCGTCGATGCCCTTCACGCCCATGGCCTTGCCGACGGCACGATAACGCTCACCGGCGACGGTCTTGTTGTACTCCAGACCGACGGGCAGCAGGATAGCGCAGGCCACGCCGTGGGGAGTGTCATACAGAGCGGACAGGCCGTGTGCCATGGAGTGGACGATGCCCAGACCCACGTTGGAGAAGCCCATGCCGGCGATGTACTGGCCCAGAGCCATGCCCTCACGGCCTTCCGGAGTGTTCTGAACAGCGCCGCGCAGGTTCTCGCTGATGAGCTTGATGGCTTCCAGATGGAACATATCGGAGATGGTGCAGTGGCCCTTGGTGATGTAGCCCTCGATGGCGTGGGTCAGAGCGTCCATGCCGGTGGCGGCAGTCAGACCCTTGGGCATGGAGGCCATCATATCGGGGTCAACCACAGCGATCTCGGGGATGTCGTTGGTATCGACGCAGACGAACTTGCGCTTCTTCTCGACATCGGTGATGACGTAGTTGATGGTGACTTCAGCGGCAGTACCGGCGGTGGTGGGAACTGCGATGGTAAAGACGGCGTGCTTCTTGGTGGGAGCGACGCCTTCCAGAGAGCGCACATCGGCGAACTCGGGATTGTTGATGATGATGCCGATGGCCTTTGCGGTGTCCATAGAAGAGCCGCCGCCGATGGTCACGATGCAGTCAGCCTCTGCGGCCTTGAAAGCGGCCACGCCGTCCTGCACATTGGCGATGGTGGGGTTGGGCTTGATCTCACTGTAGACGGTGTAGGCGAAGCCTGCAGCGTCCAGCAGGTCAGTGACCTTCTTGGTGACGCCGAACTTGAGAAGGTCGGGGTCAGAGCAGACGAAAGCCTTCTTGTAGCCGCGGGCGGTCAGCTCGGGAACGATATTCTCGATAGCGCCGTGGCCATGATAAGAAATAGTATTCAGAACGATACGATCAGCCATTGGTAAAACCTCCTGATTTTGCGCCCCGCCGGGCGGCGGGCACGACTCTCTTTGCTTTTACTTTACCACTTTGTTAAAATTTATTCAATATCAATTTCTTATAATTTCCATGAAATTTTTATACACTTTTGAGTTTTTGCAGAGAAAGTAGACAAAATCGGAGGTTTGTTGACAGCAAAGCGCCCTCCGGCGCGGGCCGGAGGGCGCTTATTGCTATTTACTGATTTAATTTTGTTTTTTAGGTCGCAGTATACTCCATGACCATGAGAAGGAGCGTTGCTCCGTCACTTGTTCTTGTTGCTGTGACATATCCAAACTCCGCACCATCATAGTCAACAGAAATTCCCATGTCACTCATCATTTCTGTCCAATCGTCCATCTGCCCCGCAATGTCCATGATTTGATGGCTGGTCATCGTTTCTTCTGTGCTCAAAACCGTCTCTTTCGAGAGGTCAATGCCTGCTTCAGCCAACACGGCCACTATCACATCTTCGCTCGGGTCAGAATTTTTCACCTGAGAGGCTGCCTTAATATATTTTTGTGCCTTTTTCGCCTCTGCTTCGCTATAGGTCACGTGAATCCCTGCACCTGTGCTAAGTGCGTTTATAAAGTTTTTCGTAAACTCTGTATTCTCATTATTCGTACCGCCGACTGTTATGGTGGTGCCATTGACTGTAACGGTACCGCCACCGCCTCCACCACCGCCGCAGCCGGTGAGCAGAGTCAGGGCGAGAGCGCTGGCCAGAACCAGTGCCATCAGTTTCTTTACAACTTTCATAAAACATCCTCCTCAGTTTCTGGAAATATGATTTCCATTTTTTCCAGTGTACCCCCCCCCGGCTGTTTTGTCAAGCGCTCTCGCTTTTCGACGCATATTTCGTCTTTTTTCATAAAACAGGCCGCGATTTTTTATCAGAACACACAAAACACGGCAGATGTACTTTAACGCACATCTGCCGTGTCTCAATTACAATAAAGCTTTTACTTCTGTGCGCCCTCGCCCGCGAAGAACTCCTTCGTGAGCTTTGCCACCGTGCCGGACAGCAGGAGCAGGGCCATGAGGTTCGGAATGCTCATCAGTCCGTTGAAGGTGTCGGCGATGCTCCACAGCAGGCCCAGATCGACCGTCGCGCCCAGAATGGACACGAAGGAGTAGACCACGAGGAAGGGGCCGACCACCTTGTCGGTGTGGAACAGGAACTCGATGCACCGGGAGCCGTAGAGACCCCAGCCGATGATGGTGGAGAATGCAAAGCTGCAGAGCGCCACCGCCGTAAAGATGGACGACCAGCCGCCGTAGGTGGCCGTAAAGCCGGAGATGGTCAGTTCTGCGCCTGCCGCACTGCCATAGCCCACCGGCACGCCGCTGCACAGGATGACCATGGCGGTCAGGGTGCAGATGACGATGGTGTCGGCGAAGACCTCGAAGATGCCGAACATCCCCTGCTTGACGGGCTTGCTGGTGTCGGCGCAGGCATGAGCGATGGAGCCGGTGCCGAGGCCGGCCTCATTGGAGAAGATGCCGCGGGAAACGCCCTTCTGCATACTGAGGAAGATGCTGCCGATGGCACCGCCGGTGAAGGCCTGCGGGTCAAATGCACCGCCGACGATGGAAGCCAGCACCGCCGGGAAGCGCCGGTAGTTGATGACCACGACGCCCAGTGCCAGCACGACGTAGAACAGTGCCATGAACGGCACCAGCTTCTCGGTCACGCTGCCGATGCGCTTGACGCCGCCCAGCAGCACCATAGCCACCATCATGGCCACCACCACGCCCACGACGAGGTTGACCGTGGGCAGGATGCTGTTCAGGCTGCTGCCGTAGGCCAGCAGGGCCGAGTCGATGGCTGTGACGATGGTGTTGACCTGGGTGGCGTTGCCGGTGCCGAAGACCGTCAGCACGCCGAACAGCGAGTACAGCACCGCGAGGAACTGCCACCGGCTGCCGAGGCCGTTTTTAATATAGTACATGGGGCCGCCTACCAGCTCGCCGTTTTTGTTCCGCTCGCGGAAATGCACGGCCAGCGTCACTTCGGAGAACTTGGTACACATGCCCAGCAGAGCCGAGCACCACATCCAGAACACCGCACCCGGCCCGCCGATGGCGATCGCGCCCGCCACGCCGGCGATGTTGCCGGTGCCGACGGTAGCGGCCAGCGCCGTACACACTGCCTGGAACGGAGTCATAGCGCCGTCAGAGGCGTCCTTTTTGCGGAAAATGCGGCCAATGGTCGTTTTGATGGCATAGGGGAATTTCCGGAGCTGCAAAAAGCCTGTCCGCACACTGAGCAGCAGGCCCACGCCGATGATGCAGACCATCGCCGGGATGCCCCAGATAAAGCTGTTGACCGCCTGATTGACGGCTGTGATGGTTTCGAGCATACTTTTACGCCTTTCTTTTTCACTTTGACACAACGAAAAATATTTTATCGTATTTTAAGCGGCCTGTCAATTTACTTTGAACGTGAAATCTGCACGTCCCGGCTGAGAGTTTGTTAAAATAGCTTCACCTTTATTTTCTCTGCTTCTTTGCCGCTTTTTTGCCCGCCAAAGCCCTACACAAACCGCGCGGGTTGTGCTATGATAAGGGTGAAATTTTGGTTTGGCACTGCCAACCGCAAGGAGATGTCATGGATGTCTGAAACATCTGCTCTGATGGATACGCTGCGGCAGGAAGGGATCTCCCCCGACCTGCTGCGCGCTGTGGAAGAATACCGCGCCTCTCACGAGCTTTCTGAGGCCCTGCGCCCCCGCATCCCCTCCCCTGCCTTCGTCTACTACGGCAGAGAGGTGTGGGAACAGGCGCTGGCCGCCCTGCTCTGCGGCGAAAACCTGCTGCTGGCGGGCGGCAAGGCCACCGGCAAGAATGTGCTGGCCGAAAACCTCGCCGCAGCCTTCGGACGCCCCGCGTGGGACATCTCGTTCCACGTCAATATGGACGCGGCGTCCCTCATCGGCATGGACACCTTCGAGGGCGGACAGGTCAAGTTCCGCCCCGGCCCGGTCTACCGCTGCGCCCAGAGCGGCGGCTTCGGCGTTCTGGACGAGATCAACATGGCCAAAAACGAGGCGCTGGCCGTCCTGCACGCGGTGCTGGATTTCCGCCGTGCCATCGATGTGCCGGGCTACGAGCGCATCCCGCTGGCCGAGGAGACCCGCTTCATCGCCACCATGAACTACGGCTACGCCGGCACCCGTGAGCTGAACGAGGCCCTCACCTCCCGCTTCGTGGTCATCCAGATGCCCACCATCACCGAGGAGAACCTCGAAAAGCTCCTGCGCACCCAGTTCCCCGATTTGAACAGCAAGTATGTCAGGCAGTTCGCCCTGCTCTTCCTCGATTTGCAGAAAAAGTGCGACAGCGCGGAAATTTCCACCAAAGCTCTCGACCTGCGCGGTATGCTGGACGCCCTGCGCCTGATGCGCCGGGGCGTCGCTGCCGGGGCTGCGCTGGACATGGGCATCACCAACAAAGCCTTCGACTCCTACGAACAGGGCCTCATCCGGGATGCCATTGCCGCCCGCATCCCGGCCCAGCTCACCGCCGCAAAGCTCTTCGATTAAAAAAAGGGGCGTTTTTATGGAAGCGCAGAGCTACACCGCCGAAGAGCGGCGGGCCGCCAATCAGGTGTGGGCCGCGGCAGGCGAATACGGCTTTGAGCCGCTGTTTCTGGCCCGCAATACCGATGGCACCGTGGATTTTTACATGAACTGCATCGTGGGGCTGGTGCACAAATACTACGGTGACGCGCTGATCCGGGACATTTTTTCCGCATGGGAGGGCGACACGCGTCAGCCCATGCTGGACGATATGGCGTGGCTGTACTTAGAAAACGCCGCCTACCGGCTGGAGCTGCCCCGCCGCCCGGTGCTGGAGGCGCTGCGGTTTGCCCACGCGGACTACTTTTTTGCCATCCAGTACAAGCTTTCGCGGCAGGAGTGGATGGCGAAAAACCAGCTGGTGTACACCATGCAGGCTGCACGCTGGCGCAAGGTGCTGGGACGCACCGCTCCGGTCATGACCCCTTACGAGAGCAGCCTTGCCGCAGCGCTGGCACCGGAGAACATACCGGAGCCAGCACAGCTCAAAAACGACCTGCTGGCGCTGTTTGAAAAGTTTGCTCTGTTTGACGGCAAGGTGCGCCAAAAGCCCGCGCTGCACCTGCGGCTACAGGGCTTTTGGGCAAAGCTGGCTACCAAAGCCATGCCCACCCAGATGATCAAGACCGACCGGGTGACGGTGGAGCATTCCGGCGCGGTGGATGCCGCAGGCAGCGGGCTGGCGGTGGACAAGCGCCGGGCAAACATTACCCTGAGGCAGCGCGCCGCGCAGGATCGCGCCTACATTGAAAGCTGCTTTGGGCGCTGTTTCTACCCGCCGGAGCAGCTGCGCAAGGCCGAGCAGAAGTTGTGCACCGGGGTGCATCTGGGCTGTCATCTGTGGTTCAGCGCCGGTGTACCCAGCCCGGCGCAGGCACCCACCCCGGAGGCGCGGCAGCTGGCACAGCAGGCCGAATTGCAGGCCGAACGCAACCGCGCCTACTATGCCAAAAATCAGGAGCTGCACCGCAGCGTGGTGCTGCGCCTTACCGAGCAGATCCGCAACTGCATTCTGGTGCATCAGCAGCCCGACCAGCGGATAGCGCGCAGCGGTGATCTGTGCGCCGGGCGGGTGTGGCGTGCCCCTTACCTGAACGATGACCGGGTGTTTTTGTGCCCGGAGGAGGAGAACTGCCCCGCCTTTACAGTGGATCTGCTGCTGGACGCCTCTGCCTCCCGCCTGCACTGTCAGGAAGTGATCGCGGCGCAGGGTGTTATTCTGGCCGAAAGTCTGGCCAACTGCGGCATTCCGGTGCGGGTAAGCGCCTTCAGCAGTCTGCGGGGCTATACGGTACTACGGGTGCTGAAAGGCTTTGCGGACAAAAACCGGCAGAATATCTTCCGCTACTTCGCCTCGGGCTGGAACCGGGACGGTCTGGCGCTGCGGGCGGCGGGCGACCTGATCCGGTACGCCCCCGGCCCCGCCCCGCGCCACCTGATGATCCTGCTGACCGATGCCAGCCCCAACGACAGCCGCCGCATTCCGCCCACAACAGAGAACCCGCTGGGCTGCGCCTACGAGGACGCCGCCGGTGTTACCGATACCGCCGCGCAGGTGCGCACCTTGCAGCGGCAGGGCGTGCGGGTGTCTGCCGTTTTTATGGGCGAGGACAGCAGCGCCGGTGCCGCCGCGCAGATCTACGGCAAAAATATGGCACGCATCCGCGGCATGGATCAGCTTGCCCGCGCTGCCGGACGGCTGATCCAGAACGAGATCCGGGAGCTTGGCGATTGAAGAAATATAAAATGACCCCTGTGGGAGCAACTCCTGCCTTAGCCGGCATCTCCCGCAGGGGTCATTTTTTACAACCGCACATCTCAGTGCACAACCATACTTTGAACTTTTGTTTGCAATGCGCTGTAGATTTTTGCAAAAATTTGTTGTTTTGAAAAACTTACAGTTGTTTTTCATCCAAAAGTATGCTATACTACGTTCAGAGAAGTTTTATGCAGCCTGACGGCCCGATCACCCGGCTGGCGCTTTTACAACGTTTCGCTGTTTGCTTTTATCGCAAGGCAAGAAATTAGTGCAACAGTCAAACAGCATATTTGCGATATGCAATTCAACGTTGTTGCTGTTGCATTAAAAAG
>OGNF01002857.1_pt1 | contig 12441 bp, 13 predicted proteins | sample 1573321 | NCBI WGS metagenome assembly OGNF01 (sample SAMEA2581911, study PRJEB24529) | metagenome | biome: Human gut stool | place: China | collected 2011
TGGAGCGGGAGTGCCTGAAAAGCCACGGCGTCCACCTGGTCATCCACTACGACCCCATCGTCACCGACGACCCGGAGCTGGACCGGATGCACGTCCGGGTAGAGCAGCTGCTGCATACATACGACATCCGCCTGGGGGTCCACGACTTCCGCATGGTCCCCGGCAAGGGACACGTCAATCTGATTTTCGATGTGGTCCTGCCCACAGACCTGCGGGGCCAGGAGGCGGATATCACCGCCGCCCTGGAAAAAGCTCTGAATCAGAACTCCGGCGTGACCTATTACCCCGTGATCACCTTTGATCAGAGCGGCTTTAACTAGAACGCAAACAGGCTTTCCCTCCCGGCACAGCGTCGGGAGGGGGCCATATTTTACACATATTTTACTTTCATTTCCTTTCCGCCTTTACGTATTGGGTCTATAGTATCTCTGTAATATGGAGATAGAAGGAGGAAAAGAAAGATGAAGATCGATTTTAAGGCCAAGAAGGGCTTTATCTGCGATATGGACGGCGTCATCTACCTCGGCAACCAGCTGCTGCCGGGCGTGGCGGAAATCGTCACTGTGTGGTACAGCGAGAACTGCAAATCGTCGATCAGGTTGCCGAAGGTCTCCTTGTCGATGATGTCCGGATCGTCCGAGGTGGCCGCGTAGCACAGGATCGTGAAATCGGGACGGTTGTCCGCTCCGGTGAACAGCGTAGAGGCGGCTGCGGCAAGGTGTCCTCCGGCCGAGAATCCGATGATGCCGACCCGGTGCGGATCGACGCGCCATTTCGGGGCCTGTTTGCGTACCAATTCCAGCATTTGCTGCGCGTCTTTCAGCGGGATTTCGGGGTGGCCGTTCGGCATCCGGTAACGCAGTACAATGGCCGTTACGCCCTGCGTATTAAACCATCGGGCGACCTGTAAGCCTTCGTGATCGAAGCAGACGGCTCCGTATCCTCCGCCGGAAGCGCCGCCTCCGCCCAGCGGGACTCCCTGCCCGCGGACCCCGCCGAGGATTCCCTGGCTGTGGGCGACAGCTATGAGCTCTACCGGGAGGTCACGGTCTCCAACGGCCGCGTCCTGACCCTCATCGCCCACGGGGAGCGGCAGGACGAGGCCTGCTTCGGCATCTCCTCCATCGACGTGATGGACGGCGATACCCTGGTCCAGACCGTCTCCCTCCACGACGGCATCGTGGCGGGCAACGCCTACGACGACTTTGAGGACCCCCTGGCGGCGGACGCCACCCGGACCTTCGACCTCACCTCCGGCCTAGACACCCAGGACTACAACTTCGACGGCTTCCCTGACCTCGCCATCACCGAGTTCTGGGGCACCGCCAACGAGCGCAGGCTCCTCTGGCTCTGGGACGACACCGCCGGGGAGTATACCTTCGCCCTGCCTCTCGTGGGCACGGAGATCCGCCTGGACGAGAGCGCCCAGGCCGTCATCACCACCGCCAGGAGCGGCCCCGCCGAGACCGTCATCACCCGCTACGCCCCCGCCGCCGATGGCCAGCTCCAGGCCGTCCAGCAGACCCAGGAGACCTTCCTCTCCGAGACGGAGACCCAGTCCGTCACCTACGCCCTCATCGACGGCGAATGGGTCCTGGTGGAGGACAGCAACTGACATGCCAACAAAACAGAAAAGGAGGCCCTCTATGAAAAGAACGCTTGTCCTGCTTACCTCCCTTGCCCTGCTCCTGCTGCTGACCGGCTGCGGACAGAAACCCGAAACGCCGGTCCCCCCTTCCGACCCGTCTCCCACGCAGCAGGAACCCAATGAACCGCCTGTGAGTCCGGAGCCGGAGACGCCTGCCCGTGCGGAACAGGTCGACTTGACCTTTTTCGTTGAGGGCGAGGAAGAAGCTCTGCCTGCCACCCTGTATGTCGGAGATGGGTACTCCCTCTATATTCCCGATGAGGACTGGGACGGCCCGGAGCAGTCCACGGAGAACGGCGTCCCGACAGACACCTGGGTCAGCGCCTTCAACAGCGATGTGGCGCTGTCTGTATCCCGCTATGGGGATATGACGGTCACGGAGGCGCGGGATGCCTTTGCTCAGTCCAGCGGCTATGAGTTTGAGGATCTGATGGGCGGTAGCCCCGGTGACCCGCTGACGGGCACAAATGAAAAGGGCGAATACCTTTCTTTCTTTGTGGCTGCGGGCGGCGCGGATTCCTATGCTGTTTCGTGGCGGTATCCGGCGGAAGCGGCTGAGGGCTTCGGCGCCCGGCTGCCCACCATCGCGGAAACCTTCCTTGCAAGCTGAAAGATTCCCTCTGTCGAGAAATACTCCGCAGCCGGCAAATGCCCTCTGGGAGCTGTTTTGCGGAGGAAACGTTCCGAATCGCGCGAAAGACCGCCTTGTGCTTGACCCGGGCAGTTTTTTGCCGTGAAAACAGGCAATGCAGAATTTGGTACGGCCATTTTGACAACGTGGAAAAAACTGCTCCGGCACACAAGTGTCGGAGCAGTTTTGTTTACCGGAAAAACCCAGATAGACGGGCTTTTTGCTATGCAAAAGCATAGAAAAATAAGAAATGTGCCATTTCCTCGCCCCTGCGGGGCAGCCGGAAAGGATGCACGAACCCTTCATGCACTGGCATTTGTGCAGGTTCGCGGTGCGCTGTTCATGCAGGAAGCTTTATGGAGAATGAGACGGTATACTGAGATCCAGGCCCTATCTATCGCTCACGCCTTTTCTTCTTCCCGGATGAACATGATGAAAAAGCTGACGGCCAGCAGTGCACAGGAGACCCAGATGCCCCGTTCGGCCATGTGCGCCGACAACAGCGCCCCCAGTCCCGCGCCTATGGCAAACAGGCCGACGACGCCGAAATAAGTCAGCGCCTTGCAGAGCACCTCCCGGTCATGGGTGTGGAAATAGACGCACAGGGCTTCCGTGCCGCTGCGCATATTGCCGATGCACATGGTACTGGCGTAGGCGTGGCCCCGGACCTTGCGGAAGGTCTGCACCTGCATGGCACAGACAAAGGACACAACGGCGTTGGCGAAGGTGTTGGCCTCCTGCGGCAGAAAGCCCACCGCAAACAGCAAAGCGATCTCCGCTAAAATGATCATCTGCCGCCAGTGCACCTTCTCCGTGTACTTGAAATGGCGGTGGATGCACTCCGCCGCGAAGATCCCCAGCAGAAACGACAGCACCGGGACGAGATACCGGGCGCTGTGCCGCCACTGGCCGTCAAACAGATAGGCGCTGCACAGTACGATGTTGCCCGTCTGGGCATTGGCAAACACCTTGCCCCGGCAGAGATAGGTATAGGCGTCCTGCAAGCCGCCGGAGAGAATGATAAACGAGGCGGTCAGCAGGGATTCCGACATCTGGCCGTGATGATTCCGGAGGTTCACAATCAAGACTCCTCTTCAAGTGTTCTCATGGCTCAGCGTCTGCTGTTCCAGTGTTCTTTGGTCCGCAGACGGCTGATGGCCCGGGCCAGCTGGGCCTCCGCGTTCCGGTGCTCCTGCATACTTTTCTTTTGCAGAAGGGCCTCCTTCGCGGCGTCCTCCGCCCGTCTTGCCCGGTTGACGTCAATGTCTTCCGGCCGCTCCGCCGTGGACACCAGAAGCATGACCTCCCCCGCTTCGACCTTCACCAGTCCGGCGGAAACAGCCGCCGTCCGCAGCGGGCCGCCCACCGGCTGAAACCGCAGTTCCCCCGGCACCACAGCCGCGATCATATTGCTGTGGTGGGAGAGGATCCCCATTGCGCCGTCCGTACAGGGCACCACCATGAATTCGCAGTCACCGTCAAAGAACAGAGTGTCCGAGGCCAGGATCTGTGCGTGAAACGCGCTCATCAGACCTCACCTTCCTCGATCTTTTTCGCCTTGGCGACCACATCATCCAGCGTACCCACATTGTAGAAGGCCGCTTCCGGATACTGGTCCATTTCACCGTCCACGATGGCGGCAAAGCCCCGCAGGGTCTCCTTTAGAGGGACATACACGCCGGGGATACCGGTGAATTTTTCAGCTACATGGGTGGGCTGCGCCAGAAAACGCTGGATGCGGCGGGCGCGGTTCACGGTCTGCCGGTCTTCATCGCTCAGCTCGTCCATGCCGAGAATGGCGATGATGTCCTGCAATTCCTGATATTTTTGCAGCGTCTCCTGCACCCTCCGGGCGATGCGGTAATGCTCCGCGCCCACAATGTCCGCCTCCAAAATCCGGGAGGAGGATTCCAGCGGGTCCACGGCGGGGTAAATGCCCTGCTCGGAGATCTTCCGGCTCAGCACCGTGGTGGCGTCCAGATGGGCAAAGGTGGTGGCGGTGGCGGGGTCAGTCAAATCGTCGGCGGGCACATAGACCGCCTGTACCGAGGTGACGGAGCCATCCTTGGTGGAGGTGATGCGCTCCTGTAACTGGCCCATCTCGTTGGCCAGCGTAGGCTGATAGCCCACGGCGGAGGGCATCCGGCCCCGCAGGGTGGAAACCTCGCTGCCTGCCTGCACAAACCGGAAAATGTTGTCGATGAACAGCAGCACATCCTTGTGCTCCACGTCCCGGAAGTGCTCGGCCATGGTCAGGCCGGACAGCGCCACCCGCATACGGACGCCGGGAGATTCGTTCATCTGGCCGAAGACCAGCGCCGTCTTATCTGCCACGCCGCTCTCCCGCATTTCCCGCCAGAGGTCATTGCCCTCCCGGCTCCGCTCACCTACGCCGGTGAAGATGGAATAGCCGTTGTGCTCCATGGCTACGTTGTGAATCAGCTCCTGGATCAGCACGGTCTTACCCACACCGGCGCCGCCGAACAGGCCGATCTTGCCGCCCTTGGGATACGGCTCCAGCAGGTCGATGACCTTGATACCGGTCTCTAGAATCTCCACGGCGGGGCTTTGATCCTCAAAAGAGGGCGGATCCCGGTAAATGCTCTTGCGGGGCGTTTCCGCCGGGAGCGGCTCTCCGCCGTCGATGGGCTGGCCCAGCACGTTGAACATCCGGCCCAGCGTCTGCTCTCCTACCGGGACCTCAATGGTCTTGCCGGGAGCGGTTACCTTCATGCTCCGGGCCAGACCCTCGCTGCCCGCCAGCATGATGCAGCGGACGATCCGCTCGCTCATGTGCTGGGCTACCTCCATCACGCGGGTCTGGCCGTTCAGCTCCACGGACAGCGCTTCCTTGATCTTAGGCAGATGTCCGGCTTCAAACTCCACATCTACCACAGGGCCGGATACCTGCGTGATCGTTCCGATTTTCATACTGTTATCCCTCGCTTCCAAAGGTTCCCCGCTGTGCCGCAGCGCCTGCGGAAATTTCTGTGATCTCCTGGGTGATGGCCGCCTGCCGCACGCGGTTGTATTGCAGCCGCAGAGCGCTCAACAGCTCCTCCGCGTTCTGGTTGGCGGCGTCCATAGCGGTCATGCGGGCGTTCTGCTCGCTGCAGAAGCTGTCCAGCAGGGCACTGTACAGGAAGCCGGAGACATAGCTGGGGATCATGCTGTTCAGCACCGCCCCCACGGACGGATAGAATTCAAAGGGCTCCTGCACGGCCTTTTCCTTGGCAGGCGGCGCAAACTGCGTCCGGTGGAAAGGCAGCAGCCGGGTGGACTTGGCCTCGGAGAGCAGACTGCTCTCCATATCGGTGTAGACCACGAAGATCTCCTTCAGCGTTCCCGCCAAGAAACCGTCCAGCAGCAGAGCGCTGATCTCCCGCGCCCGGTCCAGCGTGGGATTCTGGGCGGTGTAGAGAAAGCTGTGCTCAATGGGGATCTTGTGCTGGTCAAAGTACCGGCGGCCATACTCCCCCACTACATACAGCTTGGTGTCCGGGTGCTGGGCAAGGAGCTTTTCAGCCTCCTTGATGACGTTCTGGTTGTAGGCTCCTGCAAGGCCCTTGTCCGCCGTGATGACCAGACACCCATAGGTGCCCTCCAGCGGTGTGTTATTGTCCGGCGGATAGAAATAGGGACTGTCCACATCCCCTGCCGTGCGAAAGACCCGCTTGATCTCGCCCCGCAGCGCGTCAAAATACGGCCGGGTGTTGGCCAGATCGTTCCGTGCCTTCCGCAGCTTGGTGGAGGCGATGAGGTACATGGCGTTGGTGATCTTCCGGGTCTGCTGTACGCTTTCGATCCGGTTTTTGATCTCACGGGTATTGGCCATCTCACTCACCGCTCTTTTCCACGGCTTCCGTCTGGAACCGCGTCAGAAATTCTCTGGACAGCTTCAGAATCGTCTCCCGGTCCTCATCACTTAACTGACCGCTCTCATCGATCCGGCGGCACAGGGCCTGGTCCTGGGTCTCGATATAGGTCAGGAGCCCGGTGCGAAAATCGTCCATCCGCGCAAGGGGCACCGTCTGCATCACATGATCCAGCGCCGCCACCAGCAAAATCACCTGCTGGTGCTGCTGGTAGGGGTGGTTCTGGGGCTGGCGCAGCAGGCGCATCAGGCCTTGCCCGTAAATCAGCTGCCGCTTGGTGGTCTCGTCCAGATCGCTGGAAAACTGGGTAAAGACCTCCATTTCCCGGTACTGGGCCAGATCCAGACGCAGGGCGCCAGCCGCCTTTTTCATGGCCTTCGTCTGAGCGTCGCCGCCCACACGGGACACCGACAATCCCACGTTGACCGCGGGCCGCTGGCCGGAGAAGAACAGACTGCTCTCCAGAAAGATCTGGCCGTCAGTGATGGAAATGATGTTGGTGGGGATGTAGGCGGACACGTCGCCGGCCTGGGTCTCCACGATGGGCAGCGCCGTCATGCTGCCGCCGCCCAATTCCTCCGAGAGGTGGGCGGAACGCTCCAGCAGACGGGAGTGCAGATAGAACACATCGCCGGGGTAGGCCTCCCGTCCGGGGGACCGCTCCAGCAGCAGGCTCAGCGTCCGGTAGGCCACGGCGTGCTTGGAGAGATCGTCATAGACGATCAGAACGTCCCGGCCCTTCCGCATGAAATACTCGCCCAGTGCTGTTCCGGCATAGGGAGCGATGTACTGCAAGGACGCCGACGCGCTGGCGGGCGCATTCACCACGATGGTATAGTCCATAGCGCCCTTGTGCTTCAGATTCTCTACCAGTTGGGCGACGGAGCTGGATTTCTGCCCGATGGCAACATAGATGCACACCACGCCCTTTCCCTTCTGGTTCAGAACGGTGTCCAGGGCGATGGCGGTCTTGCCGGTCTGCCGGTCGCCGATGATCAGCTCCCGCTGTCCCCGGCCGATGGGGAACATGGAATCGATGGCGAGCAGGCCCGTCTCCATAGGCGCGTTTACCGGCTGGCGGTCAATGATGCCGGGGGCCGGGGACTCAATGGGCAGATAGCCCTCCGACGGAATGTCGCCCTGCCCGTCAATGGGCATACCCAGCGCGTCCACCACCCGGCCCAGAAAGCCGTCCCCTACCGGGATACCGGCGGTCTTACCTGTGCGGCGGACGATGCTGCCGGATTCAATGGCCTCACTGCCGCCGAACAGGATGCAGCCTACACGGTCCGGCCGCAGATCCTGCACCATGCCCTTCACACCGGAGGAAAATTGCAGAATTTCGCCGTAGGCCGCGTGCTCCAGTCCGCTGACGGTGGCGATCTCGTCACCCACCGTCAGAACGCTGCCCACCTCCTCCGGCGCGGCATCCGGCTGCCAGTTGCGGACGGCCTCCCGCATCAGCGGGATGACGGACTCATCGGCGGGGTTCAGCTGCTCCAGCCGTTCCCGGAACTGCCGCAGACGGCCTTCCAGACTCCAGTCATACAGGTCGGCGCCCACTTCCATCCGAAAGCCCTTTTCCAGCGCGGGGTCCTGCTCCCAACGGAGGGGAACCTCCTGCCCGTACTGCTTTTTCAAAAAGGCCGCAAAACGGTTCCGCTGCGCCTCACTGGGGGCGTCCGCGCTGCGCAGGACCGCTTCCAGTACCGTTTCACGCATGGGACTCCCCCCTCTCCGCCGCGTCCAAAAACTGATCGAACGCATCGCCGTCGGATTGCAGCACCAGCTTTTCCGTGGCTGTCACTGCCAGATCCTTCAGCTCCTTCTGCGCGTCGGACAGCAGCTTGTCATGCTCCCGCTGGGCAGCGGCATGGGCGTCCGCCAGAATTTGCTCCGCCTGTGCCCGTGCGTCGGACAGCTGCCGCTGCATGGCGGCGTCCGCCGACTTCTGGGCGGCGGCGAGCTTTGCCGCAGCGTCGGCGTCGGCATTTTTCAACTGCTGACGGACCTCTGCCATCGTTTTCTCCGCGTCTGCCAGCGTCTTTGCCGCTTTCGCATCCTGCTCCTGATAGTACTGCTGCCGCTTCTCCATAAACGTCTTGACGGGCTTGTAGAGCAGCAGATACAGCCCGCCTGCCAGAATCACAAAATTCAGCAGGTGCAGCAAAATTTGCTGCCAATCAATATTCAACGGGATATTCACGGTTTCCCACCTGCCTTACTTATAGGACGAAGATGATCAGAATGACGACCAGCAGCGCATAAATGATAGCGGTTTCGATAAAGACCAGTCCCAGCATCAGCGTGGTACGGATCTTGCCCTCCGCCTCCGGCTGACGGGCGATCCCCTCCGCAGACTTGCTGACGGCAACGCCCATGGCCACGGCGCCGCCTGCGGCGGCAAGGCCGATTGCAATACCCGCAGCGATGGACTTGGACCCCGTGGCGTCGCTCTGGGTCTGGGCGGTTTCCGCCGCAGCGGGTGCGGCAGCGGTATCCGTGGAAGAAGCGGCCAGTGCGGGGACTGTCAGGGACAGCACCACCAGCAGGATCAGGAACAGCGCGGGGACCTTTTTCTTAAGCAGTTTCATATTGATTACCTCCAAAATGATTCGATCCGTAAATGATTGGGACGGTCATGCCCGCCCGGACGCCGGTTCGGGACGCTCCGACACCTCGCCGTAGAACAACGCTGTGAGCATGGTCAGAACATAGGCCTGGATCAACGCGTGAAGCAGGGTGAACAGAACGCCCACCAGCACTGGCAGCACATAGCTCAGCTGCACATAGTAATAGACCAGCTCCGTTACCAGCAGGCCGCTGAGCAGCGCGCCGAACAGACGGAAGCTCATGGAAATAGGCAGCGAGAATTCCTTCAATGTGCTGCCCACGCCCTTCAGACCGTTGCCCGCGATCCCGCCGGAGAGGATCACAAGATAGGATAAGCAGCCAAGGGCGATGGCACCGTTTACGTCCGACAGCGGCGCGGGAAGGGTCACGGAGCGGCCCGTGGTGGTGACGGCCTGCAAGCCCAGCAGCTCAAACAGCGTCCCCACGAAGATATACGCGCCCGCGCCGAAGATGTAGGCCCCCAGAAATCCGTTTCGCTGAGGACTGCTGGTTTTGGCCATGCCGTCAAACAGGCTTACGGCCTGCTCCAGCAGCAGCTGGAACCGCCCCGGCACCAGCTTGAATTTCGGGATGACAAACACGCGGATACACGCCGCCGCTATCAGCAGGATAGCGGATACCGTCATGGCGGAGATCAGTCCCGGATTGACGTTTTTCCAGCCGAACAGGCTGATCTGATTTTCCTCATGCAGGACCGCGTCCCGCATGGCGGTCTGAATGGTCTCCGTTTTTCCAGGCGGCGCCGTCAACAGACTGCCCGCGAACAGGACCGCGATGAGCAGGACCCATAGGATCATAAATTTCTTTTTGCTTTTCATGCTGATAGCCGGTCTCCTTTCCACACCGGAATACAGGCGCTGCGGTCTGCCCTGACCGCGTCCCATTTTTCAGCGTGACCGTTAAAGGACTTGTCTTCTAAGAACGCCCGTATTATACTGTTCTAACAGAAAGATGTAAAAAGTATATTTGATATGTTGGACATATCTGAATGATATGGCACGGAGGCGAAAAAAGTGGCTATTCCCTACGATTATTACCGCATTTTTTACTATGTTGCCCAACACAAGAGCTTTACCAAGGCCGCCGAAGCTTTGGGCAATAACCAGCCCAACATTACCCGCTGCATGAACAATCTGGAACAGGATCTGGGCTGCAAGCTGTTTGTCCGCACCAACCACGGCGTCTCCCTGACCCCGGAAGGTCAACGGCTTTACAGCCGCGCTGCTGTGGCCTTTGAACAGCTGCGCCTTGGCGAAAGCGAACTCCGGTCAGATTGCAGTCTGCGGACCGGCAGCATTTCCATTGCCGCCAGCGAAGCCGCGCTCCATCTGACCCTTCTGGACCGCCTTGACGCGTTTCACCGGCGGTATCCGGGGATCCACCTGCGGATCACCAACGATTCCACCCCCCGCGCCATGGAAGGGCTGCTGCGGGGACAGGTGGACTGCGCGGCGGTCACCACGCCCTGTCCGGTGAGAAAGTCCCTGCAGGAAACCGCGCTGGTCTCCTTCCGGGAGATCCTGATCTGCGGTTCGGATTTTCATGATCTGGCCGCAGAAACGCAGAGTCTGCGGGATCTGGAAAACATCCCCTTTGTGTGCATGAGCAGAGGAACCAGTACATATACCTTTTATCAGCAGATGTTTTTAAAGCACAATCTGGCTTTTCATGTGGAAATGGAAGCCGGCACCATGGATCAGGTCCTCGCGATGGTGCAGAGCAATCTGGGCGTCGGTTTCTACCCGGAGTCCATGGCCGCTCCCGCCCTTGCCGCTGGGACGGTGTTCCAGATCCATCTTGCGGAGCCGATCCCAGAACGGTTCGTTAACCTGATCGAGGATACATCCCGCCCCCAAAGCGTTGCCATGAAAGCCTTTAAGAAAATGCTGCTGGCCCCGGAGGAAGAGTAAAATACCGGAGAGGAAATTGCTTCCTCTCCGGTGTTTTTTTGGATGGCCTCACGTCTGCCGGTATGGGCTTTTGCGCCGTCAGTCGCCCAGCGCCTGCTTCAGATCGGCGATGATGTCATCCGGGTCCTCCAGACCGACGGACATCCGGATCATGCCGTCGGTAATGCCGGCAGCCTCCCGGATCTCCTTGGGGATCATGGTGTGGGTCATGGCGGCAGCCTGCTCCACCAGAGTCTCCGTATCGCCCAGAGAGACGGCCAGCGTGCAGAGCTTCAGGCTGTTGATGAACTTCTTACCGGCCTCCAGACCGCCGGCCACGTCAAAGGAGATCATGCCGCCTCCGCCCTTCATCTGCTTCTTGGCGATGGCGTACTGGGGATTGGATTCCAGGAAGGGATAGCGGACCGTTTCGATCTTGGGATTGGCCTCCAGCCACTTGGCGATCTTCAGAGCGCTTTCATTGTACTGCTTCATGCGGACGCCCAGCGTCTTGAGTCCGCGGCACACCAGAAACGCGGTGAAGGGCGCCATGACGGAGCCAAAGTGCATGAGGGTACCCAGACGGCACTCCCGCAGGAACTGCTCATCGTTGGAGATCACCGCGCCGCCCAGCAGATCGCCGTGGCCGCCGATGTATTTGGTGAGGCTGTGGATGACTGCATCCACGCCCAGATCCAGCGGGGTGGTGTTGTAGGGCGTGGCAAAGGTGTTGTCGATAAAGACCTTGACGCCGTGCTTATGGGCGATCTCCACCACGGCGGCAATATCTACCAGCACCATGGTGGGGTTGGCGGGAGATTCCACATAGATCAGCTTGGTGTTGGGCTTGATCAGGCCCTCCAGTTGGCTGAGATCGGCGGCGTCAAAGGTATCGTGGGCGATCCCGAAGCGGGGCAGCCAGTCGCTGGTCACGTCCTCCGTGCCGGAATATTTGGCCTTGGTGAAAATAGCGTGGTCGCCGCTTTTCAGCAGTGCGAAAATCGCGCCGGAGACAGCGCCCATGCCGGACGCATAGGCCACGGCCCCCTTGCCGTGCTCCAGCGCCGCCAGCTTCTGCTCCAGATAATCCACGGAGGGATTGGTGATCCGGCTGTATGCAAAGCTCTCGGCGTAGTCATCGCAGGCCTTCACCGCATCGTCCGTGGAATCAAAATAGAATGTGGACGTCTGATAAATGGGCGGGATCAGGGCACCGTACATATCCCGCGGCTCGCCGGCGTGGACCTCTACCGTGTTGAATTTCAGATCTTCATGCTTCAAATCAGGGTGCTTCAAAACTAACTGGCTCATTTAAAATACCTCCCGTCGGTTGTGTGACTGCGCAAATGAATGCCTACTAACTTACTTGGTTGCATTGAGCATAGCACAAACACCCATGGAAACGGAAATATCCGAATGTTATCGCTGGCAATAACATTCGGATATTCAGCTTCTGCGTTTTGCCGCACGGTGGAAATGCGTCTGGGACCTAAAGTCCCGGAAGCACCATCCTTAGCGTTTGCGCTTGGGTGGTGGAGTTCACGTTGAGGCTGTGGCTGTCTTCATGACAGAATATATTTTCAAAATATCGTATAAAAGCGTGATTATTAAGCATAAAACGCCAATAAAAATGTGAGAAGCGATTCTGCGGAACGATTTATCTCAAAAAAATGCTGGCTTGGAAGAATTTTCCCTACCGCAAGCCCTTGATCTTGAAGGGCGTACGTCAGGTGGGTAAGACTTGGATTCTGAAAGAGTTCGGCA
>OGNF01002860.1_pt1 | contig 12430 bp, 9 predicted proteins | sample 1573321 | NCBI WGS metagenome assembly OGNF01 (sample SAMEA2581911, study PRJEB24529) | metagenome | biome: Human gut stool | place: China | collected 2011
CAACATATAGATGCAGAAGTAACAGGAAGAGCAAAGCATTTATATAGTATATATAGAAAAATGAAAAGAGATAACATTACATTAGACCAAGTATATGATTTGTTTGCACTTCGTATAATAGTAAATTCAGTAAAAGATTGCTATGCAGCACTTGGTGTAGTCCATGAGTTATATAGTCCAATGCCAGGAAGATTTAAAGATTATATTGCAGTTCCAAAACCAAATATGTATCAATCAATACACACAACTTTAATTGGACCAAATGGAACACCATTTGAGGTACAAGTAAGAACTTGGGACATGCATAGAATAGCAGAATTTGGTATCGCTGCACACTGGGCATATAAAGAAGCAAATAACAAAACAGGTAAAAAATCAAATGTTGTAGTAGCAGAAGATAAATTAGCATGGCTTAGAGAAACTTTGGAATGGCAAAAAGATATGCAAGACCCAGATGAGTTTTTAAAAACATTAAAGACATAACTATTTGAAGATGAAGTATATGTATTTACTCCAAGAGGAGAAATAAAAGTTTTGCCTAGAGATTCAACACCAATAGACTTTGCGTATGCAATTCATGCAGAAGTAGGACATAGAATGATTGGTTGTAAAATAAACAGTAAAATGATGCCAATAGTAACGAAGTTAAAAAGTGGAGATATAGTAGAAATAATCCATTCTCACTCTGATGATAAAGGAAAAATAGGTAAAATATATGAAAAAGATAATAATAGCCATCGACGGCTATTCCTCGTCAGGCAAAAGCACAATGGCCAAGGCGTTGGCCAAAGCCGTCGGTTACGTCTACGTAGATTCCGGCGCCATGTACCGCGCCGTCACCCTCTATGCCCTTGACCACGGCATGATAGCCCCCGACGGTACCCCCGACGCCGAGGCTCTCGTGGCAGCGCTCCCCGGCATAGAAATCCGTTTCGAGGTGAACCCCGGTACCGGCCTTTCCGAAACACTGCTGAACGGCGTGAACGTGGAGCGCGAGATACGCTCGCTCCGCGTCTCGGACCACGTCAGTCCCGTATCGGCCATCCCCGAAGTGAGGGAACGCCTCACCGCCATGCAGCGTGAGCTGGGCCACGACCGCGGCATTGTGATGGACGGCCGCGACATTGGCACCACCGTGTTCCCCGACGCCGAGATGAAGGTCTTCGTCGACGCCTCCCCCGAAGTGCGCGCCCGCCGCCGCTTCAAGGAGTTGCAGGAAAAGGGTATGCCGGCCGACTATGACGCCGTGCTGAAAAATATCCGCGAGCGTGACCACATAGACCGCACGCGTGCCGTATCGCCGTTGAGAAAGGCCGACGACGCCGTGGTGCTCGTCAACGACCATATCTCCATCCCCGAGCAAATGGCCTGGCTCATAGACCTTTACCAACAAATTACTTCCCGTCTCCAATGAGGGTGAACATTGAAATAGACGAACATTCCGGCTTCTGCTTCGGTGTGGTGACGGCCATCGAAAAGGCCGAACAGACCCTCGAGACCGACCGTCGGCTATATTGTCTCGGCGACATAGTGCACAACTCTTCGGAGATGGAACGCCTCGCCAACAAGGGGCTGCGCACCGTCACCCACGAGACTTTCGGCACTCTGCGCGACGCCAAGGTGCTGCTCCGCGCCCACGGCGAACCGCCATCCACATACGCCACCGCACGCCGTAACAACATCGAAATCATCGACGCCACCTGCCCCGTGGTGCTCCAGCTGCAAAAGCGCATCAAGACGGCTTACGACGCCGCCCGCAATGCCGAGCGTAAACCCCTGATTATCATCTACGGGAAACCGGGCCACGCCGAGGTGAACGGCCTCGTGGGGCAGACCGAAGGGCACGCGGTGGTAATCCAGGGCATAGAAGACCTCGAGGGGCTCGACTTGACGCGCGACATCCTCCTCTACTCCCAGACCACCAAGAGCCTCGAAGGTTTCCGCCAGATAGTGGAGGCCATCGAGAGCCGCAAGACCGGGGGGAGTTTCGAGTGGTTCGACACCATCTGCCGCCAGGTGGCCAACCGCATGGAGCACATACGCCGCTTCGCCGCCTCGCATGAGGTGATAATCTTCGTCAGCGGCCGCAAGAGCTCCAACGGGCGCGTGCTTTTCGCCGAATGTAGCCGCGTCACGCCGCGCTCATACCTCGTGTCGAGTGCTGAAGAAATAGACCCCAAGTGGCTTGAAAACGCTTCGTCCATAGGCATTTGCGGCGCCACGTCCACCCCCCGGTGGCTCATGAACCGGGTGCGCGAGCACCTTATAAACCTTTGCGGCAGATGATTCCCGTCACACAGGAAGAGACGGACCGCCATTTCATGTCTTTGGCCCTTGCCGAAGCCGAAGAGGCGCGACGGCTGGGCGAAATTCCCATCGGCGCCGTCGTAGTCGTAGGCGGAAGGGTGATTGGGCGCGGCCACAACATGACCGAACGGCTGCGCGATGTCACAGCCCACGCCGAGATGCTGGCCATCACCGCCGCCGCACAACACCTTGACGGCAAATACCTTACGCAGTGCACCCTATACGTCACCGTAGAGCCGTGCCTGATGTGCGCCGGAGCCCTTGCCTGGTCGCAGATAGGGCGCATAGTCTACGGCGCCCCCGACCCCAAACGCGGCGTCTCTACATATTTTCCCGTTCCGAAAGAAGAGGAGACCACGCGCCGCCCTAGTTCCACAAAACTCCGCCCCACGCCTCCTTTCCACCGCCGCACGCGCCTGACAAGCGGCGTCCTCGCCGAAGAGTGCGCCGCCCTGATGAAAGCCTTCTTCGCCCGAAAGCGCCGCTAAATTAATTATTTTTAATAAACTATGGCTTCGCTTTAAAAAATTTTTTCTAACTTTGCCACATAATTGTATGTAGTTTATAGTTTGCCCTAACTATATCCGCTTTTAAGATTCTCTTTATATTATATATGTAGACGAATTAATTTTAAAAATATGAAACTATTGCATTATGGATTTCTCCTCGTCGGGGCCGCTCTTGGCCTGGCGGCATGTTCGGAAGACAATCCCTGGATGAACAGCGACGGTGAGGGCGGTATTCTCCCCCTTGTCAACGCCGATTCCCATGTCAAGGATGCCATTCCCACGCGTGCCACCGCCATGACCCCGGACGTCCAGGAGTTTGGCCTGAAGCTCACGAAAGCCGACGGCCAGTTTACCAAAACCTGGGACCGTCTCGCCGACTTCGACGAGAAGCAGGGCTTCCGCTCGGGCGAGTACACCCTCGAAGCCTTCTACGGTTCTATCGATGAGGAAGGTTTTGAAAAACCATGCTACAAGGGCGCCGCGCAAGTAGTGGTGAAGCCCGGAGAACAAACCGAGGTGGCAGTTACCGCCACCCTTGCCAACTCTATGGTCAGCATCGACTACACCGATGCCTTCAAGAACTATTTCGCTGATTACCAGACATCGCTCCATACCGAGGGATACGGCTACAACGAACTTCCCAAGGACTGCCCCGACCCCATGTATGTGGCGCCCGGCAAGGTGCAGATTTCCGTGGCCTTTACTAAACCCAACGGACAGTCGGCCACCGTGCAACCCGCCGAGTTTACCGCCGAGGCCCGTCACCATTACCATGTAACCCTCGACTGCAACAACGGCAATGTTGGTGACGCTCAGCTTATCGTCACCTTCGACGATACCGTGGATCAGGAAGAGGTAATCGTCGACCTCAGTGACGAGTTGCTGAACATGCCGGAACCGGAGGTTACGCCGCAGGGCTTTACCGACGGCCAGACGCTCCAGCTCATCGAGCACTCTCCGGCCGACAGCCCCATGAAGTTCACGGCCTACGTTCCCGCAGGAATCCAGGCCGCCACCTTCACGGTCAATTCAGACAGCTACACACCGCCGTTCGGCCGTGAAGTGGACCTCGCGTCCGCCGACGGTGCCGTGCAGTCGCAGCTCGCCGCCGCCGGTATCAAGGTGCTCGGCCTTTTCAAGAATCCCGACAAACTCGCTACCGTGGATTTCTCGGGACTTATCGAACAGCTCCCCGCCGGCACGCATACCATCACCCTACAGATGAAAGACCGCCTCACGCGCGTCAACGCCCCCGTCTCCGTGACAATCGTCAATGCGCCGCTCGAGCTCTCCTTCATCTCTGCACCGGTTTGCCCCTTCGGCTCAACTTCCGCTACCGTGAACATATCTTATAACGGCACTGACCCCCGGCGCGACATCACCGTGCAGGGTCTTAATGACGATGGTGTATGGGTAGACTGCCCTGTGACATCTGCCGCCGCCACCAACGCCAAGGCGCGTAAGAGCCGCTCCGACGCATTCCCCTCGAAAGCATACGCGCTGGGCGTTACTGTCCCGGTGACCACACGCGACATTCAGGTGCGTATATATTATAAAGGTGTACAGAAGGCCACCGGCGTCATCAAGCGCGGTTATGCCGTGGAAGCAAACGCCTTCGCACGACATGCCATCCTTACTGTGAAGACCAACAAGGAAAGCATTGCCTCCACCGTCAACTCCCTCCGCGTCTATGACGGCGAGAAGGAACTCGGCTCCGGCAACATCACGCGCGACCCGGCAAACGGCACCGTGACAATCACAAACCTTAAAGGTTCCACACGCTACCACCTCTACTTCACCACTGCCTCGTCAGGTTCCTCCTTCACCGATGCCGACGTAGCGTTCACCACCGAAGCCGAAGCCCAGGTAGAGAACGCCGGCATGGAGAACTGGTATTCGGAGAAAGTACACAGCCAAAAGACTTTAGGAATTGGAGAAGATATTTACAGATGGTTCCCGAACGCACAAGGCTCAAATTATTGGGGTACCCGTAATGCTACGACAACAGGACAGAGTACAGGCACGACGTGTTATTATACATCTTTTAGTGGAACGATTAATTCTGGAAATGCTGCTGAAATCAGTACTCTCGGCTGGGGAAAGGGCGTAACTTTTGGAGGCGCAAATGACAAACCACAGGTTACTGCCGGTATGCTCTTTATGGGTTCTCACTCATATTCAGGGAGCGAAACGACATTTGAGCCATCAAAGGAAACATTTGATTATGGTCGTTCTTTCACTTCACGACCCACATCCCTTTCCTTTGACTATAAATTCACATCCCATAACAGTGAAGCTTTCAAAGCATACGTTGTGATAGAGAATCGAGCCGGCGGCAAGACAACCCGTCTCGCTTACGGCGAACTTGTTTCCAATACAAATGTTTCAAACTTCACAAATACGACCATCCGTCTTAATTACAGCAATCTTACGCTGAAAGCGACACATGCTTATATAGTATTCATTTCCTCGAATGCCGAAAATCCCGGAGTATCAAAACATCAAGGTTCAAAGAATGCATTTAAAGGTAATTCTGATTCCAAATATATCGGCAACGTCTTGACGGTTGACAATATCAAGTTCAATTACTAACGCCATTTCATCATGAAAAAAATATTTAATTTCACCCTGATGGCTCTCCTCGTCCTCGTCTTTGCTGCCTGCGACAAGGAAGACCCGTTCCCCGGTATGGGTGAAGGGGAGGGCCAGCTCTCCACCAAGAAGATGATGGTCAAGGTGGAACGACAGGAGAACGAAGTCCGTGCTTCTGTCGACGTCGCCTCCTTCATCGTGGACATCCTCAAAGACGGCGAGGTGGTGGAGTCATATACATACTCCGAAATGCCCGAAGTCATAACCCTGCCGGTGGGCACATACACCGTGCGCGCACGCAGCGGCGAAGTGCAGCCCGTGGCCTGGGAAGCCCCTTACTTCGAGGGTGAACGCCAGTTCACCGTAAAAAGCAAGGAGATTACCGAAGTCGAGACCATAGAATGTAAACTCGCAAACGTCCGCGTCTCCATCCTTTACGCCGAGGACCTGCTCCAGCAGATGGGCGACGACTGTAAGGTGACCGTAGTAATGGGCGACAATGCCTCCATCGAGTTCTCCAAGAACGAAACGCGCTCCGCCTACTTCGCTTATGTCCCCGGAAGCAACACCCTGGTAGCAACCTTTACCGGTACCGTGGGCAACGAAACGCGCGAGGACTTCAAGGCTTACACCGACGTGGCTCCCGCCAACCACTACAAGATTACCTACCATTTCAAGAAACCGGACCTCCCCGACGACGAGGGTTCCATCACCTTCAACGGCGTGATCATCGATGCCACCGTGACTTCGGAAGACCTCCGCGTGAACGTAGACCCGGGCGAAGAGGAAATCATCGACCCCTCCGACCGTCCGAGTGAGGGTGGCGACGAGCCTGGTCCCGGTCCCGGCCCTGACCAGCCCGGCGACAAGACCGCCCCGCAGGTAATCATCCCCGAAGGCAGCGCAATCGTCTTCGACCAAGTGATGGACATCGTGGACGGCAGCAACTATTCCCTGCGCATGACCTCCGAAGCCGGTTTCCAGCACTTCAACGTTGAAATCGACTCACCATACCTCACCGAAGAGTTCCTCAACGGCGTGGGTATGAAGACAAAATTCGACCTGTGCAACCCCGGTTCGTTAGAGGAAGCATTGAAAAGTTTCGGACTCGCGACGGGCAATGAAGTCTCAGGACAGAAGTCGGTAGATTTCGACCTCTCGAGCCTCATCCCGCTTCTTGCACTCGACCCCGAGAGTCATGTACATAATTTTATCATCACTCTGGTCGATGCAAACGGTACGACTACCAAGACACTTAAATTCAGAAACTAATAAACCATCCCGGACATGAAACTTAAAAATTCAATTCTTCTGATGGCCGCCGCGGCCTCGGCATTCGGGCTGGTTGCCACCTCCTGTTCAGATGACCTCCCTGGCGAAAACGGCGGCGGTTACCTGAAAATGAGAATGGTGCTCAACAGCGATGTCACGCGTGCCAATGTCGATGACCAAAGCCTTTCCGACGCCTGTATGATATACATATCAAACAGCAAGGGCCTCATCCATAAATTCCAGGGCGTGGGAAATGTCCCCTCCGACCTCTGGCTCCGCTCGGGCTCTTATGTGGCCGAAGCATGGACCGGCGACTCCGTTTCCGCTTCTTTCGACAAGAAGTTCTATAAAGCCTACCAGCCCTTCGTCATCGAGCAGGGAGTCACCAATGTGGTGCTAAACTGCAAGATTGCCAATGTAGTGGCCTCAGTGAACCGCGACCGCATCTCCACCGACATGCTCCCGCAGTTCACCGTCACCGTGGGCCACACCCGTGGCCAGCTCGAGTTCAACGCCGATAACATCAACACCGAAAAGGGGTACTTCATGATGCCAAACGGCGACGACAAACTCGTATATACCATCGAGGGCGTTAATATCATGGGAACCAAGTTCACTAAGACCGGCGAAATCCCCGCCGTGAAGCGTGCCCACGAATATGTGCTCACCCTCAACTACAATGAACAGGCCGACCAGAACGACGTCGGCGGCGCATTCATCACTATCAGTGTAGACGACCGTGAAATCCTCATAGAAGATGACATCACGCTGCTCGCCGGACCGCAGATCGAAGGCATCGGCTCCGACATCTCCGCTCCCCTCGCCGGCCCGGCAGGCTCGTTCGGCGACATATTCCTCGGAGCCTCCTGCTTCGGCTCGTTCCGCAACTTCAACGTCACTTTCTCCGATGCTTCGGCTTTCGGTGTCCCCTCGGCTGAATACGACCTCTCCAACATAGCCCCGGCTTCCGAGACAGCCCTGCGCGAAAGCGGTTTCTCATGGTCGGTAAGCACCGACCGCCCGGGTCAGACCCATATGCGCCTCAAGCTCCCGGCCGGGATGCTCAACCGCCTCACCAACGGTGCTTACTCGGTGACCTTCTCGGCAACTGACTCCAACGGTTATACCACAGTGCGTAAGGTCAATATCGAAGTCAGCGACGCCGCCGTGCTGATGCTCCCCGTGGAGCAGAACACCGTCCGCTCATACTCGGCAAAGGCCTCTATCAATATCGTCAAAGATGTGACCAACCCCGGCATCCGTTTCCGCAAGGCAGGCGACTCCGAATGGATTACCTCTTCGACCGCTCAGCAGAACACCGGTACAGTGACCTTCAAACTCACGGGCCTCCAGCCCGCCACCACTTACGAGGTGCAGGCCGTCGCCGACGGCTATGTCAACACCAAGTCGGAACGCTTCACCACCGAAGGTATCTTCACCATCCCCAACGCCGGATTCGAGGATTGGAGCACATACAAAAATGGATCTAAGGACATTCCGTTCCCCGGCACAGGCTCCTCCGTTACTTTCTGGGATTCCGGCAACCAGGGTTCTATGACCATGAGCAAGGCCATCACTACGCAAGCTTCCTCTCCGGTCCACTCCGGAAGCAGCTCGATTAAACTCGAATCCCAGTTCGTAGGTATCGGGATTGCGGGTAAGTTCGCCGCAGGTAACGTCTTCGCCGGTTCTTACGTCCGCACCGACGGTACCGACGGTGTTCTCTCATGGGGCCGTCCCATGACACATTGCCACCCCGTGAAGTTCTCCGGTTGGGCCAACTACCGCCCGAAAGCCGTCACTCACTCTAAGACTGATCTTCTCCCGGAAGGTCAGATGGACAAAGGTACGGTTTATGCCGCCGTTGTGACCGGCCCGGTTGAGATCCGCACAAAGGCTTCGAATCGCGCCCTCTTCGACAAGGACGCCGACTATGTGCTCGCATTCGGTCAGGTTATCTGGGACGGCGACTTCGGCCCCGACGGGCAGCTCGCTCACTTCGAAATACCCCTGACTTGGAAAAATCCCGATTACACCGGCCAGATGTACATTGTCATCGTGGCTTCCGCCTCGCTCTACGGCGACTACTTCACCGGGGGTCCCTCGATTATGTATCTCGATGACCTCGAACTCTCTTATGAATAATTTTCAAAGATTTTTATACTCCGCGACACTGCTCGCCGCAGGCTCCCTCACGGGAGTCTGCGCCGGGCAGTCTCCCTCTTCTCCCGAATCATCGGAGACCCCGGCAACCGACATTAAACTCCCGCTCTCCGACTCAGGTAACGACTCCATCAGGGAGTTCCGGCGACAGATGGAATCCGTGGTCTTCGTCCCCAAAGGGCAGTGGATTACCGGTATCTCCATATCCTATTCGCAGTCCAACCAGAACCGTTACCAGTTCCTCATCCTCGAAAACCTTTCAGGAGACACATATACCTTCAACGTCTCCCCAATGCTTTGCTTCGCTTTCAAAAACGACATGGCCGCCGGCGGTAAATTCGGTTATTCACGCTCTCTTGCCAAACTCGAAAGGGCAGACATTGTGCTCGATTCCGAAACTTCCTATACCGGCGAATACATATATTCCCTCTCGCACTCCTACTGGGGCATGGCCATCATGCGAAATTACTTCTCCATAGGCCGCTCCAAGCGCTTCGGCTTCTTCTCCGAGTTGCAATTCAAGCTCGGCGGCGGACAGTCCAAAGTCACTAAAGGCATCGACGACGACTTCACCGGAACTTACATGCGCAACTTCAACCTGAACGTGGGCCTCGCCCCGGGAATGTGCATTTTCCTCAACAACTACTCCGCCCTTGAAGTCAACGTCGGCGTCCTCGGCTTCTCATACAACCACAACCGCCAGGTCAACGACCGCATCTATGTGGCCAACATGAAGACCAAAAGTGCAAACTTCAAAATCAACCTCTTTTCAATAACCTTCGGATGCGCCTTCTACTTATGATTAAAAGACTGTTCATATTTTCGGTCCTCCTCTTCGCCGTTCTCCGCGCCTCCGCCTTTTCCTTGTGTCAGACTCCCGCCGACACCGTCGCCGCACGCCCCGGATTCACCTCCGTGCAGGTGCCCGACTCGCTGGCCGACCTCGTGCGCGACTTCGTCTCCGGGAAAGTATCCTCCATCTCCCACGCCGAGGTGTTCATCCCCAACGAGAAAGTGCTCGTCAAGGGCGACACCGTCCCGATGGTTATCCCCGAGCGCAACATCGGCCGGTACCACCGTGGGCTCTTCAACTATATCTTCATACCGCAGAAACAGTGGCAGTTCGGCATCACCGCCTCCTATGCCGAGATGGCGTCGTCGGACCTCCAGCTGATGGATCTCCTCACCGATTTCGATTTCTCAGGGCATACTTTCTCCATTCGCCCATATATCTCGTACTTCGTAAAGAACAACCTCTCGATAGGTGTCCGGATAGCCTACACTTCGGCCAAAGGTAACCTCAACTCCCTCGCGCTCGACTTCGACGAAGACCTAAACATGGACGTCCACGACGCCATGTACCGCAACGAGGCAATCTCCACTTCCATCTTCGCGCGGCAATACATCGGCCTCTCGCGCCAGGGACGATTCGGAATCTTCAACGAGCTGGAACTCGCCTTCGCTTCCGGCAACTCCGATTTCCGCCGCCTCTTCGACGGCAAGCCCAAGCTCACCACTACCACGTATTCCGACCTGCACCTCAACTTCTCTCCTGGCCTCTGCGTCTTTATCAACGACTACGTCTCCTTCAACATAGTCTTCGCCGTAGTGGGTTTCTACCTGCGCAACGAGAAACAGTCGGTCGACGGCGAATATTCCGGAAACCGATTCTCTTCCGGTGCCAACTTCCGGTTCAACCTCTTCAACATTAACTTCGGTTTAGGCGTTCACTTATGAAATTCCTGAAAACTAAATACTTCCCCATTCTTCTCCTCGCACTCTGCATCCTGCTCCCGCTCTCCGGGTGCATACACAACGACATCCCGTATCCCCGAATCCCGCAGGATATTGTAGCAATCGCCGCGGAAGGGGAGAGCTCCCCGGCTTCCATCGATGCCGACAATTATCAGGTCACCCTATATCTTGACGAAACCACCGACCCCAAGAAAGTCCGCTTCACGCAGTTTGAATACACCGAAGGCGCGACACCCTCGCGCAACCTCCTCGAAGGTGAATATGACCTTTCCAAACCGCTGCGCGTGACCCTCTCACTCTATCAGGATTACCAGTGGGTCATAACCGCCACGCAGGAGATTGAACGCTACTTCAACATCCGCGGGCAGGTAGGGCAGAGCGTAATCGACCCCGTGGGGCACCGTGTAATCGTCCGAGTCCCCATGACCGCCGACCTCAAGAACCTCTACATCACCGGAGCAAAACTCGGCCCAAAAGATATTACGACCACCGTCCCCGAACTGACTCCGGGCTATTATGACATAGACAAACCGCTGAAAGTCAGTGTTACATATTTCGGCGAAACATCCGAATGGACAGTCTACGTGGAACGCACCCGCGCACTCGTCTCCCTCAATCAGGTCGACGCCTGGGCGCAGGTAATATGGGCTTATGCCGACGGACAGACCGGAGCCGACAACCGTTTCCAGTACCGAAAGTCAGGCGACGCCGACTGGATTGACGTCCCCGACGATTGGGTGACACATCACGGAGGTTCCTTCTCCGCCCGCATTATCCATCTTACTCCGCTCACCAGGTATGAAGTGCGTGCACTCTCTGACGACAACGCCAGCGGCGAAGTGGAGGTAGAAACCGAATCCACAATGATTCTCCCCGACGGGTCATTCGACCAGTGGTGGCTCGAAAACAACAAAATATGGAATCCCTGGAACCAGGACGGCGTCCAATACTGGGATACCGGAAACCGTGGCGCCGCTACCCTCGGACAGTCGAACGTAACACCCTCGGACTATACTCCCAACGGCCGCGGAAAAGCCGCGAAACTCGAAACCCGCTTCGTCGGAATCGGAGTAATAGGCAAACTCGCCGCCGGTTCAATCTATACCGGCAAGTTTATGAAAGTGGACGGTACCAACGGCATCCTCAACTTCGGCCAGCCATGGACCGCACGCCCAACGCGCTTCCGCGGCTATTACCAATACACCTCCGCCCCTATCAACTATGCTTCAAACGATTTCAAACACCTCCTCAACCAACCGGATTCCTGCCATATCTATGTCCTGCTCACCGACTGGACCGCACCCTTTGAAATCCGTACAAATCCCAACAACCAGCACCTCCTTGACTTCGGTTCCCCCTCTATCATAGCATACGGAGGCATAACGACCTCCCAATCCTCCTCAGACTACATAGAATTCGACATACCGTTGCAATACCGGGCCACAAACCGGCGCCCGACATACGTCCTCGTGTGTGCTGCCGCTTCCAAATACGGCGACTACTTTACCGGCGGTACCGGCTCAACACTCTACATTGACCAGCTTAGCTTCGAGTACGACTACTGATGTCAAAACCTTACGACAATACCCGTTTCTCCTTCCGTGCCCGGCTGCGTTCATTCCGTTACGCAGCGCAGGGCATTGTCGCGCTCATCCGCGGCGAACACAATGCACGCATCCACCTCGTCGCCGCCCTGCTCGCCGTCGCTTCCGCCCTTTGGCTCCGGATTTCATCCGTAGAATGGTGCATCGTCATCATCCTCATCGGTGCCGTCTTTGCACTCGAGGCCGTAAATTCTGCCGTCGAAGCGCTCGCCGACAAGCGGCAGGAAG
>OGNF01002862.1_pt1 | contig 12423 bp, 13 predicted proteins | sample 1573321 | NCBI WGS metagenome assembly OGNF01 (sample SAMEA2581911, study PRJEB24529) | metagenome | biome: Human gut stool | place: China | collected 2011
TTCTTCACGGGACTGTGTATCAATCTTTACATATTTTATAAACTTCTCTGCTACTTATTATGCGGTGGAAGGTAAGCCCATCGTAAAAGCCGCTTTTTGCAAGCTCCACAAAGTTTTTAACGGTTATCGGGGCGGTGTCGCCGTCAAGCACAAGCTTTATATCGCCGTAATCCTTAACTGTTATAACTGCGTGGTGGGTGCCGTAGCCGCTGCCGGTATCGCTGTCAAACTCACTCTGCCTTTTTGAGCAGGCGCAAAATGTAAGGGTCAGCGCCGCTGCGGATAATATTGCTATAATTTTTTTAACGGTCATATCTGTCGTCGCCTTTCTTTTTCCCGTAGGGAATATATTTTACCTTTCGCTTTCTTATTCTTGCAATATTGAGCCTTATTATCATAAGTATAAATATCACAATTACAAGCGCGATAAGTATATAAACTATTTTCATATAAAACGAGCCGAAAAAGCCCTTTACGGCTCTGAGGGCTATAAGCAGCTTACTCGCCTTAACGCTGCTGCCCGCTACCAAATTTACCGTGCCTATTACCTGCTCGGCGTACACAATATCCGCCGTGCCGAGCACCTCGCCCTTTTTAATAGGTGCGTCCTTTTTTTCGTAATTAAGCTTTGGCTTTACAACTATCGTTGAGCTGTCCGCTTCATTCGGCAGCACCGTTACAAAGGGCTTTTCAAAATAAAGCGGTACAAAATCGGTTTCGAACGATAAATCAACCGGCAGCTCGCAAACAGGCTCGGTGGAATCCGCTACCTGCTTGAATGAAAAATTATTGAACGCCCAGCGGTAAAGGTTTGCCGAGTCTATAAACTCATACCTTTTACCTGCGTTTGCGGGGCAGTTCATAAGTATGCACATATAATTGTAGCCGTTATAGGTTGCGGTGCTTACAAGGCACCTGCCCGCTTCATCGGTAAAGCCGGTTTTAACGCCCCTTGCGTATTGGTAATAGTAGTTTGTATTGGGGTCCTGCAAATAGTTGGTGGTGGAAATGGTGCGCTTGCCCGACATATTGGTAGCCTCTATTGTGTAGCGCGCCGTTTCGCAAACGGTTTTAAAGGTCTCGTTTTTAAGGGCGTAGGTAGCAAGGGTGTGAATATCCCGCACGGTGGTGTAGGTCTGTTCATCGTGCAGCCCCACGGGGTTGCTGTAGTGCGTTCCCGTAAGCCCCAGTTCCGCCGCCTTATTATTCATCTGCTCAACAAACGCTTCCACGCTGCCGCCGTAATACAGCGCCGCTAAGTACGCGCAATCGCCGAAAGAGGACATAAGCACGGTATAAACCAAGTCAAGCTGGGTTATTTCCTCCCCGATTTTAAGGTTAGAAACCGCGCTGCCGGTGCCGGTTATCAGCCTGTCAACCTCTTTTGACATGGCAACCTTGCCTGTAGGGTCGTACTTTTCGCTTTCGAGCATAAGCGTTACGGTCATAATTTTGGTTATTGAGGCGGGGTATACCTTTTCGTCAATATTTTTGGAGTACAGCGTCTCGCCCGTATCCATAGATACAAGCATACCTGCCTTTGCCGATACCTCAAAGCCCGTAATTTCATACGCCGAGGCGGTAAAAGCCGGAGAAATAACAGCCACGACCGTTAAAATAGTTAAAAAAACGTAAATTATTTTTTTAGGCATGGAAATCTCCCTTGAAATATAGTATAATGCTATTATATCATATAATTTTCAAATTTAAAGACCTAATTTTTTTTAAGTAGGTGAAATTTACGGTTTATATTACGGGAGATACGCACGGCTGTCTTGAACGGCTGTACGATAAAAATTTCAGAAAATTAAAAAGCGGAGGCGTGCTCATAGTTTGCGGTGATTTCGGCTATATATTCGATGGCGGAAAAACCGAAAAGCAGGTGATAGACTACCTTGCGACAAGGCGGTTTGTAACCGCGTTTGTAGACGGCACACACGATAACCTTACCACCATAAACAAAGCGCGCGTGACCTACTGGCACGGCGGAATGGTGCACAGAATAAAGGGCAACCTTATACACCTTATGCGCGGGCAGATTTTTGAAATTGAGGGCAACAGCTTTTTCACTTTCGGCGGCGGCGAGAGTAACGATAAGGATATGCGCATAGCCTCGGGCAACTGGTGGCGCGAGGAAGAGCCTACGCCCTTTGAAATGGCGGAGGGTGCAAAGCGGCTTGACGCGGCGGGGCTTAGTGTCGATTATATTATAACCCACGAGCCGCCCTCGCTTGTAAAAAGCGCCATACTTTTGCGCAGGGGCGACGCTGACCGCATAAACAAGCTTAACGGCTACCTTGAAGAAATAGGGCGCTCCTGCAAGTTCAGGCACTGGTATTTCGGCTCGCTGCACGAGGACAGGGTAATAACCGAGCGCCACACCTGCGTGTTTAAGGAAATGATACCCATAGCCCCCGGTGGCACGGTAAGCAAAAAGGCAAAGCGCAGGCAGGCGGCGTTTACCGCCGCGACTTGACAGATATGGTATAATTTACTTATAAATATACTCGGAGGAAGTTTATGATAAACACCGAAAGACTCTGCCCCGGCTGTATGAACGATAACGGCGGGGAGAAAATATGTCCTATATGCGGCTATGATTCAGCAAGCCGCAATCCCGATGTTTGCCTGCCGGTAGGCTTTACGCTTGATAACCGCTATATGGTGGGTCAGGCGAAAAAGCGCAACGGAGAAAGCATAACCTATATAGGCTGGGATACTGCCGACGATACCGCCGTGAGCATAAGGGAGTATTTCCCCGCGGGCTTTGCCGAGAGAAACCCCGATAAAACCGTATCTATAATAAGCGGGGGAGAATATATATTCAACGAGGGCTTAATGGAGTTTATGGAAATAAACCGCGAAATAAGCTCATCAGAGCTGCCCGCGCTTATACCCGTTCTCAGTGTTTTTGAAGAAAACGGCACGGTGTATGCCGTTTCGCAGAGCTTCGCCACCATAACCATGGCGGAGTTTTTGCAGCGCAACGGCGGCACTCTTAAATGGGAGCAGGCGCGCCCGCTTTTCCTGCCGCTTATAGATACCGTTAAGGGTATGAACGATATAGGTATAATTCACGGCGGAATATCCTGTAATACCGTGCTTGTGGGGAGAGACGGAAAGCTGCGCATTTCGGGCTATTCTGTAAAGCGCCTGCGCACAGCCGACGGCGGGCTTGAACCCGAGCTTTTCCCCGGGTTTGCCGCAGTAGAGCAATATAACTCGGAAAGGCTGCTGCCAGGCACATATACCGATGTTTACGGGCTTTGCGCGGTGCTTTTTAACGTGCTTATAGGCACGGTTCCGCCCGAGGCTCCCGAAAGGCTTAAAAACGACTCAATGACCATTCCCGCAAAATTTGCCGAGGAGCTGCCGCGCCACGTTTTGCAGGCGCTGGCGAACGGCTTGCAGGTAATGCCGAAAAACCGCACGCAGAATATTGAGGACTTTAAAAACGAACTGGTTTACGCCGAAACGGGCGAGCCGCAGAAGAAAAACGCCGCGCCCGAAAAGCGCGCTGCCGCTGTGCAAAAGCCGCAGAAAAAGGGCGGCACGGCAAAGTATGTTATAATATCCGCCGCGTGCACAGCCGCAGTGTTTATGGGAATTGTGGCAATACTTGTTTTCACGGTGTTTAAAAACGATATTTTCGGCAATAAAAATGCGTCGGACCAGAGCGGCAGCGTATCCACCGCAGCACCGAGCGTTGCTTCCATAGGTACTATTGACAGCGGTGCCGCCGAAAGCGCGGTGCTTTTCTCGGTGCCCTCTCTCACGGGCAAATATTACGCTGAGCTTGCCGATAATGAGGATTATGAAAAATTCAGCTTTGTTATAAAGGGCAAGGAATTTAACGATAAATACGCAAAGGGGCAAATTTGCGCCCAATCGCTTGCAGAGGGCACACAGGTTGCAAGAGATACCAAAATTGAGGTTACAATAAGTCTGGGACCAAAAGAGGTAAAAATTGCAAACGTTGTGGGGCTTGAAGAAATTAACGCAAAGCTTGAGCTTTTAAAACAGGGCTTTTTGTACGATAATATAGAGGTGCTTGAAAAGTACGATGAAAACAAAAAGCCGGGCGCGGTGCTTGAGCAGGAGCCGAAATACGGCACGCAGATAAGCCCCGACAGCGCGGTTACAATCTATGTAAATTCCTATAAGGGAGACGACAGCTCCGACAGTCTCGGAACTGATTTCAACTGATTTTCAGGGAGGAAAAAATGGCTGCTAAAGTATATCGCATTTCAGAGGGCGTAGAGGGGCTTTTCGTTAAAAACGAAAGGTTCAACACTACGTCAATATCCTTTAACTTTTATTTGCCGCTGGAAAAAGAGACCGCCGCTTCTTACGCGCTGCTGCCCTTTGTGCTTACCACCTGCGGCGAAAAATACCCCGATTTTTCGGTGCTTAACTACCGCCTTGAGCGGCTTTACGGCGCTCAGCTTGACGCGGTTGCCGAAAAGCTGGGCGATTACCAGCTTTTAAAGCTGAGAATGTCGGTTATAAACGATAAATATACCTTTGAAAGCGAGTCGCTTATAAAGCGCGCCTGCGATATGCTTTTAAGCCTTATTTTCGAGCCCAAGGCGGAAAACGGCGCTTTTTGCGCCGATGATTTGGCAAGAGAAAAGCGCAAGGCAATAGAACACGTAAAGGGAGAGATGAGCGAAAAGCGCGTATACGCTAAAAACCGCCTTATTGAAGAAATGTATAAGGGCAGCTGCTACGGCACACCTAAGTGCGGAACGGTGGAGGATATTGAGGCGATAACCGAAGCCTCGCTTTATAAAATGTGGCAAAAAATGCTTGCCACCGCATATATACGCGTTCAGGTTATAGGCGCGGCAGTGCCGCAGGGGCTTTTTGAAGAAATAGGCCGCCACTTTGAAAATACCGAAAGGTATAATATAACCGATTGCACAAAAAGCCAGCCGACAGCCGCTGCCGACAAGCCGCGCACCGTTACCGAGCGGCAGGCTATACAGCAGGGCAAGCTTGTTATGGGCTTTTCTTCCGAAACGGCGGGGGACGACGATAATACCATGCCGCTTATGGTTATGACCGATATTTTCGGCGGCGGACCGTATTCAAGACTTTTTGATAACGTGCGCGAAAAAATGAGCCTTTGCTACTATTGCTCGGCATCATCCTCACGCGTAAAGGGGCTTATAACCGTTGAATCGGGCGTTGAGGAGCAAAACGCCGAAAAAGCTGAAAAGGCAATTTCAGAGCAGCTTGAAATAATGAAAAAGGGCGAGTTTACCGATTTTGAGTTTTCATCATCGGTTAAAAGTCTAAGGGATTCGCTTAATTCCTATAATGACAGTCAGCCGCTGTTGGATTTATGGTACGCGCTTAAAGCCGTTAATAAAAATCTTTATTCACCCGAGGATATTGCGGAGAAAATAAGCGCCGTAACGCGCGATGAAATAATCGCCGCGGCAAACGGGGTAAAACTGCACACGGTATACAAGCTTTTGCCGAAGGATGAAAAAACAGGAGGAAGTTAGCATATGTTTAAAAAAATTACATCGGTAATACTTGTCGCAACAATTGTTTTCTCTTTTTCCGGCTGCTCTTATATAGCATATAAGGATTACTATACTAAGGAAGATTACTTAAATATTTGGAAGCTTGAAGGCGTTCGGTATGACGCCGAGGGAATATCACCGTTATTCCCGGAAAGCATAGAGGATTTAGACGTACAGGAATTCTTTTGCAGGCATGACCAGCAGCTCCCATTGGGCGAAGGAATCCAGATACTTTTAAAAATTCACTATGATACAGACTTATTTGTTTCGGAAAAAGAAAGAATTTCATCAATGACCGAGGAATGTACCGACAGTTTTAACAATCCCGATTTTACGGCTTATTCAACTCAAATATGCAATGAGGGTGTTTCCGAGTATGTACTGATAAATAATGATGAACAAACTATTATATATATATATCTTCAGGATATTCCGAAAAAAGAGATTGAATTAGACCATAAGCTGCTGCCCGAAGAATATGAATAGGCGCACAAAGGAGGAAAAATAATGCAAAAAGAGGTTTTTGAAAGCGATATAGGCGAAAGCTACGTTAAAGCGGTGCACCCCTCGGGGCTTAAAATATATATTCTTGAAAAGCCGCAGTATAATTCGTCCTATGCCATATTCGGCACAAAATACGGCTCTATTGACACCTGCTTTGCGGTAAACGGCGAGAAAGTAAGCGTGCCCGAGGGCATTGCGCACTTTTTGGAGCATAAGCTTTTTGAAAGCGAGGACGGCGACGCCTTTACAAAATACGCTGAAACGGGAGCGGCTGCAAACGCCTTTACCTCGTTTGACCGCACCTGCTATCTTTTTGCCTGCTCCGACAGGTTTTACGATAACCTTGCAATTTTGCTTGATTTTGTTCAGTCGCCATATTTCACTGCGCAGACAGTAAGCAAGGAGCAGGGGATAATCGGGCAGGAAATAAGAATGTACGACGACAGCCCCGACTGGCGCGTCACCTTTAATATGCTGGGCGCTATGTATAAAAACCACCCGGTCAAAATTGATATTGCCGGCACGGTGGAGTCGATAGCGCAAATAGACGATAAACTTTTATACAGTTGCTACAACACGTTTTACAACCTTTCAAATATGTTTATCTGCATTGCGGGCAATGTGAACACCGAAAAGGTTTTGGCGCAGATAAACGGCGCTTTAAAGCCTTCGGAGCCTGTGGAAATTACGCGCATAGGCTGCGATGAGCCCGATACCGTGCAGAAAAACTTCGTATCTCAGAAAATGGCGGTTGCCTACCCTATGTTCTGCTTAGGCTTTAAAGAGCCCGTAAGCGCGCCCGAGCGCACCGTAAAGGAAAAGGTTGCCACCGCGCTGCTGCTTGAAATAATAGCGGGCGACGCTTCTCCCCTTTATAAAAGGCTGATAAACGCGGGGCTTATAAACGATGAGTTCGGCTTTGAATATTTCACTGGCCACGGCTACGCGGCAGTGATGTTTGAGGGTGAATCGTCAGACCCCGAAAAAGTAGCCGCCGAAATTAAGGCGGAAATTGAAAGAATTAAGACCGACGGGATTGATAAAAAGCTGTTTTCCGCCGTTCGCTGCGGAATGTACGGCGACGCGGTGCGCTCCTTTAACAGCGTGGAAAGCATTACAATGAATCTTGTAAACTGCGCTATGTTCGGGTGCGGCCTGTTTGATGAACTTAAATATCTTAAAAACATTACCGCCGAGGACGTTTTAAAGCGCCTGCAGCTGTTAGACGCGGATAAATCGGTGCTTTCGGTAATTGAACCCACAGAGGAGCAGAGGTAATTTATATGAGCTATAACGTAACGCTTTTCGGGCTTAAATTCACCCTTTCGCCCGTTGCTTTCACAATACCGCTGGGTTCAAAGCACTGGGATATATACTGGTACGGCATAATTATAGCCGCGGGCTTTTTGCTGGCGCTTATTTACGGGCTTAAAAAAGCCGGCCGCTACGGGCTTAACCCCGATAAAATGCTTGATGTTATACTGGTTGCAACACCTGTTGCAATACTTTCCGCCCGCGCGTATTACGTTATATTCGACGGCGAGAAATTAGACGGCATTAAGGACTTTTTCGGATTCGGTAATTCCTCGGGTTTTGCGGGGCTTGCCATTTACGGCGGGGTTATAGGCGCGTTTGTATCGGGCGGAATTATGTGCTATATACGCAAGGTAAACATACTCAATATGTTCGACGTGGCGTCCGCCGGGTTTCTTATCGGTCAGGGTATAGGCCGCTGGGGCAACTTTGTAAATCAAGAGGCATACGGCGCGTTCACCGGCAGCAGCTGGTGGGGCATGCAGAGCGATAAAACAATATCCGAAATGGGCGAGGGGCTTGTTCACCCCTGCTTCCTCTATGAATCCATATGGTGCTTAGCGGGCTTTTTCGTACTTAATCATTTCAGTAAAAAGCGTAAATTCAGCGGTGAAATATCCCTTATGTACTGCGTGTGGTACGGCTTCGGCAGGGGTATAATAGAGCTGCTGAGAACCGATAGCCTTATGCTCGGCAATATAAAGGTCTCCTGTCTGCTTTCGTTTGCAATTTGCATAACGAGCGCGGTTCTATTGGTTGTTTTCAGCCGCCGCGCGGCGGAAAAAGCCGAGCCCGATGATTACGAGGCGGTTTTTGCTGATAACGCGGACGAGCCGACCGGGGAAATACAGGAGGAAACCCATGAGCAGGATAATTGACGGGAAGGCAATATCCGCAGCTGTAAAGGCGCGCATACAGAGCGAAGTATCGGCGCTGAGCGCGCGCGGCGTTACGGTAGGGCTTGCGGTTATAATAGTTGGCGAAAACCCCGCCTCAAAAATATATGTTGCGAATAAGAAAAAGGCGTGTGAGGCGCTCGGCATTGTTTCAGAGGAATACGCTCTGCCCGAAAGCACTACCGAGCAAGAGCTTTTAGAGCTTATAAATACGCTTAATAATAAGAAAAGCATTAACGGCATACTTTGCCAGCTGCCGCTGCCGCCCCACCTTGATGAAAAGCTGATAATCAACAGCATAGCCCCCGAAAAGGACGTTGACGCCTTTAACCCCTACAGCGTAGGGCGCATAATGATAGGCGATTATGATTTTGTACCCTGCACGCCTGCGGGCATAATGGAAATGCTTAAATATGAAGGCATAGAAATTGCGGGTAAAAGCTGCGTGGTAATAGGCCGCTCAAACATTGTGGGCAAGCCTATGGCAATGCTTTTGCTGCACGCAAACGGCACGGTTACGGTATGTCATTCAAAAACTAAAAACCTTAAAGAAATATGCCGAAATGCGGATATTTTGGTGGCTGCGGTAGGCAAGGCAAAGTTTGTAACCGAGGATATGGTAAAGCCCGGCGCTGTGGTGATAGACGTGGGTATGAACCGCGAAAACGGCAAGCTCTGCGGTGATGTGGATTTTGACGCGGTAAAGGAAAAGGCTTCCGCCATAACCCCCGTGCCCGGCGGCGTAGGACCTATGACCATTGCAATGCTTATGCAAAACACGCTTACCGCCGCAAAAAGGCAGAATAATGCTTAGGGCGGGCATAAAGCGCCTGTCGGCGCTTGTATTTGCGGTTTTAACGCTTTCTCTTACACTTTCCGCCGCCGAAATTACCGAAAAACCAGGTAAAGAGTTTTTGGTCTACGGCGATAAGCAGTCGAACGAAAAAATTGCGGAAATTTTGGGGGAAACTACCGATACGCTTGATAACTACTGCTATAACAACGGCATAATTTATCTTGCCCTCAACGAAAAAAACACAAAGCAGATAAGGCTTTATGAAAACTCAACCGCTTTTTCCGAAAGCGTGGGTGAACTTACAAGCCTTTCGGATGATAAAATTGCCGCCTTAGCCCCCGAAATAGCGGGCGATGGCTTTCACACCGAAACGGTGGCGCAAAACGGCATAAAATTTATTAAGGCTACCGCCCTATCTGAGGACAGCGGCGGGAAATTCACCCTTATTCAGTATATAACCGTGACCTCAAAAAAGGAATACACCCTTTCGTTTTATACCGCTTCGGGTGAAAATACCGATTACGCCGAAAAGGTTTTTTCCTCATTTTCGTTTGGAAATGTCGCAGTAAAAAAGCCCGAAAAAAAGCCTTACGGCTATATTTTTATGGCGCTCACCGCAGTTTTTGTACTGTTCGGCGCATATATAGTTTATACGCTCATACGGGATATAAGGGCTGACCGTGCCGAAGCTGCAGAGGAAAAAAAGAATGATAATATTTAAAACGATTTTAATTTGTTTACTTGCGGGTATGGGTGCAGGTCTCGGCACCGGCTTTGCCGGAATGAGCGCCGCGGCGGTAATAACTCCTATGCTTGTAACCTTTTTGGGGATTGAACCGTATACCGCGGTGGGAATCGCGCTCGCGTCTGACGTACTGGCAAGCGCCGTTTCCGCCTATACATACGGCAAAAATAAAAATCTTGATATTAAAAACGGCGTTGTTATGATGGCAAGCGTGCTGCTTTTCACGGTTGTGGGCAGCTATGTATCAAGCCTTGTGCCCTCTGCCGCAATGGGCAATTTCTCAGTATTTATGACGCTACTGCTCGGAATAAAGTTTATAGTAAAGCCGGTTATGACCACAAAAGAGGATATGGCGGCAATACCGCTTAAAACCCGGATTATAAAATCCGCTCTTTGCGGGGCGGCGGTCGGCTTTATTTGCGGTTTTGTGGGTGCGGGCGGCGGAATGATGATGCTCCTGCTGCTTACAAGCGTTATGGGCTACGAGCTTAAAACCGCCGTGGGAACAAGCGTTTTTATAATGACCTTTACCGCCCTTACAGGCTCTGTTTCGCACTTTGCAATAGGCGGCTTGCCCGATATGCTGCCCTTTATGCTTTGCATTGTGTTCACGCTTATATTTGCCCGCATAGCGGCGAAAATAGCAAACAAAGCAAGCCCGCGTTCGCTCAATATCGCCACAGGCATTATTCTGGTGGTATTAGGCGTGGCGGTGCTCGGTTTTTCGTTTATTAAATAGGGTGATAATATATGTATCGGCTGCTTATAGTTGAAGACGACCGCGGAATTGCCGAGGGCGTGCGCGAACAGGCGGAAGCGTGGGATATAACCGCGCGCATAGTAACGGATTTTCATGGTGTTATGGCAGAGTTTTCGCGCTTTGACCCGCATATAGTGCTTTTGGATATTTCTCTGCCCTTTTTCAACGGCTACCACTGGTGCGGTGAAATTCGCCGCGTTTCAAACGTGCCCGTTATTTTTATTTCCTCTGCGGCGGATAATATGAATATGATAATGGCAATGAATATGGGCGCGGATGATTTTATAGCAAAGCCGTTTGACGGCAGCGTGCTTATTGCCAAAATACAGGCGCTGCTGCGCAGAACCTATGATTTTGAGCATAAGGGCGCCATGCTTAACACGGGCGACGGCAGCTTTTTGTATAAAAACGAAAAAATACCCCTTTCAAAGAATGAATACCGCATTTTACTCACCCTTATGAAAAATAAGGGCAAAACAGTCAGCCGCGAAAGGCTTATGGAACAGTTGTGGGAGACTGACAGCTTTGTGGATGAAAACACGCTCTCGGTAAACGTAAACCGCCTTAGAAAAAGGCTTGAGGCGGCTGGGCTTGAGGGCTTTATAACCACGAAATTCGGCGTGGGGTATATTATTGAGAATTGAGGAATTGCTATGGGGCTTTTCTTGAAATACTTAAAGCAGCGCAAACGGTACATAGCCGCTGGCGCTGCTTTTTGCGCTGTTTTTGCGCTTTCGTTTTATTTTTACCGTTTGCCGCTCGGTGCGGTGCTTTACCCTGCGGCACTTTGCGCTTTGCTGGCGGTAATTTTTATAATTATTGATTTTTTGCGCGTGCGTAAATTGCACACGTCCTTATCGGGGCTTAAAAACCCTGATGCAATTTTGCTTGAAGACCTGCCCCTGCCCGACGGCATAACCGAAGAGGACTACCAAAATCTTATAGACATTTTAAAACGGGGCTATACAGGGCTTTCTGCCGAAAACAACAGGCGGCTTGCAGATACGGTGAGCTACTACACCGTTTGGGTGCACCAGATAAAAACGCCCATAGCCGCAATGAAGCTGGCGCTGCAAAATGAGGACGCGCCCGCCGCCCGCAGGCTTTCAAACGAGCTTTTCAGAATTGAGCAATATGTTGAAATGGTGCTGACTTACCTGCGCCTTAATGCAGACAGCACCGATTATTTAATAAAGGAATACGATCTTGATAAAATAATACGCCGCTCTGTAAAAAAATTTGCGGGCGAGTTTATAGAGCGCAAATTAACCCTTAGTTACACCCCCGCCGAGGCGCAGATAATAACCGATGAAAAGTGGCTTTCGTTCGTTATAGAGCAGGTGCTTTCAAACGCGCTTAAATACACCCCGACGGGCGAAATATCGGTATATTTTGAAAACGGCAGAATTGTAATAAAGGATACGGGAATAGGCATAGCGGCAGAAGATCTGCCCCGCATTTTTGAAAACGGCTACACCGGCTGCAACGGCAGGCGCGACAGACAGGCAAGCGGACTGGGGCTTTATTTGTGCAGGCAAATCTGCGAAAATTTGGGGCATAAAATAAGCGCCGAGTCGGCGGTGGGCGAGGGTACGACCGTTTTAATCGACGTTTCAAGAAAAAAAACGGTTATAGAATAATTTGTTTTTTGCAAACTTTTTGGCTCCCTTATAAAATTCACCGCTGATATAATTGCATTTACAAACAAAAAGGAGTTATATGTCTTATGAAAAAGTACTATGATATTCTAAAAGATTTAAGAGAGGACAGAGACTCAGACCAAAAAACCGTAGCAAAGGCTATGGGAATAGATACAAGCTATTACGGCAAGTACGAAAGAGGCGTGCATCCGCTGCCCATTGAAAGATTGATTT
>OGNF01002864.1_pt1 | contig 12406 bp, 7 predicted proteins | sample 1573321 | NCBI WGS metagenome assembly OGNF01 (sample SAMEA2581911, study PRJEB24529) | metagenome | biome: Human gut stool | place: China | collected 2011
AAGTAACTGATGCGGGCAAATTGATAATGCTTGTCACTTTATCGGGAGTGTGCTGGTGGAGACCGACCGGGGTATGGAGATGCGGCTTCTGAATATCGATCGGGATCTGTTGCTCATTCCCTCGGTGGCTATCCACATGAACCGCAATGCCAACGACGGCATGAAATTTGCTGCGAATATCGACACCTATCCGCTTTTCGGCGGTGCGGACGCGAAGGACAGCTTCCTGAAAACCGTCGCGGAGGCGGCAGGCGTGCAGGAGGCGGACATCCTCGGACACGATCTGTTCCTCTATGTGCGCGGCTGCGGAACGGTGCTCGGCGCGAAGAAGGAGCTGATCGCCTCGCCGAAGCTGGACGATCTGGAATGCGCCTTCGGCTGCATGAAGGGTTTCCTGGCGGCGAAGCCGTCTGGAAGCGTTCCCGTTTGCTGCGTTTTCGACAACGAAGAGGTCGGCAGCCAGACCAAGCAGGGCGCGGCCTCGACGATGCTCTCCGACGTGCTGCACCGGATCAACGCTGCCTGCGGCCGGACGGAGGAGGAATACCGCATGGCCGTCGCCGCGAGCTTCCTCGTTTCGGCGGACAATGCGCACGCCATGCATCCCAACCATCCCGAATATGCTGACAGCGCCAACTGCCCGCAGCTGGGCGGCGGCGTGGTCATCAAATACAACGCCAACCAGCGCTATACCACCGACGCGGTCTCTTCCGCGATCTTCCGCAGCGTCTGCCGCGACGCGGGCGTGCCGGTGCAGGTCTACGCCAACCGCTCCGACCTTCCCGGCGGCTCGACGCTGGGCAGCATCGCCAATTCGCAGGTGTCGCTGAACACGGTGGATATTGGCCTTGCGCAGCTCGCCATGCACTCGGCCTACGAGACGGCGGCGACGGCGGACCTCGGATATCTCGTGGACGCCATGACGGAATTCTACGGCAGAAGCCTGACGGCGGAGCCGGGCGCGGCGTATTCCCTCTAAGACGAGAATATGACAGTCCTGCTGTGCCTGATCGCCGGGTTTGCGCTTTGCGGCGTATGGTTTGCCTGCTGCGCGCGGCTCCAGGTGTGGCTGAAAAAGTGGCCGTGGGCGGCGCAGCTTGCGCCTGCGCTGGCGGCAGCTCCGTTTCTGGCCGGACTTGCTCTGACGGCGGGCTTTGTGCCGCACACATGGGATGCCCAGACGCTTCTGCGTTCCGGCGGGGCGGCCTGCGCAGCCGCAGTATCTGCCGCTGCGATCACCAGCCTGTGCATTCCGCGAAAGCGCCTGAGCGGACGCGCCCTTCGAATTTGAGGATCGGATCGCAGTAAATATTCGACGTATGAAATCGAGACCACTCCGGTGTCCGGAGTGGTCTCGACTCTTTTGTATCGAATGCAGTTCTTCCCAACGCGGCGCGGCGGACCGTGCTGCCGGAAGCATACGGCAAGGCCGTTATCGCGTCAACTCCAGAGCCATCAGATCAAAATCGATATATTTCCCGTCGATCTTGAAGAATCCCGGAAAGACGCACAGCTTCCGGAAGCCGTATTTCTCATACAGCCGGATGGCGCGGATGTTGTCGCTGCGCACCTCGAGATTCAGCTGCTCGAAGCCGTTTTCTCTTGCAAAGGCAAGGATCGCCTCCATCAGCGCGGGAGCCGCGCCGCTGCCCCACCACGCTCTTTTTACGCAGATGCCAAGCTCTCCGCGATGGCGCATCCGCTTGTGCTTGCGGCTCAAGCTGGCCGTGCCGATGATCTCGCCGTCTGCCTTGGCAAGGTACAGCACATTATTTATCGATCCGGCCTGACTGCGCAGCTTGTCCTGCTCTGCGGCGAGATCCAGCGAGATGCCCTCCGCGCCATAGCTGAGGTTTTCCGTTTCTCCGCCGACGATTTTCAGAAACGCCAGCAGCGCTGCGGCGTCCTCCGCCTGCGCACGTTCGATCACGAACGGTGCTTGCTTCGGATTCATGTGTTTTTCCTCCATTTTGGAAAGCAATGGTTTTCTCCGCCCAAAAATCATTTGAAGACGCCGTCGCCGCCCATAAGCGCGGTCATTTCCTCAATGCGCTCCAACGGGAACGGCGGCTCGCACAGCGGCTTCATGGCGATGCTCATGAGCTTCATGGGGTTGTCGCCCGCAGCCGCGCGGTTGGCGTTGAGCGCACCGCAGCGCCTGCATCGGTGGATGATGGCCCATTCGCCGCCCTTACGCACCCAGACGGCGATCGGCTCCATGATGCCGCCGCAGTCGCTGGCGCGGTCGCCTGGCTCTATGTCCACATGAAGGCTGGAAAGGCAGTTCGGACAATGGTTTCGGTGGCCGCTGCCGGCGTTTTCCGGCGTACAGAGCCTGCCGCAGACCTTGCAGGTAAATGTGTCGTGACAGGCGTGGGTCTTATACTAATGTCTTTTTAAAAAGGTTGATAATTTATCACTGTTGATGTATAATGAAGATGGTGATGAGAAATGAAAAGATACACTTTCACGCTTGAGGAAACGCAAGAAATCAAGGCTGCGAGGAAAAAGAATCGAGACAAGAATGTTGAAAAAAGACTGGCGGCACTTGAGATGCGAGCAGAAGGGAAGCAGAACAAAGAAATTCGTGAAAAAACCGGCTTCCACACGCAATATATTACCGTGCTGGTTTCCCGATATAAAGCCAACGGTCTTGCAAGTATCACAGAAAGCCACTATCACGGAAACCACCGGAATCTGAGTTATGCAGAAGAGGAAGCGCTCTTGGAGCCGTTTCGTCAGGCTTCAAATGCAGGAAAAACGGTATCGGTGCATGATATTGAGACTGCATATCGGGAAGCTGTAGGCCATTCCATAGGGACATCACAGATCTATTACGTCCTCCACCGCCACGGTTGGAGGAAAGTCATGCCAAGGAGCAAGCATCCGAAGAAAGCCAGTGATGAGGTCATCGAGGCCTCAAAAAAATTAACAAGCGAATCGGCGAACTAAAGGATTATGTAAACAAGCCTGGTCATCCACATCAAGAAGTACGACTTATGTTCCAGGATGAAGCAGGATTCGGACGAATCAATAAGCCCAAATACTGCTGGTGTGAAAAGGGCATTCGTCCATCGGTACCTTGCCATCACATTCGTGAATATCGGTATGCATACGGAGCTGTTGAACCAGTAACGGGAAGCTCCTGTTTTCTTGTTATGCCGTATTGCAATTCTACTTGTATGAATATATTTCTTGAGGAACTGTCCAAGCAATACCCGGATGATCTGATCCTGCTGTGTTGTGATGGTGCAGCATGGCACAAGTCTAACAAGCTTCATATCCCGGAAAACATAGAGTTGTTTTACATTCCACCGTATACGCCTGAGATGAATCCCATCGAGCAGATATGGAAAGAACTCCGAATCACGGGCTTCCGTAATGAAGTGTTTGCTACTTTGGAGAAAGTAGTAGATCGGCTTTGCGATACCATTTGCACCTTGACCTCTGATACGATAAAGAGCATTACACGGCGTAGTTGGATAATCAATTGTTTTAATTAGGCTTTAGTATTATATTGTGTCAGTAAGTTTCATATGCCTTCCTATGTAGCGGTATCGGGTATGGTGCAATTCTAACATCTACAGGGGCCGGTCTTGACCCGGCAGGGAATGAACGGCATGAAAACACTATTGAAGCGCACGGCGCAGCCGCAGGAAATGGTGAACATGCTTATATTTCTTGCGTCCGATAATGCTTCGTTTGCCACAGGCTCCAGCTTCCTGGTCGATGGAGGCCGGATGCTGACATGGGATAGAACATGGGATTGACACACAATGATGAAAACAGGCCGCACTGTCCGACTTGAGGACGGTGCGGCCTGTTTGTATAAACGGACGCGAGGCAGATTCGCAGCCTGTCTGCTGTCTGGGACCCGGATGGATATCCATTGTGCCTTGCACCGCAGCACTGAAAACGCTGCGGACAGCAGCAGACCGCAATGAATGCAGCCAGAGGGTGCGTACTCCGGGACAGGCGGTCATTCTGTGGACGGACGGCGCTTTTCAGAGCAGCGCACACAGCTCGTCCAGAACGCCCAGATCCCACGCAAGGCGCGAAAGCACATACTTGTCCCGGATGTCCTTGGTGGCGCGGAAGCTCAGGCGCATCGTCTCCGTGTCCACGCCGATCACGGAGGCATCCTGCGGCATACCGAGACGCGAAAGCAGCTGCGAGAGCGCTTCGGCGGAGGGCAGCTCCTCGCCCAGAATGCGCAGAATTTCCGGCCAGCACGCCTGAATGCGGGCAAAACGCGCCGGATGCGTGTCCTTGCGGTATTTGCCTTCCCTTTTCTCCAGTGCGATCATGGTTTCGCCGCTTCTGCCGAGAAATGTGCGCAACTGTGCCGCCCAAGCCTCGTAGTCGAAGGCTTCGACATATGTGCGGGCCTTTTCCGCATCCGGCGTCATGGTCCGGAGCCTTTCATACAGGCACACTGCCGCAAGCGTGCCGATGGCGCACTGGATGCCGTGCAGCTCTGCGGGCGTGCCGAATTCCAGTGCGCGCATATCCCACACATGCGAGAAATAGTGCTCCACGCCGGAGGCAGGGCGTGAAACGCCCGCGTAGGCCATGGCCACGCCGCCAATGATCAGTCCGTCGAACACGGCCTGCACCGCCGTTTCATCGCGGCGCAGAAGCCCGTCCGCATTTTTCACGCACGCATCCAGCGCGCTGCGTACCAGCGCCGCCACGTGCTCACAGTAATACTCGCCTGTGATCAGGTGTGCGATGCGCCATTCGGCAAGGCTGATATATTTTGCAAGCATATCGCCGAGTCCTGCTTGCAGCATATGCATCGGTGCGTTTTTGAGAATGTCCGTGTCGCCGACGATCGCGTCCGGGCAGCGGCTGTTGAGTGAGACCTTCAGCCCATCCATCGCCATGGACGATGTGGCGCTTGCATAGCCGTCCATCGACGGCGCAGTCCCGACAATGATATAGTGCCGGCCGCTCACACGGCTGAGAATTTTTCCGATGTCGTTGATGACGCCCGAGCCGACGCCGAGGATCAGATCGCAGCTGTCGTCAAAGTGCATGACCGCCGCGCCGACGGCGTGCTCGTCCGGCTCGAGGCGCTCGTCCGGGAAAACATAGGACGCATAGCCGAAGCCTGCCTGCGTCAGGATCTCGCATACACGCCCGCCCGCGGCGGCGAAGGTATTCCGATCTGCCAGAAGGAAAGGCTTTTTCGCATCGTAACGCGCCAGCAGCTCCGGAAGCCGCGCAAGCGCGCCCGGTCCGCTGACGAGCATATCCAGCGCGGAGGTGTGTTTTTTGCCGCACGGGCACGGCTGGTCAAATCCCTTGAGAATTCCTGTAATGCTTTGCATCTGGTGAATACTCCCTTTTGAGTCGTTATGATCTTGCGGCGAATCCTGCATGAAAAGCTCGCGCAATCGACAAAGTGCCGGCGGCCGCCGGTAAGCTCCGCTGTACGGCCCGACGGCAGGCGCAGGTGCGCCGCAGCGCCGTCCGGGATCTCAGATCCGCGGCAGACAAGGCTGCCTTCGAAGTGCTTGCACCAAAGTGCTTTTGCCCATCGGAAGCTTTCGCTTACGCCTTCTGCTCCTGCGCGGCCATCTGCGCAAGCAGAATTTCCTCCGCATACCCGCAGGCACGCTCGACGGAGCCGGCCTCGAAGGGATCCGACAGGTTCGCATAACGCAGCGTTTCCAGATAGCTGCGGCTGCCGCCGACCTTGCAGAGGTTGAGATAGTCCTGCCATGCCGCCGTCTTGTCCTCGGCATACTTCTTCTTGAACTCCATCGCGCCCATGGTCGTGAGCGTATAATTGATGTAGTAGAAGGGGTAGAGGTAGATGTGCAGCTTGTGATACCAGTAGCCGCCGCGCTCCATGAACGCATCATTGTCGTACTTGCGCCACGGCATATATTTTTGCTCCAGCAGGTGCCACTGGTATGTCCGCTCCTTCGGCGTCAGCTCGGGATGCGCGTAGCAGATGTGCTGGAATTCGTCTACGGCTACGCCGAAGGGCACGAAGGTCAGCGCCTCCTGCAAATGCGCGAAGCGGAACTTATCCGCCTGATCGCCGAAGAACCACTCGGCATAGGGATACGCGAACTGCTCCATGGACATGGAGTGGATCTCCGCGATGTCGGTGGACTCGCTGTAATAGTCCGAAATGGGCTGGCTGCGCATGGCCATATAGCCCGCGAACGCGTGGCCCAGCTCGTGCGTCAGCACCTGCATATCAAAGATCGTGTGGTTGAAGCAGGAGAACACGAACGGAGCCTTCAGGCTGGGCAGGCTCGTCATATAGCCCGTGGAGGCCTTGCCCGGCTTGTTCTGCAGATCCATCAGCTCATGATCGATCATGAAGTCGATGAATTCACCGGTCTCCGGGCTGATCTCGTGGTACATCTTCTGCGCAGTCTTGACCATGAATTCGTCGTCGCCCGCAGGCTCGGCGTTGCCGTCCGGGAAGACCATCTTCTCGTCGTAGCACATGACGTGGTCGAGGCCGAGGCGCCTGGCCTGCGCGTCGTAGAGCTTCTGGCACAGCGGGACAAGGAAGGTGCGCACCTGCTCACGGAAGGAGGCGACCTCCTTTTCGCCGTAATCTGTGCGGCCCTGCTCGAGATAGCCGACGGGGATGTAGTTCTCGTAGCCGAGATTTTTGCCCATCTGGTTGCGGATGCGGATCAGTTCGTCCCAGATCTCCTCAAGACGCGGCTCGTTGTTCTCGTAGAACTTGGAATATGCTTTGACGGCGGCGGCACGCATCGCGCGGTCCGGATGCTCAAAATATTTCTGAACGCCGTAGAGATTCAGCGTCTTTCCGTCAAACGGGATCTCCGCCGTGGCCATGATCTTCTGGTATTCGTTGGTCAGGCGGCTTTCCTGCTGACGCAGCGGGATGTTGGCCTCACAGAACAGCTTTTTCTGCAAGTCCATGGAGACAAAATACTGCTTGCCGAACTCCTGCTCGATGTCCGGGCGGAAGGGACTGGACGCGATGGCCTCGCTGAGCGCGACCTCGTCGCCGCTGAGTGTGGGCAGCGTGTCTTGCAGATATGCGATCTCCGCCTCATAAAACTCGTCGCGCGTGTCGAGCGTATGCCGGATGTGCGCGATAGAATACTGTGTGGACAGCTCGCAGCTCTCACGGTCGATCTCCAGCATCAGCGTGCGCAGCGCGGTGTAGCTCTCCGCGTGCGCAACGGCGTCCTTCCATTGGGCAAGCTGTGCGCGGTGCGCTTCCAGATCGGGGCGTTTGTATTCCAGCGTTGAAAATCTGTAATTTTCCATAGCGTTCTAATCTCTCCTTGCATGATCGTATTGGATGATTTTATGATAGCCGTGCGGACTGCGGCTGTCAATAGACTTCTCCAAAACGCCGTACCAGCGGGAAAAAGAACAAATTGAAATTGGCAATTCCCCAAACGTCCAGTATGCTAAAAACGGCAGCCTTGATAGAGTGTATGCTCTGGGACTTCGTGTCCGCCTGGCTGCCTCTTTTTATCCAGTCTGCGCCCCTTGGCGGCGAAAGCAATGCTCCCTCCTGAAACGGCAGCTCCTCACTGCCGCTCCCGGAGGGAGCATGTCCATTTTATAAGCGGAGAGGCTCAGAACAGCGTGATCTGGCTGGTTTCCGGCATATTGCCGAAGGCGCCCGCCGCTCTCAGCTCCTCGATATGCGTCTTGGAGACCTTCGGACAGGCGGAGGAGAATTCCTCGATCGAAAGGAAGCTCTTGCCCTCGCGGCCCTCCATAATGTCCCACGCGGCGGTCTCGCCAAGGCCGGAGATGGCCACGAACGGCGGCAGAAGCTTTCCATCCTCGATCAGGAATTTGGTCGCGTGCGATTTGTAGAGGTCGATGGGCGCGAACGAGAAGCCGCGAAGATAGAACTCATAGCAAAGCTCCAGCGTGGTAAACAGATCGTCGTCCTTTGCCGTCGCGTCCTCCTTGGCCTTGATGGCGGTCAGATTTTCCTTGACGGTCTCGATGCCGTGGCACATCATGCCCGCGTCAAAGCCGTCCTTCTGGCTCCGGCGGTAGAAATACGCGGCATAGAAGGCCAGCGGCTCATGCACCTTGAACCACGCGATGCGGAAGGCCATCATGACATAGGCCGTCGCGTGCGCCTTCGGGAAGAGGTATTTGATCTTTTTGCACGAGCCAATGTACCAGTCCGGGACGCCGGCGGCAATCATTTCCTCCTCCGCGCCCTCCGGCAGGCCGCGGCCCTTTCGGACGGCCTCCATGATCTTGAACGAACGTTTTTCCGGCATACCGCATTTGATGAGATAGAGCATGATGTCGTCGCGGCACCCGATGGCGTCGTTGACGCTGGCCGTCTTGGACAGGATCAGATCGCGCGCATTTCCGAGCCACACGTCCGTGCCGTGTGAGAAGCCGGACAGACGGATGAGCGTATCGAACTTGGTCGGCTGTGTCTCCTGAAGCATTCCGCGCGTGAAGCTCGTGCCGAATTCCGGGATGCCGCAGGAGCCGACCGGGCCGAGAACGGGATCGTCCTCAAAGCCCAGCACCTTGCTGGAGGTGAAGATGGACATGGTGTTCTTGTCGTCGAGCGGGATCTTCTGCGCGTCCACGCCGGTAAGATCCTCCAGCATACGGATCATGGTCGGGTCATCGTGTCCCAGCATGTCCAGCTTGAGGAGGTTTTCCTCCATCGAGTGGTATTCAAAATGCGTCGTGATCCACTCGGAGTCCTTGTCGTCCGCCGGATGCTGCACCGGACAGAAATCCCAGATCTCGTTTTCCTGCGGAATGACGACCAGACCGCCGGGGTGCTGGCCGGTCGTGCGCTTGATGCCGACGCAGCCTGCCGCCAGCCGGTTTTCCTCCGCCTTGCTGACGGTCATGTTGCGCTCGGAGAGGTATTTCTTTGCGTAGCCGTAGGCGGTCTTTTCCGCGACCGTGCCGATGGTGCCTGCACGGAAAACATGCGTTTTTCCGAACATTTCGACGCAATAGGCATGCGCGCGCGCCTGATATTCGCCCGAAAAGTTCAGGTCAATATCCGGAACCTTGTCGCCGCCGAAGCCCAGGAACGTCTCGAACGGGATGTTGAATCCGTCCTTGTCCAGCTTTTCACCGCACTGCGGACAGAACGCGTCGGGAAGGTCCGCGCCGCAGGGGCAGTCGTCCGGAACGTCAAAGGTCGTGTAGTGGCACTTCGGGCAGCGGTAGTGCGGCGGGAAGGAGTTGACCTCTGTGATGCCGGACATGAACGCCACGGAGCCACGGGAGCCGACCAGATAGCCATGCTCCAACGAGTTCTGGACGAGCTTCTGCGCGGACATATAAATAACGTCGTAGTGACAGGAAATGATGTCGTGCATCTCGGTATCGACGCGCTTCTGCACCAGCTCCGGCGGATTTTCACCGTAGAGGCGGTGCATTTTGCCATAGACCAGCGCTTCCAGATCCTCCACCGAGTTTTCAATCTTCGGCGCGAACAGGTTGTGCGGCACGGGCCGCACCTGATCGCACCAATCGACGATCATGTTGGGATTTTTGACGACGATCTCATACGCCTTTTCCTCGCCGAGATAGGAGAACTCCGTGAGCATTTCGTCGGTGGTCTTGAAATAGAGCGGAAGCGAACGGTCTGCGTCCGGCATCTGCTTGGTCGCCAGAAGAATGTGGCGGTAAATTTCATCCTCCGGATCTAAAAAATGCACATCACAGGTTGCCACCACCGGCTTATGGAACTGTTCACCGAGCCGGACAATCTTTTTATTGATCTCAATCAGATCGTCATTGGACGCAACCGGAGAATCTTCATCTCTTACAAGGAATGCATTGTTTCCGAGCGGCTGGATTTCCAGATAATCATAAAAGTTTACCAGTCTAGAAATTTCTTCCTCCGGACGGCCATTTAAAATTGCCCGGTACAACTCTCCCGCTTCGCAGGCAGACCCGATCAGAAGTCCATCCCGGTACCTGATAAATTCACTCTTCGGAATCCTCGGACGCCGGTGATAATATTTGATATGCGCCAGCGAAATCAGCTTATACAGGTTTGTCCGCCCCTGATCGCAGGTGGCAAGAATGATCGCATGATAAGTCGGCATCTTTTGTACATTCTGCACCGATGAGGTTCCCATTGCATTCACTTCGTCTAAGGTAGACATACCGCGCTCCCGGAGCATCTCAATAAACTTCACAAAAATCTCTGCCGTACATCCGGCATCATCCACGGCACGATGGTGATTTTCCAGGGATACGCCCAGCGCTTTTGCAACCGTATCCAGCTTAAAACGGTTCAGATTCGGAAGCAGGACACGCGCCAGGGCAACCGTATCCACAATCGTCGGCTTGCATGGAATATCCAGCCTCTGGCAGTTTTTCTTGATAAAACTCATATCGAAATCGGCATTATGGGCAACCATAACACATCCCTCGCAGAATTTCATAAATTCCGGAAGAATGTCTGCAATGACAGGTGCATCAATCACCATGGAATCATTGATCGACGTCAGCTGCTCAATCCGAAACGGAATCGGCACTTGTGGATTGACAAACGTTGAGAATTTATCCACGATCTTTCCGTTCTGCACCTTCACCGCCCCGATCTCTATAATGCGGTTGGTCTCCGGACTAAATCCGGTTGTCTCCAAATCAAATACCACATAATCTGCATCCAGATCCTGGTTCTGGCTGTCCGTCACCATCCCCTTTAAATCATCGACCAGATATGCCTCCACGCCGTAAATGACTTTAAAATCCGAATCGGACGGTACGGTATGATTGGCATCCGGGAACGCCTGCACATCCCCGTGATCGGTAATGGCAATCGCCTTATGCCCCCATTTCATTGCACGCTTGACAATATCCTTGACATCTGAAACGCCATCCATATCACTCATTTTGGTATGGCAGTGCAGCTCTACGCGTTTTTCTACGCTGGTATCCATACGGACCGTTGTAAAATCGGCGCATTTCTTGATTCCGACGATAGAACCGATGGTAAGTTCACTGTCGAACTTATCAATGGTTGCAACACCTTTGACACGCACAAACTTTCCCCCGCTGATTTCTTTTAACAGCTCCGGTACATCATCATTTCTCGCAAAAATTTTAAGAACAATCGTATCGGTAAAATCCGTCACGGAAAAAATAATGATGGTCTTTTCATTGCGGATCTCACGGGTATCTACCGACAGAATCTTTCCGCGGATCACAACCTCTCCGATCGGTCCGTCAATCTTCTCAATCTCCATGCTCTCTTCTTCGAAGTCTCTTCCGTATATTACATCCGGATTCATGGATTTTTTGCCGTTATCCGACTCGAATTTCCGGCGGAACTCTCCCCGCTTTTCAAACTTCTGCTTTGGTTTTGCATAATTTGTACCATTTTTTGAAGTGTCTGCACGATTTCCTGCCGTTTTTGCAATTGTCTTTGTTTTTTCTTCTGTTTCGACAGTTTTCTCTTTTTCTTCCGTTTTCTGGGATTTTCCTTCCATAACCAGCTTCGTCCGCGCAACAATTCCTGCCACTTCCTGCCGGATCTGTTCTTCGGAATTTTTCCGGTATTTGCTCTCCTGCGGTTTCCGGTATTGTGGAAATATTTTCAGATTCATTCCACAGCGCTCACAGATCACTTTCTCTAAAAATTCGATAATCTCATCCGTACGGGTTTTGGCAATAATAGTCTCATCCATCGTCAGAATCAGACGGTCCTCTTCCGGAAATTCCATGTCCGCCGTCCGCAACAGATTGTATTCGAGCACACTGTAGGCATTCAGTTCATCTAAAATACTGTCCTTATACAGATCCATCAGTTTTTCTGCAGTATACTGCTCTGACAACTGATATTTTTCAATGACTTTAACGTCCATATGCCGGTTTTTAAAAATCTGATCATGTATGTTTTTTTCCAGCTGATAGATATTCTTTTTATGGATAAGACGTGTTCCATTTAAATAGATACGGATATGATCTTTCTCATGATTCATTCCGACCCTGGTAACTTCCGTCTCTGATAACAGTTTTTTCATATCTCCATTCACTTCCAGTGTCGGAAATACATCAAAAAACATTTTTGTCATGTTTTACCCAACTCCAACTTACTTAATTGTTGCTTGTTCACACATTCCGTGTGACCAGTAACACCTAATTTTCATTCCAGTGCAGCAGTTCATAGCGAAGGCTCTCTAACAGTTCGGATTCCGGCACTTTCTTGTAGACCTCTCCATGTTTGATGATCAGTCCTTCCCCGATACCTCCGGCAATTCCGATATCCGCCTCTTTTGCCTCACCCGGTCCGTTGACCACACAGCCCATAACGGCAACTTTGATGTCTAACGGGATATCGGCAACCATATTTTCGACCTGGTTTGCAAGTCCGATCAGATCGATCCTGGTTCTTCCACAGGTCGGACAGGATACGACCTCAATACCGCCCTTG
>OGNF01002870.1_pt1 | contig 12387 bp, 9 predicted proteins | sample 1573321 | NCBI WGS metagenome assembly OGNF01 (sample SAMEA2581911, study PRJEB24529) | metagenome | biome: Human gut stool | place: China | collected 2011
GTGCTATCAGCCCAGTGCCGCACGTTAAGGCACCCTATGAATAATGTAGGTTAGAATCTCCATTCTTATCATTACGATTATTCTGCTCCTTATTATAGGCCTATTCTTATTCATTATATCTCAGTCGAAAAACAAAAGGAAACTGGCCAATTATATTAATATCGCAAATGAGATCAGCCAGAAACTGGAAAATGAAAAGGAGAGCAGTCGGATTATGGAAAACAAATATCTGAATGAACTGACGGTTTATAAAATCAAGACAACTGAATATGACAAGGCCTCTGAAAAAATTGACAATCTCACCAATATTATCACTGCCAATGAATCGAAATACAATTCTCGAACCCATATTCTCAGCAAACTTCTGCAAGAAAAATACCATGAGTTTGTCGAGGTGTGTTCAAGTATAAGCGAAGGCAAAACCAGCAAGACCGACATCAAGAGATTGGATGCAGTCCTAAACACAATAAAGACCAAATTCAAGGCTAATTCCGAATACATAAATGAGATTGAGCAATTCGTAAATATCAGTTACGACAACCTGATGTCCGACCTCAGAAATGATGTGCCATCCCTTGAAGAGGATGACTGCATATGCTTCATGCTTTCCACCATAGGAATCAACATCTCCCTTCTTGCCGAATTTACCGGAAAACACACAAGCGCCATCTACAACCAGCGCAGAAAAATCAAAAACAGAATTAAGGGAAGCGGAATCAGTGAGGAAAAAATCAATCTTTACCTTTCCCATTTCAGTCGCTGACAATCCAAACCAGAGACTTGAGATCTCCATCACTCTTCACTGCCCTTTCATGAGAGCGGCCCCCTCTCATAATATAACGTCAAGGCTTTCGCAAATTATTTTGAGAGCCAATCCGATATAGACCAACAATAAGCAGTTTAGACCACTTGTAAACGACCTCTGAAAACCGTCTAAAAATCATTTCCCAATCTACTACAATGCAGCTATTTACCAAAGCGCCTTACAAATTTTAACATTATTAATTCGTTGCAATTAACTACTACTGAGAAGGATACATAATCCATTTACAAATAGGATTTGACGAATTATGTTATTAAATTTGCCGCAAATTTTTATACGATATGACAACAAACATCAGAATCTCAAGGATCTCAGCAGTCTCACTAATCACATTGAATAAAGTTAATGCCAAGCCATTTGAGACATTCAGGGCAAACGCTTATGACAGACTCAGACTTGAAATCAATGACAGCATTTTAGGGAATACGTCTAATTGCAGACATGCATTATATGTATTCAACAAAAATACCGGAAAGAGGATTCCCGTAGATGGAGAGAGTGGGTCTGAACCCAAAGGTGGCAAAACAAGAATATTTCAGGTTCAAAATCCATTTGAATATTATATCAATGACATGGGTGAAGTGAAAGTGGAACTGCAATACGATTGCAGTGTTAACGGCTCACCGATTGAGACGCAGGTTTATCGTCTCGGATTAGATGCTAAACCATTCATTCGCTCAATTTCCAATACACAGGTTGACCGGATAGGCAATGGCAAAGTCAACGCACGATGCAATGTGAACTTTGACGGCCATATTATAGAGAACATTGACGGGCAACTTAAAGAAAGGCATAATAGTTATTTCGTACATGTCAAGAAACCTGGGGAAAGTCGTTTCAGATATCAGTCTGTAGATAAAGACTCATTAGGCCGAATAATCATAACAAATCTCGACCAAGCCGAACAATCAAGTACTACAGTTATAAGAATATTTGTAAAAAATGATTTAGGAGTATCAATACCATTTACATGGAATTTTTCTCCTACGAGTCCGGATTTTAATCCAGGGAATGGCTATCCCACTGAGTTCTACATACATTATTATAACAGTATTTATGATATGGATGGCAACAAGATTGCAGAATGTAATGACGACAATCTCGACGAAACTCTTGGCAAATTAAAGTCTGGCTATTATGTAGTTCGCAAGGAGGGATCTGATGGAAGTGTGAAAAACAAAACAATCAAAATAGAGTAAAGGCACAAGATTCTCTGACAGATATTTGTTTATAAGAATAATTATATCTTATTTTGCAAATATTAATTCAAGAATCTTATACTAAAATCTAATATAAACCAACCATATACATAGTATTATGAAAAAAAATCATTTTATTGGCGACAAGCATGATTACTTGCATTGGCTTCAGTGCCAGTGCCGCCCCGACAACTATCACACAAGGTGATTTCAATTTCGAAGTGCTCAATGACACATCTGTATGCTTGACCGCTTACACAGGCTCTGAGCCTGAATTAGTGGTTCCTGCATCTCTCACTGTCAACAAAAAAACCTATAGAGTCACTAAAATCGGCGACAATTGCTGCAACGGCAATAACGCCATCGAGGTGCTAAAGGTTCCTAATCCTATTAGGCGCATCGGAATGCGCGCCTTTGCAGGATGCAATAATCTTAAAACCATCGTGCTCCCGGCATCAATCACATATCTTGGTGAATTTTGCTTCGCCATTGACCCGGTAGAATCAGTTACTGTCTATGCAATCAATCCTCCCGAGAATCCCGGCAGTTCTGATTGGGGTATGACGAATACAACGTCCTGGTGGTCATACAACAACATTTTTAAGGGTAGCGCCAGTTATTGGAATAAGTTCGAAAGTCTTACGTCAGAAACATCTGCAAATGCAGAGGCAAATACGCCTTCTCTCTCTGACCAATATGTCGATGCTACTCTCTTCGTCCCTCCTATGAGCCTCAGCAAATACAAGGAATGTTCTTTTGATGAAGGCAGCAAAAGAGAGGGTGTCTGGGGTTTATTTAAAAGGATAGAGGAAATCCCCGACTATTTGTCCGGACTCGACGACATCTTCACCGGTGCATCGGAATCGGCTAAAGCTCCGGCCACTATCTACGACATCACCGGCCGCACAGTGAAGGAGAACGCCACCGTCAATGATATCCAGTCACTCCCGCAGGGACTTTACATATTCAAGGGCAAAAAATATGTTGTGGGCAACTGATGCCAATCGCACACGCTCATTTCTTATATATCTTAAGGATTAACATACCATTAAAACCAATCATTATGAACAAATTATATTTACGCTCGATATTTGCGACAGGCAGAAAGGCTCTCGTTATCGCCGCCGGAATGCTGATTGCATCCGCCTCGGGTTACGCCCGGGATTTCTCCGAAGGGGATTTCGGCTACAATGTTCTCACCGAGCCCTCTGGCGACACACCCGGCACATGCGAGGTGAACAAATACTATGGCAATGCAACCGAGCTTACACTTGTGCCTAATGTGAAACACGCAGGCAGCGACTACAATGTCACCACCATTGCGCCGTTCTTCATGAATAATCTCAACCCTGAGACTGTAATGGGCAAAATTACTTCCGTCACTATTCCGGAAGGCTTCACCACCATAAGAGCCTACGCTTTTCAAAATTGCCCGAACCTGACCACAGTGTCGCTGCCGGCCAGTCTTACGACAATCGAGACGGAAGCCTTGGAAGGCAGTCCCATCACATCGCTAACAGTGGCAGAAGGCAGCAAGACATTCTCCTCTGAAAACGGCTCCCTCTACAACGCCGACAAGACGGCGCTTGTCAGAGTGCTCTATGGACATGAGGACTTTGTATTCCCCGCCACGGTGAAATCAATTCCCGCCAATGCCTTCGTAGGATCTCGGGTCAAGAGCGTGCAGTGGCCTACTGCCGAGAACGTAGAAGTTGGCTTGTGTGCCTTCAGCGGAACAGCCATTGAAAGCATCACTATCCCCTCCAACCTGCAATTCCCCAAGGGTGGCGCATTCGCCAACTGCCCGAAACTCGCCACAGTCACCATCCTCGACCGCGACGCAGTGGCCGACTCACTCTTCAAGGACTGCCCCGAATTGAAGACCGTTACATTCCCTGCTTCCCTTAAGAATATCAAAAGTTTTGCATTTGCAGCGACACCTCTGGAAAAGATTGCTTTCCCGGAGTCCTTGCAGACCATCGGCTCCAGCGCTTTTGAGGGTTGCGAGAAACTTTCGGAAGTCGATTTCAATGACAAACTTCAGTCCATCGGCACATCCGCTTTTGCCAATTGCGCAATCAAGAATCTCGAGATTCCCGGATCGGTGCTCACAATCTACAGCCGTGCATTCATCCATAATCCGATTGAGACGGCAACCTTCAACCAGGGCTTGCAGACCATAATGAGGAATGCCTTTACCGGTTGCGCGTTCAAGAGCGTGGAACTTCCGGCCTCCGTCGTCGCTATCCTCGATGATGGCTTCTCCGGATGCGGAAACCTTACAAACTTCACGTGCAATGGTGCGCTGAACAATCTTGGCAACAACATCTTCAAGGATACCCCGCTGGAACACCTCAGCCTCTCTGCCACCACAGTCAATGATGGACAGAACGGCAAACTGAAAAGCAATATCTTCGCCGGCATCCCTACCCTAAAGAAAGTGGATTTCACGCTCGCCGAAGGGGAGAAGTGCAATCTTCTGAATATCCCCGCAGGGATGTTTGCAAACTGCGCCGGCCTCTCCGAGGTAAATCTCGTGGAGGGTATCGAGCAAATCGGGAACAACGCATTCCAGAATTGTGCGATAGACACCCTTGCGCTGCCTGAATCTGTCACCATGATCGGCAAATCCGCATTCGAAGGAGATAAGCTAATGAAGGATGCCAACCTGAACAAAGGACTCACAAGCATCGGTGCACGCGGGTTCTACGGCTGCGGTCTGGAGAAGGTGGTCGTTCCCGCCACAGTGACCACAATCGGCGAGTATGCTTTCGCCAACTGTCCTGCTCTTACCGAAATCAGTCTTGGCAAAGGGGTGGAGACAATCGGTGACGCCGCCTGGAGCGGTTCGCCGGTGGTCGCGGTCAACATTGACCCGGAGAATCCGAATTTTGTCTCTGTGGACGGCAGCCTCCTGTCGCACGACCGCAAGGACCTTCTGCTCGGTAATGGCAAGGTGTCTGCATATGTCATCCCGGAGGGCGTGGAGACAATCGGCGCAGTGGCATTCAAGAACGCCGCTCTCAAGACTGTCACACTCCCTGCCTCGCTGAAACAGATTGACCATAACGCTTTCGCGGGCGCTCCACTCGACACTGTCATAGTCAAGGCTGTCGTGCCTCCTGTTGTTATGGGCTACCAGTATATTTCTTCAGATGCATCGCAATATCAGTACATTGCCAACGACCCGTTCCGCGGAACTACGTCCGTAATGGAATACCACTATTTTGAGGACCCTGCCCATATGGTGAACGGCCTCACATATATTCCCATCAACGCCGTGCTGATTGTGCCGCCGGCAGACCTCGACGCCTATGCCAATGCATGGTATGCCGACAACTCCCTCGAACCCGGTCTTTCCGACGGCGTATGGCGACTGTTCAGGGAGATGGCACCCGAAGGATTTGTGGGAGTCAAGGGTGTCTCGCAGGATGGCGCCGGTAATGGCCGCGGTCCGGTCTACGATGTGACAGGGCGCCTCGTGAAGGCTGATGCCACTGAGTCTGACCTGAATGGCCTTCCCCAGGGCATCTACATCTTCAAAGGCCGTAAAGTGGCTGTCAAATGATTTTGCGACAAGGTGTTTTTAAGGAGTAATCCTATATACTATATATACTTTCTGTCAATCTTCAGTGAAACGCCCCGGTTGACGCGCGCAACCGGGGAATTTATTTGTCGCTGTGGCCGACGAGGACGTCGTCCCTCCCGGACTTGTGTCTCTTGGGAATTAAGTTGACCAGCACTTTCATAATAATCAACGGGGGAGATTCGTTAGTTAAGCATAATGAATTTCCTGAAAAAGATATTGTCTCCTTTCCATGTCCTTGCCGTCGCGTTTATCGCCACGGCTCTTCTTGTTTGCACGCCTCCCACACAGGCCCGCCCTAAAAACAAGGTGGAAAACAGACCCTATGCCGACCAGAAACGCTGGCATCTCGGCTTCTCTGTCGGAATGGGACTCCAGGACCTCAAGTTCACCCACAACGGCTTCACCACTCCCGAAGGCCAGCAATGGGCCGTCGACGTGCCGCAGTGGAGCCCCGCCATCAACGTCACAGTGCTCGGTGACCTCCGTCTGCATAAATATCTCAACCTCCGCTTCTCCCCGGGCATGTCGTTCGGCAGCAAAAACGTCACCATGCGCGAGCACTTCAGCGGCGAGACTCTCCGTCAGGACGTGAAAAGCGTATACGTGCTCCTCCCTCTCGACCTCAAGATCTCCGGCGACCGCTGGCACAACTCCCGTCCTTACGTCACCATCGGCGCTATGGGATGCTTCGACGTTGGCAAAAAACGCTCTGACTATCTTCAGTTCAACACCGCCGACGCTTACTTCACATTCGGACTCGGTTGCGACTTCTATCTCCCCTTCTTCAAACTAAACCCCGAAATAAAATTCTGCCTCGGCCTCACCGACATCCTACGCCACGACCGCCCAGACCTCGAGGATGACCCGCAGACCCTCAAAATCACACAGTCGCTCTCCAAAGTGAAATCCAACATGGTGATGATAACTTTCTATTTTGAATAAGCGACACCGAATATACCTACCCTAACAATCACACCCATCGGGATGAACCAACTCCTCCGCCACATACTCCGCATGCTTCCGGCCGCACTCCTCTGCGCCGTCTTCGCATTGCCTGCGGCCGCCCAGAACGACGTGCAGATGACCCAATATTGGGCGGTGCCCGCTTTCTACAACCCCGCAGCCTCCGGCCAGGGCGACTTCATCCGAATCCGCGGCGGCGCCCGCCTCCAATGGATCGGAATAGAAAATGCCCCGAAAAGTTTCCTCGGCACGGCCGACATGGCCGTAAAACTCGGCAAAAAACACCGTATGGGGGTCGGAGTCTCCGTAAACCAGGAATCGCTCGGCCTTTTTCAGAACCTCCTCATCGGAGCCCAGGCAAGCTATAAGTTCAAATTCCTCAAAGGCACCTGGAGCATCGGCATACAACCCGGATACTACAACACCAAATTCAAAGGCTCAGAAGTATATATCCCCGAAGGAGATGACTACCACCAGCCCACCGACGAAGCCATTCCCACCACCGACGTCACAGGAAACGCATTCGACATATCGGCCGGCATTATGTATTCCCACAAATATTTCAACGTGGGAATCTCATGCCTGCACATCACCCAGCCCACCGTGGAATTCAGCGCCGAAGGTGCCGAGTCGGCCTCTGAAAGCGCCACATATGTCACCACTGTGCCACGGCAGATGTATTTTACCGCCGACGGCAATATTCCAATCAAAAACTCGTTAATTTCATTGCAACCCTCTCTGATGGTGCGCACTGACTTCAGCAATTTCTCAGCCGAAGTGACAATGAGAGCCACCTTCAAGAAATTCATTTCTTTCGGTCTGGGTTACAGATATAAAGACGCCGTGAGCGCGATGATCGCAGCCGAATTCAAGAACTTTTTCCTCGGCTATTCCTACGACTATCCCACCTCTGCCATATCTAAAGCATCGTCGGGAAGCCATGAGATAGTGGCGGGATACATCATAAAACTCAACTACGGCGAGAAAAACAAGAACAAACACCGGAGCATACGGATAATGTAGCATAGATGATACAGATGAAAAAAGTAAAATCAACATATAACGCACTTCGGAGCAAGGCATTTGGCCTGACTCTCACGGCAATTGTGGCGATTGTGACTTTGGCCTCTTGCGGCGGCATGCGACGCACCGGAGGCGCCGGAGGCGAAGTGACCGGCATCGGAGGATCCTCTTTCGCCGAGCCTACCCCCTACGGTATGGTGCTCATCGACCGCGGCACCATCGCTATGGGTCCCGCTGCCGACGACTCAGTGGCCGGAATCCGCAAAAAGGCTCGCGGCGTTTCTATCGATTCCTTCTGGATGGACGAAACCGAGATCACCAACTCCAAATATAAGCAGTTCGTGTTCTGGGTGCGCGATTCCATTATCCGCGAACGCCTCGCCGACCCGGCTTTCGGCGGCAACGAGGATTTCAAGATTGAGGAGGACAAAGAGGGAAATCCCATCAAGCCTTACCTCAACTGGAACAAACAGATTCCCTGGCGCAACCCCAACGAGGATGAACTTCGCGCCATCGAGAGCGTGTACCGCACTAACCCCATCACCGGCAACCGCGAACTCGACCCCACGCAGATGAACTACCGCTACGAAATCTACAACCATTCCGCAGCGGCTAAGCGCAGAAACCGTCTCGACCCCGCCACTCGCGAATACAACACCGACATCCCTGTTGACGAGACCCTTCCCGTTATCTCCAAGGATACCGCATATCTCACTGAAGAGGGACGCATCGTGCGCGAAACCGTGACCCGCCCCCTCACAGGCGACTACGATTTCCTCAACACATATATCGTTAACGTCTATCCCGACACCACTGCCTGGATCAACGATTTCGACAATGCCTACAATGAGCCTTACACCCGTATGTATTTCTCCCACGCCGGATATAACGACTATCCCGTGGTGGGTGTGAGCTGGGAACAGGCCAACGCTTTCGCCAACTGGCGCACCGACTATCTTCGCCGCTCGCTGGGCCGCGAGGGAATCTACGTGGAGCCCTTCCGCCTCCCCACTGAGGCGGAATGGGAATATGCCGCACGTGCCGGAAATTCCGAAAGCGCATTCCCCTGGGAGGAGACTCTGCCTATGGATGAGCGAGGGTGCTTCTATGCAAACTTCAAACCGATGGAGGGCGACTTCGTGCGCGACGGACATGTGATCACCTCGCAGGTGGGCACTTTCAAACCTAACGACTTCGGACTCTATGATATGGCCGGCAATGTGTCGGAATGGACCTCTACGGCATATACGGAGAGTATCGACAAACTCACCAGCGACCTCAACCCGGAGTATCGTTACGATGCGGCCAAGGAGGATCCCTACAAGATGAAGCGCAAGATTGTGCGCGGCGGCTCCTGGAAGGATGCCGCACAAAACATCCGCGCCGACCTCCGATCCTGGGAATACCAGAACGAGCAGCGATCCTACATCGGATTCCGATGCGTACGCTCCCAGATCGGGTTCGCCCGTGGAAACAAAAAAAGACAAAACAAGTAAGAGTCTATACAGACTCTTCAGCATAATATCTGACAACAAGACACAAACTCCCATACGCCAATCAATATGGTAAAGATTCGCAAATACGCTAATGGAATCGAGCGCTTCCTCCATGGAGAGAAGGGCCAGAGATTCTTCAATTTCGCATATTCAATCGGTGCGGCAATCGTGATCTGGGGCGCCCTCTTCAAGATTCTCCACCTTCCGGGCGGCAGCACCCTGCTCTGCATCGGTATGGGCACGGAGATCGCGATGTTCATCCTGACGGCTTTCGACCGCCCCCCCAAGGAATATGCATGGGAGGATGTGTTTCCCGTGCTCGACACAAAGCAGCCTGAAGACCGCCCAGACTTCTCTGGCGGCGGAGGCGGCGGAGTGATAATCAATGGCGGTGTCCCTGCAGGCGGCGATATCCATATCGACGCTTCGGCAGCCCAGGCTGGAGGCCAGCCAATGCAGGCCGGCCAAGCGATGCAGCCCTTGTCGCCTGAGATTGTGGCCTCCCAACTGGAGACCGCAGGCGAAATGGCCGACACCTCCAAGGATTTCCTTGAAAAAATGCAGGGCATCGCCGAACAGATGGGACGCCTCAACGAGACCACCGAAGCCCTCAACGAGGTGAGCCGCACGCTGCTCGGTTCGTATCAGGCCATCACTGAGAATTCCGAGACTATATCCTCGAATTCGCAGGGATATGTGTCACAGATGGAAAATCTCAACCGCAATATCGCCGGGCTTAACACCATCTACGAGATTCAGCTCCGCAGCATCAGCTCGCAGCTCGAATCAATCGACCGCGTGAACCGCGGCCTGAAGGATATCCGCGACATGTACGACAAGGCCGCCGCCGAGTCGTCGCACTATTGCGAGGAGACCGAGAAGATGGCTCGCTACATGCGCCAGCTCAACAGTGTATATGAGAAGATGATCACTGCGATGACCATCAATATGCAGAATCCGATGATGGGAGGCGCCGCTGCAATGGGTGGCACGAATCCTTTCGACGAATCGGTTAAAAATCATAATTCGTAAACAAAAATGGCAGGAGGCAGCAATAATGTGGCGCGCATGTCGCCGCGTCAGCGCATGATCAATCTGATGTACATCGTGCTGACGGCAATGCTTGCGCTTAATGTCTCGAGCGATGTGCTTAACGGCTTCAGCCAGGTGCAGGAGGGCATCCAGCGAACCAACCACAACATGTCGGCGCGCAATGAGGTGCAGTTCCAGTATCTCGAGGGCTTGTACCGCCAGAATCCGGCAAAGGCCGGCGTCTGGTATGGCAAGGGCGTCGAACTGCGCAAACGCTCCGGATCGCTCTATGATGAGATCGAGCAGCTGAAAACTGCTATAGCCCGCGCCGCCGACGGCGAGCAGGGCGACTATCACCATATTCTCAACAACGACGACCTCGAGGCCTCTTCTGTCACGATGCTTGACCCCACTACCCGCCGTGGCGAGAAGCTCCGCAAGAATCTTGACGACTTCCGAAAGTATGTGGTGACCCTTATCCCCGACGAGGCTAAGCGCAAGTCGGTGGAGGAGATGCTTTCCACCACCGTAACCGGTATGAAGGGTGCCGTTGGCCCCGTGTCGTGGGAATCTAAGATGTTTGAGAACATGCCTGCCGTGGCTGCCGTGACTCTGCTCACAAAACTGCAGAACGATATCCGCCAGGCTGAGTCGGAGGCGCTCTCCAATCTCATCACCAATGTCGACATCGGCGATGTGCGCGTCAACGAACTCAACGCCTACGTGATCCCGAATTCCAACATGATTATCCGTGGTGGCAAATATTCCGCAAATATCGTGCTCGCCGCCATCGATACCACGCAGCGCCCCACAATCTATGTGAACGGCGCCCGGCTTAACAATCCCAAAGGTCTCTATGAATTCGTGCCCGGAGCCATCGGCACCCACGATTTCTCTGGATACATAGAGGTGGCACGCGGCGACGGCTCTATCGACAAGCGCCCCTTCAAGAGCAGTTACACTGTGATTGAGCCTATGGCCACCATCTCCCCCACAATGATGAACGTGCTCTACGCCGGCATCGCCAACCCGATCAGCATCTCCGTGCCGGGCGTGCCGATGAACGCCGTGCAGGCCACTATGACCAACGGCACCCTTACCCGCAACGGCGACCTCTGGACCGCCCACCCGGGCAAAGTTGGCAGCGAGGCTGTGATTTCAGTATCGGCCCAGCTCGACGGCCGCACACAGCAGGTGGGCTCAATGACTTTCCGCGTGCGCAAGCTCCCCGACCCGACGGTATATCTCCCCGTGCGTGGCGCCGACGGCAACACCGTGCACTACAAGGGCTCACCCCGTAGAATCTCGAAGGCTGCCTTGATGAGCGCCGATGGCCTCGGAGCCGCTATCGACGATGATATCCTCAACGTAAGCTATCAGGTGGTGTCGTTCTCCACAGTATTTTTCGACCAGATGGGCAATGCCATCCCCGAAGTGAGCAACGGAAGCAAGTTCTCCCCACGCCAGCGCGAACAGTTCAAGCGCATGAAGGCCGGAAAGAGCTTCTTTATCAGCAACGTCAAGGCAAAAGGCCCCGACGGTATCACCCGCGACATCTCCCCTATGGAGGTGGCACTCAATTAATAGCCGCATATTCATTACTCATTCGGCTCATTTATAATCGATATAAGAAAACCAAGCATAACGATGAAATTATCCCGAAAACTTCTTTTCCTTGCCCTCATAGGCATCTTCACCGCAGCCGGTCTGGCCCAGGTGGAGAATGGCGGAGTGGTGCGCAGACGCAGCGACCGCGACAAAAAGAAACAGCAGGAAAAACCTGGTGTCACCGACCGCATGCAGGGGTTCTTCGAAAAGAAAGGCCCGCATGACGCCGACCTCCAGTACATGCGCGAGATTTATCGTTCGCTCGACCTTAACCAGCCCGAGAATTCTCCCCTATATTATCCGGAAGATATCGTGGACGGACAGAAGAATCTTTTCCGTATAATCCTCGACCTCGTGGTGAACGGCCAGATTCCGGCGTATGAATATCTCGACGGACGAGAGGTTTTCACCGACCAGTATAAAGTGAAAGTGGGCGAGATGCTCGACCGCTTCGGAATCTATTACACCCCCGCAAAGGGCAGCACTGAGAAGAATCCCAAATTCCAGATTGAGGAGGCTGACGTGCCCACAGGCCAGGTGCTCAACTATTACATCCTCGAGAAATGGGAATTCGACAAGCGCTCCAACAGGATGAAGACCCGTGTGGAAGCCATCTGTCCCGTGCTCAACCGCACCGGCGACTTCGGCGGCGAA
>OGNF01002872.1_pt1 | contig 12386 bp, 13 predicted proteins | sample 1573321 | NCBI WGS metagenome assembly OGNF01 (sample SAMEA2581911, study PRJEB24529) | metagenome | biome: Human gut stool | place: China | collected 2011
ACACCGGCGAAAACGTCAGCAACATCGTCGTCAAGATCATCCAGTCATACGTCACTGTCGTCAACAAAATGGTCTGGCGAAAAAACAGCTGAAGCCTTTACAAATAGATAAATCGTGGGGAATCTTACCAAGGACATAGCTCGATATGGATTTAAGAAGCGCCGTTGGTTACTCGCTTGGCTGAGGGGGCACTCATTCTTTGCGGTATTCGATTATAGAATGGCAAACTGGCTATATCGTCATCATGTACCTGTGTTGCCCGAGATAATCATGGCTCACGTGCGAAGGCATTATGCTTGTGAAATATCGCCGTATGCTTCCATTGGTGGAGGTTTCTTTATTCCTCATACCGTTGGTATTGTCATCGGTCATGAGGTTGTCATAGGGGAGAATTTCGAGATATTTCAGAACGTAACAATCGGAAGTAATCGTAAGGAACGCGGCGGTCGGTTTATGCCCGTGATAGGCGACAACGTGTCGATAGGAAGCGGCGCTGTAGTTGTCGGAGCAATCAATATTGGTGACAACGTGCGTATTGGCTCCAACAGCTATGTGGATAAAGATGTGCCATCCAATTCAATCGTAGCCGGAATCCCGGCAAAAGTGATAAAGAGCATATGAAGATAGTGATAATATCCAATGCCCTTACGCCACACCAGTTGCCGCTCTGCGATGCATTGGCCGAGCGGATTGATGAATTCAAATTCATCGAGGCAGAGAATATCGACAAAACCGCACTGCCGCTTGGCTGGCGTGAGACGCGAAAACGAGATTATGTAGTTCCCTATGACTATCTAATGACTCATAGAGCTGAGGTTGAGAAACTGATCCTTAGTGCCGACGCAGTGATAATGGGTGGCGACAGAACGGAGTTTGTGAAAAACCGCCTGGATAAAGGATTGCTGACCTTTGAATATTCCGAACGGATATATCGGCGCTTCAAGGACTATCTTAAAATACCTTACCACTATTTCAAGTTCAGAAAGCGGTATAAATGCTATTCCAACTTGCATTTGCTGTGCGCAAGTGCATTCACATATTCCGACTTCAGGAAGATCGGCTGTTTCGCTAATCGTGCTTATAAATGGGGCTACTTTATAAATGTGCCTGACCTCGATATTGAGCCTACAAGGCTACAGAAATTGCAGAAACATAAAATACGGATTTTATGGGTAGCAAGACTCTTAGAGTTGAAACATCCTGAAGCCGCGATAAATGTAGCAAAAAGGCTAAGGATGCAAAGCGTTGATTTCGAGATGGCAATTTATGGTGAAGGCCCTCTCTATGATAGAATCCTCACAAGCATACGATCAGAAGCCCTGAACGACTATGTTACAATCAATAAGCCTGTACCAAATACTGAATTGATGCAAGTAATGAAAGATTATGATATCTTTCTTTTTACATCTGACAAAAAAGAAGGTTGGGGTGTCGTAGCTAATGAAGCAATGGCTAATGCGTGCGCTCTAATTGGATCAAGTGCTATTGGCAGTGTCCCCTACCTGGTAAAAAATAATTATAATGGTAAAGTATATCGGGATGGCAATATGGCTCAATTAGAAGCATGCGTATTCGACCTTATAAACGACCCGGAGAAAAGAATAGACATATCGATAAATGCATATAAAACTATGCACGATGTTTGGTCGCCGCAAAACGCAGCTGCTAATTTTATAAAGCTTGTCAATGATTTGAATTCTAAACGGGAATGCGCTATTGTTCAAGGCCCGGGCAGCAAAGCCGAACAGCTTCAAGATGATTGGTTCTGATATGATAACTCGAATATATTCTCATTTTCGTCGTAAGATGGCTTACTATCTTGTAAACCATTCATTGGCCGGAACTAATCCCCATTACTTCGCACTTAAGCGCAAATTGCTTAATGCTGCAGGCTGTAAGATTGGAGAAGGAACAAAGGTCATCGGCCCAATAGTTAATACCGGTCATCTTGAGATCGGGCGCAATTGCTGGATCGGTGCTAATTTTGTAGTTCACGGCAATGGAGCTGTGGTGCTGGGCGATAATATTGATGTCGGTCCAGATGTCACTTTCATGACTGGTACGCATCATTTAGGCTCGTCTGAACGTCGCGCCGGGGAAGGATATAATTGTGATATTACTATAGGTTCCGGCTGTTGGCTGGGAGGTAAGTCAATTTTCCTCAACTCCATCCAAGTAGGTGAGGGGTGCGTCGTGGCAGCCGGAGGTCTTGTCTGCAAAACAATTTCTTCCAACAAGCTGGTCGGCGGTGTGCCGGCAAAAATTATCAAAGAATTGTGATGAGTCTCAATTCCAGTCAGCAAATTAAGTATGGTGCACTCCTGTCGTACACAGGAATAGTTCTATATATACTTATAGGATTGCTTTATACTCCGTGGATGATACGCTGTATAGGGCAGGCTGAATATGGACTTTATACTTTGGCGTACTCCATCATCACATTCTTTGCTTTTGATTTCGGGATAAGTGCGGCCGTCCAAAGGTTTGTAGCCAAATATTTGGCAGAAGGCAGTCAGGAGAAAGTCAATCAATGTTTGAGCATTGTATATCGACTGTATATTTATATTGATATAACAATACTTGCAGTGCTGACGGCTGTTTATTTCCTTATACCGACGATATATCGGGAACTGACACCTGTCCAGATGGAACAATTCAAAACCATTTATATAATTGCCAGTCTTTTCAGTGTAATTTCATTCCCATTTATCACTTTAAACGGTATACTTTCTGCATATGAAAAGTTTGTCCAACTGAAGATTTGCGATCTTCTGGCAAAGGTTTGCACAGTCATGACATGTGTAATATGCCTTTGGTTGGATCATGGTCTTTATGCCCTTGTGTTGACGAACGCCATAGTGGGACTCGTCTTTGTCGCTGTAAAGTTTATTATCACTAAGAAAGAGACTGATGTTAATGTCGATTTATCGATATTTGATCGACCCGAACTCAAAAGAATCCTTTCTTTTTCTGGATGGACTATGGTGGTTGCTTTGTGCCAACGGTGCATGTTCAGTCTTGCTCCTTCTATTTTAGGATATTTTGAAAGTGCTGCAGCTATTGCGGTGTTGGGGATAGCCATTAGTCTTGAAGCATATAATTATACATTTGCCTATGCCCTCAATGGATTATTTCTCCCCAAAATATCAAGGATACTCAACGATACCGGCAATGTCCTTCCATTGATGATTCGAGTAGGCAGAATTCAGATATTTATAATTGGGCTCGTTCTCATCTGTTTTATTTTTGTCGGTAAGGTTTTTATTACTGGATGGGTTGGAGGGAGTTATAGTGAAGCATATGCATGTACACTCCTTTTCATCATTCCTGCTTTCTTCCTTCTTCCTGCCGATGTTGCTGACCAGACTTTAATTGCGAGCGGGAATGTTAAATATCGGGCTATGGTTTATTTGATTATGGCTGCTGTAAATTTAGTCATTTCCTTTATCTTTACTCATCTATGGGGATTGTTAGGACTTGCTTGGTCAATTTTCATCGCTTATATGGTTAGAAATGCATGCCTCTATTACATATACTTCAAGAAGCTGCATATCGATATATATTCCTTTATTTATGAGACATATTTTAAGATGGCATTGGGAATTATAGTATCTGTTGTTTTCGCAATTGCTATTAATCATTGCATTGACCTTTCGGATTGGCCGAAAGTAATTGTAAACGGAATGCTGACAGCAATATCATACATTGTCTTCATGTTTGTGTTGGCATTTAATAATAAAGAAAGACTGCTGATTTTATCCACGCTACGTAAATTATGCAAGTGGTGAAAGCGTTTAATAAGCCCGTAAATTATATTATATTGCTTGGATTTGTAATTGTCCTTGGCATTGTTTACTTTACAATGACAGACAATGTAGCAATGCAAAGTATGCTCATATCGGTGTCTTTTGCATATGTCACATTGTTATTTATCAGCAAGATCGTAAAGAAAACAATCGACAGAAAGCTGCTCTATATAGTACTTGCAAGCATAGCATTAGTATTTTTCAATGTTACTTTGAGCGGCCCAGGTGGCTTCGATTATTATAAGAAAGCCATAATGTTTTCCGCTTTACTTATGTGGATAGCCGTATGTCTATTTTCGCAAGTTTCACGTAAGACAGTAATTCGTATCTATGCTCTAAATATTATCATTGCTATTCTTTATCAATTATTTTATGATCAAGGGTGGGTAATTATAGATGGCGAAATATATATAACTCTTAATTTCTCTAATCCGAACTTGGCCGGCATCTTTGTAATGAATACATTATTGTATTTAGCCATTTTCATTGTCGCGGGACGTGCCGTTTTCAGTCGCCTACAAAATATTATTAATCTTTGTATTGCCATATCTGTTTTTATCGCAGTGTTCGGTTTACTAATGCTAACCGGTAACAGATCGTCGATCCTTTCTGTCGGAATTTTCGTATTCCTTGTTTTGCTGGACATTATTATAAAAAAGAAGTTTTGGCTCAATAAACTCTTCTGTTTCGCGGTCGCTATCATTCCATTTCTATTTATCTTTTGGTATGTAACGAATGCCGGAGATTTGGATATGGACGTTACTTTAGGCGCCTCAGGCGAAGGAAAGTCAAATACTTCGCGAAATCACGTTTGGATGCCTATTTTAGAGAATTTCTTTCACTTTTTTTTGATAGGTGATTATTATGGCATAAGCGGCGGCACGGGATTCGGACAATTGCACAACACGCATCTCGATGTCTATGCATCATACGGTTTCGCTGTCTTCGCTCTTTTTATATCATTTATATATAAAGTCCTAAGGATAGGTTTTATGAAATCATACGACCTATTTACTCGATGCGGTGTATATGCTTTCATTGCTACTATGGGAAACTCTTGCTTCGAGGCGAGTCTTGTCGCAGGTAGCGCCGGTTTTTATCTTTTGACTGGCGGTTTTCTACTCATTTCCAATTACAAACCATTTAACCGAATCACTTAATGAAAGTCATTCAGGTCAATGTCGTCGCTGACAGAGGGAGCACGGGTAAGATTGTGGCATGCGTTGATGCTGAGCTGAAGCGGCTTGGGCATGAATCGCTGGTGTGCTACGGGCGCAAGACTACGGGCGTGGCCGAGGGCCGATTCTGCTTCGGAACGGAATGGGAGGCTGGGGCATCTAAAATCGCCAACCGAGCCGGACGGCTTATGTATGCCTCTTCGCCCATGGCCACGCGGCGGCTTGAGCGGCGTATACTTCAGGAGCGCCCCGACGTGGTTCACCTGCACTGCATTAACGGCTATTGCGTGGATATCTACCGTCTGCTGCATTTCCTTGCCGCTCAGGGTATAAAAACCGTGGTGACGCACCATGCGGAGTTTTTCTATACGGCCAACTGCGGCCATGCGCTCGATTGCCTGCGTTTCACCGGAGCCGACGGATGCCGCCGCTGCCCCAGGCCGAAGGCCGCCACGGGAAGTATGCTTGCAGACCGGGCACACACGTCGTGGGAGAAGATGCGCCGCGCTTTCGCAGCCTTTGCTCGCGGGCAATTGATATTCACGGCAGTTTCGCCATGGGTAGCCGAGCGCTCGCAGCTGTCGCCCGTCACCGCAGGACGAGAATGCGTGGTGGTGGAAAACGGCCTTGACGACAATGAATTCTGCCTCGCCGGAGACCGCATGGCCGGCCGAGAACTCGTTCCAGGCTACCGGAAGAAGATGGTGCTTCATGTAACGGCATCGTTCAGCGATGCGCAGAATACTTTCAAGGGCGGCGACGAGATAGTGGCGCTGGCCCGGCTAATGCCGGATGTGACGTTTGTGGTGGGGGCGTCGTACGTCGACGTCAAGGGCGAACTGCCCGGCAATCTATACGTCCACGGCCGCACGCGCGACCAGAAGGAGCTGGCCGCGCTCTATCGCGCCGCCGACGCCACGGTGATAGCCTCTAAGCGAGAGACTTTCTCGATGATCGTTGCCGAAAGCCTGTGCTGCGGTACACCTGTGGCAGGCTACCGCGCCGGCGGCCCCGAAAGCATAGCAATAGAGCCGTACTGCCGTTTCGTCGACCGCACGGAAGGCACAGCCGCTCTCGCCGAAGCTTTGACCGACCTGATGTCGCGGCAATTCAACCGGGCTGAAATCTCAGCCGAAGCCATAGCCAAATTCTCATCCCGGCGCATGGCTTCGAACTATATCAATGTCTATAATTCTCTGCTGAATAAATGACCGACCGCTATCCACGCACACTTGTGCTGGCCAACAACAGCTTCTCCCGCTCCAATTCGAACGGCCGTACGCTGGGCAACCTCTTCAAGGGCTGGCCGAAAGACAGCCTTGCGCAGTTCGCGATCATGTGCATCGATCCCGACTTTGAAGTGTGCGACAACTATTATCAGGTGTCGGACATTGATGTGATTCATTCGGTGCTGAAGGGTGAGAAAGCAGTCACCGGCACGTCGGTAAAAGCAGGAGCTACGGAAGCATCGCAGCGCTATACGGCCGGCGGAGGAGGGCGCACCGCATTCAAAACTTTGGCCCGCAATTTTCTATGGAATCTTGGCCGCTGGCGCGGACAGCGTTTCGCCGAATGGATCGACGCTTTCGACCCGGAGGTGATCGTACTGCAAAGCGGCGACGCGACTTTCATGCATCGCCTTGCCCAACGGCTTACGCGGGAGAGGAATATTCCACTGGTAATCTACAACACAGAGGGGTATGTGTTCTTCGATCACAACTATATGCGTCATCACTGGTCGGATGGGGTGGCTTTCCCCTGGTTCAAACGGCAATACCGCCGGGCGTTCCGCCGCAGCATGGCCATGGCCGCACATTCAGTCTACCTCAACGACAAGCTGCTTGCCGACCACGAGGCTTACATGCCGCACGCCGGAAGTGTGATCTACAACTCGTCGTCGCTCGAATTCAGGCCTAAAGCCGCCGTGAACGTCCCGCCAAAGATATCTTATCTCGGCAACCTCGGCATACGCCGCCCCGAGGCCCTCGCCGAGGTCGCGGCAGTCCTTCAGTCGGTTTCACCCGAGTATCATATTGACGTCTACGGTAACGCCGGCGAAGCGGCCAGGGAGATCCTTGATGCAGCTCCCGGAATAGAGTATCATGGAGCAGTGCCTTACGATGAAGTTGTGTCGACGATTTACGCTTCGGATATAATCCTTCATGTCGAGAAGAATGACCCTGTGCTGTGCCGAGAACTTCGCTATGCCTTCTCGACCAAGATAGCCGATTCCGTATGTTCGGGCACCGATTTCGTGATCTATGCTCCCGACAACCTGGCCTGCTCGCAATATGCGCGCACTACAGGCGCCGCCTGGCAGGCCTCGACGACCGAAGCTCTCCGCGAAGTCTTCGAAAAAATCCTCAGCAACAGCCCCGAACGCACGGGAGTATTAGATAAGGCTCGCCGTGCCGCCGCCGAGAACCATCATCTGCAGCACAATGCTGCCGTAATGAAAGCCATACTCAATGAAGTGGTCACAAAAAGTTGAATTAAAGAAAGGCACGTGCGATGTCGTGAAACTCGTCGCCGCATTGTTAGTCGTTACAGCACATACAGCCGGTGCGGTTATCGGCATGGGATCGGAGCATCCGTTTTTCTATATAATGGCGTCGCAGAATGGATATATCGGCGTGGCCATATTCTTTTTCCTCTCGGGATATGGTCTGATGCAGAGTGAAATGAAGTCGCATTTGCCATTAAGATCATTCTTCAGCCGCCGCTTTCTGAAGGTCTACCTGCCTGTATTGTTGGTCACTGCATTGTGGTTCCTTTGGCTTATAATTACCCTCCCCTATCAAGTGTATGCAATTCAATAATTTACGACATATTATACACTTTTTCCGACCCAGTAATGTGGTTCATCCGCGTACTTATACCTCTTTACGCTGCCTTCTATATGATGTCGATTGTGGGGCTTCGATGGGGAGTGAATTCAGCTGTATGGCTTCTGCTTGCCGGCTGTATGGCGTATGCCATCGCAAGTATATATGGCTATGACAGCGTGCGCGACCACTCAGTTCCGCTCTTCGCCATGGGCGTTTTCGCGGCCTTCCACGCGCGCCGTGGTGTGGGATTTAATATCGCTGCCATACTTTTGGTCGGGATTCTGGTGTCAGTTCCTGTATTCTTTACGAGCCATCCTCTTACTGGTTTTATGCATTCGTATTTCGATTATTGCTTACTGGCGGCATTGGTGGCTATATTGTCTATACGGCAGACTGATGTAAAACTGCCTGCTGTTCTTGCCGCAATAACATTCGATATCTACCTTGTGCACATGAAACTGCTAATGGTTGGAGCACGCGAGCTGTCGATACCGGTTTTACTTGCCGTAATAATCCCGGCAACTTTTGCCTTGTCTTGGCTCTTTATGAAGCTCCGTACAGCAATAATCGACAACGGCATAATGAAATTATTCAATTAATAGAAATATGCGACTTTGTGTACTCATTTCGTGCATGCATCAGGCTGACTGCAGTATCGTAGAGCGGTCGAACGTGCAGTGCGACTGCGTGGTGATAAACCAATGCGATGTGGATAAAGTGGAAAGATTTACGTTCAAAAATAAATTCGGGCAGAATAAAGAATGTGTATTCATCCACACCACCGAAAGAGGCCTTTCGAAAAGCAGAAATATGGCCATAAACCATGCACCTGAAGACTGTATATGTCTCCTGTGTGACGATGATGAAACATTTGCCGATGACATAGAGGATAAAATTTCGGCTGGCTACCGCCGCATGCCTCATGCCGATTTGATTGCATTCTCACTTGACCGTCGCGACCTAAAACTCGGTAAAAAATATTCGAGAGAAGATGCGCCGTTGACATTTCGTACGATTCTCAATACATCTTCCTTACAGATTACTTTCCGCAAAAATCGAATTGACGCCCTCGGTATTCGTTTCGACGAGAAAATGGGAAGCGGTACGGGCAATGGTGGTGGCGAAGAGAACAAATTTATGCTTGATATACGAAAGACAGGTGGGCGCCTATTCTATGCACCCGAATGTATTGCAGTAGTTAATCCCGGTGAAAGTCAATGGTTCAAAGGCTACACGCCCCATCATATGCAGAATGTGGGATGGAGTTCGCGTAGGTCAATGGGGACTGCCATTGGTTTTGTATACGTCAATTATTGGGTGCTTACTCATCGACGTTTCTATAAGGAAGATATTTCATTCTTTCGGGCATATATCAATGTATTAAAAGGATACTTCCAAAAACGATAATATATGAATTTTCCATCTTTCTCCGTCTGCATGGCAGTGTATAAGGGAGATGATGCCCGGTACTTCGATAAAGCGGTGCACAGCATTTATACCGAGCAAACCGTGAAGCCGGATGAAGTCATTATTGTTGTCGACGGTCCGATACCTAACGAGCATGAAGGCACGCTTGCGGAGCTGAGACGGCAAATCGAAGTGATAAAGTTCGTGCGATTTGATGAGAACCGCGGCCATGCAGCTGTTCGTCAGGCCGGCCTTGAAGCGGCTTCGAACGAGCTTGTCGCCATAATGGACGCCGACGATATTTCCGAGCCAGACCGTTTCGAAAAGCAGTTGTCAGCCTTCGAGGCCATCGCCGATGTCGCAGTTGTAGGCGGACAGATAAAGGAATTCATCGGCACGACCGACAATGTCGTAGGCGAACGGATTGTGCCAGAATCGGATAGCGACGTCAAACGATACCTCAAATGTCGCTGTCCGATGAACCTCGTAACGGTGATGTACCGCAAATCTGCGGTCGAAGCCGTTGGAGGATTCATGGACTGGTATTGCGAAGAAGACTATTACCTGTGGGTGCGTCTGGCCGAAGCCGGCCACAAGTTCGCAAACGTGCCCGACAACCTCGTCAACGTTCGCGTCGGCAGGGAGATGTACCGGCGCCGCGGCGGCTGGCGCTATTTCAAAAGCGAAGCCCACCTGCAATGGTATATGCTCCGCCACGGCATCATCGGCGTGCCTCGATATGTCTATAACGTAGCCGGCCGTTTCGCCGTACAGGTGGCGATGCCCAACCGTCTGCGTGGTTTCATATTTCAAAAACTTTTCAGAAAATGAAAAAATATAAGATTGGATACACTACGGGCGTGTTCGATATGTTCCATATCGGGCATCTTAATATAATTCGCCGCGCCAAGGAACATTGTGAATTCCTAATAGTTGGCGTCAGCACTGATGAGGTAGTGAATGAATATAAGCATCATCTTCCTGTCATACCTTACGAACAGCGTAGCGCTATAGTTGCAGCTTGTAGATATGTTGACCGCGTTGTACCTCAGATATCGATGGATAAGTTTGCCGCCTGGGAGGAATTGAAATTCGACGTGATGTTCCATGGCAGTGAATGGCAGGGAACGGAGCTTTATAATGAATATGAACGACGTTTCGGCGAAGTCGGGGTCAAGGTGGTATATCTTCCTCATACAGATGGAATCAGTTCAACCATGTTGAGAGAACGCAATGGGAAAGAATAATATTTCCGTTTTGGCGCATGCCGACTGCTGCGGATGTCGGGCATGCGGTGATGTATGTCCTGTAGGATGTATTACCTTCGGAAAGGATTATGAAGGGTTCTATAATCCTTCTGTGGATGAAACTTCATGTATATCTTGTGGTAAATGCGTCCGCTCATGTCCTGAGTTAAATCCCATAACCGACAAAATCGCTGATGAAGCCATAGCAGCGTATGCGAATTCAGAATCACGCCGCCAAGCAGGCTCGTCGGGAGGATTATTCGGCTTAATTGCACATGATGTCATATCTCGCCGTGGTAAAGTCTGGGGTGCGGCATTCGATCGTAATCTGAAACTGCGACATCAGTCGGCGACAACATATGATGAACTGTGCAAACTTTTGAGATCAAAATATCTGCAAAGCGACACATCGGGAATATATCGGGAAATTCTATCCGATGTGCGCAACGGGGTATTGACTCTTTTTTCGGGGACGCCATGTCAGTGCAATGCCGTGCGAAACATTGTCGGGAACACGCCACAGCTTGTGACAGTGGAGGTGATATGCCACGGCGTACCGTCTCAGGATTTGTTTGACAAGTCAATAAGGATGATAGAGAATATACATGATTCTCATATTACCTCATTCAGTTTCCGTTCTAAATTCATAGGGGCTCTGCACCCGCAAGCATATAGTTACACGGAAGTGCGAAACGGGCGTGAACATACCGTAAACGGATTGCATTATCAATTCCCATTTTACTTCGGCTTTCAGAAATACATTACACTTCGCCGGGCGTGTTATTCATGCAAATGGGCGTGTCCGGAACGCGGTGCTGATATAACATTGGGCGATTTTTGGGGCATTGAGAAATATGATTCTGCATTAAATCCCCAAGACGGTATTTCGATGGTGCTTGCGAATACAGCTCTTGGGAAAGAACTTATCGAAAAAATAATAGATGAAGGGATTATATCAGCTAAACCGTTCCCAATCGAAATTGCGATCGAAAACAACGGATGCATGCAGAAGCCAACTGCTTTAAAACCGGCTCGTGCGGAGTTCTTTGAAGCTTTGAAAGAAGAGCCGTTCGAAGATGTAATTGCCCGTTATTTAGTACCGCGCCGAAAATGGATATTTGATATTTACTATTCCATACCCGGACCATTGCGGCGTATTGTCAGGAAAATCATGGATAAAAAGATGAAATATGAATGAATTGATGCGTCCCGATACTGAGGATTCCTTTGGACTAAAGGAATTGCAAAATGTAATTCTTAACATAGCGCAGTATATAGATCAATTGTGTGTTGAGCATGACATCAATTATCGACTCATGGGCGGTTCTGCACTTGGTGCAAAACGCCACGGAGGATTTATCCCATGGGATGATGATTTAGATATATTCATGACTCCATCTGAATACGAAAAGTTCCGTGGCATATTTGAGCGTCATGGCGATAAAGAGAAATATACGTTGCAAGAATTGGGCGCAGCTAATAGCCGGTTAATAACAGCAAAGGTTCGGCTCAATAATTCATATTATGAAGAAGATATAGTAAAGAGTTGGAAAATCCATCATGGAGTTTATGTAGACATCTTTATTCTCCATACATGTCCAAATAATGCCTTGTGCCAATGTTGGCAGTATTTTTGGGCAAAGTATCTTATAGTTAAAGGTCTTGCTAATAAACCCTATAATCGTCGAGATGGGTTGGCCGGTATAATTGTTAAAGCAGCAAAGATCTTGCCAAAACGATTTCTGCTTGATTATGGATTAAAACAGGTTTATCATTGGCGTGATACGAAGACGGAGTTCTTTTGCAATTTTTTAGGAAAGGCTCTTTTTAAAAATGGTAAGTATCGCTATTCTGATTTTGCGCACTCAAAACGGGTTCCATTTGAGACAATCGAACTCAATGTTGCGGAAGGCCTTGAAC
>OGNF01002878.1_pt1 | contig 12347 bp, 9 predicted proteins | sample 1573321 | NCBI WGS metagenome assembly OGNF01 (sample SAMEA2581911, study PRJEB24529) | metagenome | biome: Human gut stool | place: China | collected 2011
AATTTCTGAGTTAGGGATGGCGAAGAGAAGGTCGCGAGGTGCCTGGAAGTTGATACCCTCGTTGCTGTTCTCCTGCTGGTTGGTGGTCTCGTATGGGTCGGTAGATTCCTCCATGTTGTACTTCACGAAAGTACCGTTAGGACCGAATACGTGTTCCATCATTGTCTTTCCATCATCCATCTTCCAGCGGCGCAGGTCGTCGAGGCGGGTTCCCTCAAGTGCCAGCTCCAGACGGCGCTCGGTGCGGATAGCATCACGAAGGGCTGTACCTGTGGCGGTAACTTCTGGAAGTTGAACACGCTGGCGTACCTTGTTGAGTGCCCACTGTGCCTCACTGTCGTGATTGAGAGCATTCTCTGTCTCTGCATACATCAGCAATACCTCTGCATAGCGGAGCAAGCGGATGTTCAATGGATTGTGAGGTGCATCGTATGGACTAGGGCGCCTGTTCACTGGGATGAAGAGCTTCATGTTGCAACGGCCAGACTTATGCTTGCTGGCTGAAATCACGTATGGGTTGTCTTCATTCCAGGTTGGGTCACCAGGAACATCTGTCTGTCCATCGTGAAGGATTGTATAGCGAAGTCGAATCTCATCTCCTGCATCCTCGAAAGCCTTTTCCAGGTTGCTGGTAGGAAGACCCCATGCCCAACCAGCGTCGTCACGTGAACCAACCAAGACAGAGTAGCGCTCACCCAGAGAATACTGGGTATCATCACTGGTCTGAATCTCGAAGAGACTCTCCTTGCCATTGTTGTAGTCGATGTTCCAAACCTGGCTGAAGTCATCCATCAGTTCATATTCCGGTGTTCCGCTGGCATGAGAGCCACGGCAGGTGAGTTCCTGCAGGATAGGCTCAGCTTCAGCATACTTGCCCTGGTAGAGATATGCCTTTGCCAACATACCCTTGGCTGCACCGCTAGTAGCACGACCGATGTCGCTGGTTGATAACTCTGCCTTCTTTGGAAGATCGGCGAGGGCATCCTTGAAGTCCTGCTCAATCTGAGCGTAGGTTTCAGCTGTGGTAGCTCGGGTGATACCCTGAACCTCTGAAGGCATCTTGAGTGACATTACCAGTGGCACACCGCCAAAGTTCTTCACCAGTTCGAAGTAGTAGAAACCGCGGAGGAACTTAGCCTCGGCAATCAGGCGCTTCTGATACTTCTCGTCGTTGAATTTCAGCTGTGCAATCTTTTCGATGGCAATGTTGCACTGGGTGATACCCTTGTAGCGATACTGCCAGAAGTTCTGTACAGCATTACCCAAGTCGATGGTGTTGCCAGTAAACATAGCTGCTACTCTATATTCACCCGGGTCCTGTGTGGTGTTACCCATCCAGCAATCATCGGTGGTGATGTTGCAGAGGTTGTAGAATTTGTAAATCTGCCACCAGTCATCGCATGCGATGAAGTTATAGCAACCGGTAATCTGCTTTTCGCACTCTTCCTCGGTAGTGAAGTAGTTCTCCATGTCTTGCTGACCGCGGATAGGCTCCTCAAGGAAGTCGGAGCAAGATGTCAAGCCCATAGTCAAGGCAGAAGCCAAGGTCAAACCTATGATATATCTTTTCATAATCTTGTTTCTTATTTTAATGATTACATATATTATAATAATGTATATTCCCTGCGATTAGAAGCTCATGTTCAAACCGAAGAGGAAGGTACGTGGGTTAGGATAACCTGTGTAGTCGATACCTGCCTCTGTTACACTTTTACCCATTGATGCTGCTTCTGGATCTGCACCAGAGTAGTTGGTGATGGTAAAGAGGTTCTGAGCTGAGAATGACAAACGCAAGTTCAGCTTGTTGTTGAACCACTGCTTAGGCAATGTGTAACCAATCTGGAGCAACTTGCAGCGGAAGTAAGAACCATCCTCTACGAAGAAAGAGTTAAAGTTAGCTATATTCCAAGCCTTTACAGAGCCTTTCGCTGATGGATAGTCATTTGTAGAACCTTCACCTGTCCAACGATTCTCGAACTGATCTAAGTCATAGTTCAATTCAGAGTGCCAACGGCGGTCACCACGTTTACGGTTTACGATCTGGTTTCCAGCTACACCTTGCATAACCATAGAGAAATCGAAATTCTTGTAAGAGAATCCTAAGTTGATACCGTAATTGAAGTTCGGGATATAAGAACCCAATGTTACACGGTCTTTATTATCAATCTTACCATCCTTATTTTGGTCAACATACTTGAAATCTCCGGGCTCCAAACCATTTGCTACAGCAATCGGATCAGCAGCGATCTCTGCGGCATTCTGATAAACACCCTCAATATCATATCCATAGTAAGCATTCAACTCACCACCAACTTGAGAAATCGTACGGAACTCCGCAGAACCACCATATAAATAAGATAAACCATTCAAATCTTTTACCTCATTGTGCAAGGTTGTCAAGTTTGCTCCAATGTAGTAAGAGAAATCTTTACCGATCTTATCAGCCCAGTTAAAAGACAACTCAACACCTGTATTCAAAATCTCACCTCTGTTACCTAATAAGTTACCAGCACCCATTGGCAGAGGAGCGTCGATCACGGCATTTTGAGTCAAACGATAATACCAGTCTGCCTCTATTGTCAAACGGCTATTCAACGTACGAAAATCTAAACCGACGTTCGTCTCATTCACGACTTCCCAACCTAACCAACTAAAATAAACCAAGTTTGTATAACCAGGAACAGCGCTTCCTCCAAATATACCAGAGGTACCCATATCTTGCGTAATGGAAGCGAAACCATCACTAGCCGCAACCTTATCGTTACCTAACTTACCCCAGCTCGCACGTAATTTCAGATAATCAACCCATTTCTGATCTTTCATGAATCCTTCTTCTGAAATATTCCAAGCAGCACCTACAGAAGGGAAATAACCCCATTTCTCTTGGTATTTGGAAGAACCATCAGCACGCATTGTAGCAGACAATAAATATTTGCCTTTATAATCATAAGATACACGACCGAACCAAGAAACACCACGATAAGTCGTACCGTCATCGCCAGTTTTACGTCCATCCGCATTACCTTGATTCAAATAGTAATATTCCTCGTGTCCGCCCGGAACACCTGTAGCTTCTCCCCATAGGTTACGCCAGTTCTCTTCACGTACGGATTGACCCAACATCGCGGTTAAACCATGATCACCGAACCTATCTGTATAGGTCAATGTATTATCTAAAATCCAACTGTGATAAATATCATTCTTCTTATTCAAAAGGGGAGTCGAATTCAACTGAGTTCCACCAACCAAAAATTCTGGAGTATAAGCTCTTGTCTGAATAACATTGATATCTTGGCTATAAGCCGTTTTAAAGAATAACTTATTCTCCGGCAAGAAGTCGAATTGCGCATAGAAAGAAGGCATTACGCGCAACATTGAATTTTTAGAATCATAATACTCCGCTTGAGCAACCGGATTGTAGTAATACTCACTCAAACCGATTTGGGCAGGAGAACCATATTTCGTAGGATACGGATTCAAGGAGCTATTTTCATCATATACAGGAATAATACCCGGTGTACGGAAAGCTGCTAACCAAACCTCGCCGTTTGGCAAGTTTTGCGTAGAGTTGCTCAAAACAACGTTAGCTCCTACTTTCAACCAATCAAAAGCCTTATAATCCGCTTTCGTACGCAAATTGAAACGAGAGTAATCATTTTTAGAATCCAAGATACCATCTTGATACAAATAAGAGGTACCCACAGAATAAGTAGCTTTTTCAGTACCTCCAGAAATGTCTAAAGAATGGTTGTGAGTTAAAGCTGTATGTAAGATCTCATCATACCAGTTTGTATTCGGAAGTGTTCCCCAAACATTTTTAGCGTTATTTACAACAGCCTGTAAGGTTTCATTACCCATCTCACTGATCATAGTCGCATATTGCTCACTATTAGCCATTTTCAATACATTCGTAGCCTTTTGAAAGCCAACATAACCATCATAAGTAACCGTAGCAGGACGATTCAACGCACCTTTCTTTGTCGTAACCAAGACTACGCCATTCGCCGCACGTACACCATAAATAGAAGCGGCAGAAGCATCTTTCAAAATAGACAAATCTTGAATATCACTATTATTCAAGAAATCAATATTATCAAAGAACATTCCATCTACAACATACAAAGGTTGGCTATCCGTATTCATAGAACCGATACCACGAATACGTACGGAAGGACCGGAACCTGGCTGGCCACTATTCGTAATCTGCACACCCGGCACTTTTCCTTGCAAAGCACTCATCGGAGATGATGTCGCATGTTTCGTAATCTCATCAGCCTTGATCACGGCAATTGGAGCTGTCAAATCCTTAGCCTTACTCGTACCATAACCGATAACGACAACCTCTTCCAAGTTTTGCGTATCCTCACTCATCAGAACATTTACTACAGTCTGTCCGTTAACCGGAACTTCTTGTGTAGTCATACCTACATAACTAAATACTAAAGTTGCGTTCTTGGGAACATTACTCAAAGTATAGTCTCCATCCATAGAGGTTATGGTACCGTTAGTCGTACCCTTAACCAAAACACTCACCCCGATTGCGGGGTATCCTGTGGCCTTTTCAGTTACCACACCGGTAACTGTCAGATTCTGCGCAAACATTGTTGTCGCGGCAAGTAACAGGCATAAACAAAGCATTAATTTAGCTTTCATTCATTCTAGTTTTAAAGTTGAACATTTGTTTTTACACTCATTATTAAATTTGAAGCAAATGAACACCCAAACCTAAAAAAGGGCAAATTTTTGTATACTTCAACACTACTGCAAGCCTTGCGCAAGCAGAAAATTACTACTTTTATACTACTGCAATACATATTAATTGTCTTATTTTCAGTTATAATACATTTGTTAATTCAAAAGGAGAACATTATATGTTATTAAACACATTTCACTAAATATGGGAACACAAAAATGACAAGGAAAACTCATAGTTATGATTTTCTTATTTCATCATGAAATCTACCAAGCTTTGCCCCTCCGGTAGATTTAGTTTTTTACGCAATCGATAGCGCGCCGCCTCGATACCACGTACGGAGAGATTTTGCATACGAGCCATATCCTTAGTTGGCATATTCAAACGTAATAAAGCGCATAATCGTAAATCGCCCGGAGTCAAATCGGGATATCGCTCTTTTAGATTCGTAAAGAACTTTTCGTGGATACGATCGAAATTAGTCTGGAAAATGGCCCATTCATCCTCGCCTGATATATTCTCTTCGATCATGCGGATGAGCTTATCGAAGAATCGTTTCGTATAACTTCCCGATAATTGTTGAGCTTGTATTTCCTTTTTTAGACCTTCAAGGAAATCATTATGAGAGATAACAGATAAAGTAGCGCTGGCTAGTTCCTTACTCTTATAAGTAAGGTCATCTTCTAATTTTTCATTCTCTAGCTTGATAATCAATTGTTCTTGCGCCTTCAATTGCTCTTCTTGCAATCTCTTTTGCTCCTCGTTAACTTTTTTCTCACGCATGACAATCCACATCGTATACATTCTCACTAATACGACCAGTATACATAAAAACAAAGCAAAATAGATGATCAGCGCCCACCAAGAGCTATAAAATGGACGTTCGATCTTGAATGGATAAGACAGAGAGGATAGCTCTTTTCCCCGATCGTCTTTCACAACCGCATGTAACACAAAATTGCCATACGGTAAATTAGAATAAGTCCGTTGAAAATTACTGGTGCCTTCTATCCATTCATTATCAAACCCGTCCAGTTTATAATAGATCAGGAAACGGCGCCCCGTAAAATCCGGATACGAAAACTTAAAAAGAATCGTATTATAGCTATAACTCAATACGGACGCACCGGAAGCCGGTGCGTCCGCTCCCTTGCAAGGGAGCGGAGCGAACTCATTTTCATGCCGATTATAGGCCCTTACCTGCGACAAACTTAATGGAACTCGAGTCGTATCCACATAATTCCGGTATCTGTCATAACGAGCGATCCCCCCGTTTAGACAAAAATAAGACGTCCCGTCGGAAGCCACATAAATATTTCCCCTATCCTCTATGGTCGGATTATCAAACAAAGTAAAAGGAATACGCTGTTTTAACTGGAATCGCCCGGACTCATATCCTAACAATACATATTCCGAATTCCGGATAAACCAATATAAATCATTATTCAAGGAAACAACCCGATAGGTATCGCTTAACTCGGGAAAATCCTCATTCAACAAATCATAAGGAACGATCTTTCCCGTCAAATCCTCATAAGTATAAAACTTACTCCCATCCGAGAAAACAATACGTCCGCGTAATTTCATTACATTAATCGTACCACTCTCATTACCTTCCTCCAGTTTTCCGATATACTCCATCTCTTTCACGCTCCTCAAATCCTCATTCAAGCGAAGACGATAGATACCTTTATACATATGGCTAGCCCATATATTGCCGGTAGGGTCAACCTCAAACGATTTGATCAAATTAGAGAATCCTTCTACATTATGGCTAAATTTCCAACGATTAGTAACCATATCCCGGGTGAAAACACTGAGTGGACGGTAAGACATCTGGAGTAAAACTTCCTTTCCATGGATAATTGTCTTACGTAATGCGGTACCCCCTCCATTGGGCCCCGGTATCTGAGTAGCTTTTCGGCCCTCTAGCTGTAAGGTACCTGTATTATGTCCGGCAATCAGTTGATTTCCGACATCGGAGATATACCATGTCTGTTCTTGAGTACCGGGAATCAAGGTTGGATAACTATCATTCTCAGATAACGCATAAAGACCTTGGTTCGTAGCTAAATAAACAATACCCTTCTCTATCACCATATCATGCACCATACCAATCTGGGCCTCAAGCGGTTCATAAAAATAGATCGGAGAATTTACATGTATCTGCGCGATACCATTATCCAATGTAACCCATAAATTATCCGAATTATCAGCAAATACTCTCAATACCGTATTATTAATCAAGCCATTCTCCCGGTTGATATGCCACAAAGTTTCCCCCTGCTTATTAATCGCTACAACCCCATTAGAAATCGTACCCACAATAAAAGTGGAATCTTTCATCATGACTCCCCTGTTTGCGATCCCTTCCTTTAATATCTCATTGGCTGGCGTATTCCACACGGACAATTTTTTGCGTACCTCATCATAGATAAAACATCCACTACGAGCCGAGACCAATAATAGCTGATGATCAAATGGCAAGACCGAAACCACATCATCCTCCAAAACCTTTTTCGATAGTAACTCCGTAAACTGGCCGTCATCCATCCGGCAAAAGCTTCCTCCTTCCATAAACTGAACATAGAGATGATCGTCCAATGTGAAAATATACAATGGAGGCAGATCGGATACGCCCTTCCTTACCTTCTCCCCATCATAAATAAAAAAGCTACCGAATGATTGGAAATAGATCTCACCCTTATATTCATTAATCGTCCAGAACTCATCATTATTAAGATAGACGTTCATCTCAGACGAACTGAGTGAATGATAAATCAGATCATTCTCATCATCCACCTCAAAATACCCGAACTCCTCGAAAGAGCCGACATAAATACGTCCGTCCTTCGATATATACAAAGCACGGACACCTAGATTATTCGGTAATTTCACAAGATCCCAGTGAATACCGTCAAAAGCCAAAAGCCCCCGGTTATTGCCAATATACATCTTTCCGCCCGGACCTTGGGCGACCGCCCAATTCTGGTTTCCCGCTTTGTAATCGCTTACGGAATAATTGATGATTTTAGGAATATAGGGTACCTTCGCATTCCCCGTTATACAAAATAACAAGGCAATAACGCAACAAATCAACATACGAATCAACGTCCTCTCAAGTATCTCCTTCACTATATAGTACAGAATGTTATGTACCACAAAAGTAAATAAAAAAACATCACGTTACACCCTACTTCTTATAAACTCTTACATAATCAATCTCGAACACATGTGGAAAAAGAGAATCATCAATACCCTTTTGGCCTCCCCAATTCCCACCGATCGCCAGATTCAGCAAGATATGAAAGCGTTTATCGTAAGGCCAAACCTCATAGCCTGTCCCCTCGTTCTTAAATGTAAAGTATAATTGATCATCTACATAAAGCCGGTACTCATCTTCCTCCCATTCCAAGGCGTACACGTGAAACGCTTTATAACAATCCGGACACGCAATTTTAGCATTTTTTTGAGTTCCGATCGCATGATTATATTTTTCCGTATGCGAAGAACCTACGATCGTGTCGGGATCATAGCCCACATTTTCCATAATATCTATTTCCCCGCTTTTTGGCCAATCCCCGTATTCCCAATCCGTTGGAAGCATCCAGATGGCCGGCCATGTCCCTCGTCCAGTCGGGAGTTTCGCCCGAATCTCAAAACGTCCGTACAACCAATCCCCTTTTCCTTTCGTAATCAGGCGAGCCGATGTATATGAACGACCTTCCATCGGTTCTTTCAAGGCCGTAATCCTCAACACCCCATCCGAGACCCAAACGTTCTCCTTTCTGCCGGATGTATAATATTGAGCCTCGTTATTTCCCCATTGATATACATTACCTTCCGTATCATAAGACCATTTCGTAGAATCAGGAAATCCCGTATAGTCAAACTCCTCACTCCATATCAATTTCCACCCGCCTTTATCCATGGGTGCAGACAAATCGACATCACTAGCATTCGCCAGACTGCTCAAGAAAACACGATATAGGATAAAACTAAACAAAAGAAATGACCGTGACATAACAATATTGATTTAAATCAGAATTTCCACAAATATATGAAAAATAAATAAAAGTGTAGATGAAAAACACATCGCAAGGTTATCCCCGCAATTATACTGCGAATACCACAGGAGATATACTTCAAGTGGCAGAGAAGATATACTTCATGGCCAAAGTAAGTACTACCCCATTTTCCCTAGGGATTAATCGGATAAGCTATCTATACGAGAAAATGTCACAAAATAAAAAAGGGATGCCACAATTGACATCCCTCTCTCTGGATTGTTGAGTTGTCTCACGAGGATTCGAACCTCGACAGACAGAACCAAAAACTGTAGTGCTACCATTACACCATGAGACAATCCGATTGCTTTACTAAAGCGATGCAAAGGTAAGAATAAAATCTTACCTTGCAAATTTTTTGATTATTTTTTTACTTTGCGATCAACAAATAATAATTTTTCTTACCTCTTTGAACCAATAAATACTTATCGTCAAGCAGTGAAGAACAATCAATTACAGTATCAACCTCCGCTAATTTCTCTTTGTTAAAACTTACGCCACCACTTTGTACCAATTTACGCATCTCACCTTTTGAAGGGAAGATAGCGGCTTTTTCAGTACACAAATCAACAGCCTTGATTCCTGCGGCCAATTCATCACGGGAGATATCGAAATGAGGAACACCCTCGAATACGGCTAGTAATGTGTCCTCATCCAATTTCAACAAAGCCTCGTGAGTGGAGTTACCAAACAAGATATTGGAAGCCTCGACAGCGGCCTCATAATCTTCCAAAGAGTGAACCATAACAGTCACTTCTTTCGCCAAACGTTTCTGCAACGGACGCAAATGAGGAGCGGCCTCTTGCTCCGCCTCCAAAGCGGCGATCTCTTCTTGGCTCAAGTCCGTGAAGATCTTGATATACTTGGCGGCGTCAGCGTCGCTTACGTTCAACCAGAATTGATAGAATTTATACGGAGAAGTATAGCGACGATCCAACCAGATATTACCGGATTCCGTCTTTCCGAACTTACCACCGTCGGCCTTCGTGATCAACGGGCAAGTCAAGGCATAAGCCTCCCCTCCCAACGTACGACGGATCAATTCCGTACCAGTCGTGATATTACCCCATTGATCGGTACCACCCATCTGTAGGCGGCAACCCTCATGCTCATACAAATACAAATAATCGTAGCCTTGTAGCAATTGATAAGAAAACTCGGTGAAAGACATACCTACACTAGATTCGCGGCTCAAACGTTTCTTCACTGAATCCTTAGCCATCATGTAGTTCACGGTAATATGCTTACCGATATCACGGATAAAATTCAAGAAAGAATAACCCTTCATCCAGTCATAGTTGTTCACCAACTTAGCGGCATTAGGAGCCTCGGAGTCAAAATCAAGGAACTTAGCCAATTGTTTCTTGATGCAATCCTGATTGTGACGAAGAGTAGCCTCGTCCAGCAAATTACGCTCAGCAGACTTCATAGACGGGTCACCGATCATACCGGTAGCGCCACCCACTAAAGCGATAGGACGATGACCGGCACGTTGGAAATGCTTCAGCATCATCACACTTACTAAGTGTCCGATATGCAAAGAGTCTGCCGTTGGGTCAATCCCCACATAGGCCGATGTCAACTCTTTCTGCAATTGCTCTTCCGTCCCGGGCATCATATCAGCGATCATGCCCCTCCATCTTAATTCTTCTACAAAATTCATCGTATTAATTTATATCGTATTACATTAATATATTTGTCACTTTATCTCATACGAGGCAAAGGTACGACTTTTTAATTGAGAATCGAAAATTGATAATTGATAATTATCCGTTTAGGTGGAAGATAGAAACGTTTTTAGCGATTTGAATCCGCAGCTTTTCTTCCGGAATATCCAACGCTTCCGCTACATTTTGGTAGACCCCGCGGATATCAATCGATTTATCATCGGTCTCCAAGAAAAGGAAATCAGGCCATGCGGCACGCAAAGCCGACGGATTAAAACGATCTCCAAAAGAGAGATAAAACCCCAAGCGAACCAATTGGGAGGCAAGTTCACCATTACCTCGAAAGCCATGGATAATCCAAGGCATCTCCGGTTTCACGGCCTTTTTACAGGCAATGAGATCCGCCCACGCTTTTACGCAATGGATGATTAATGGCTTATGTGTTTCCTCCGCTAAATTGGCTTGTGCCAGAAACACCTCTTTTTGCAAATCCATTGGAGATTCGGCCAGTGTATCAAGTCCAGCCTCTCCGATCGCCACGACTCCCGAACCAGACACCAATACCCTAAGTAGATCCATCTGCTCCTTTACATTATATATATACCACGGATGAATACCATATGAGCGAATAACCGTATCAGGAAGTGAACCCGGCTGCATATCACCCATTGGACTCACGATCCTATTTATAATCGCGATATCCTCCTTATGGAAAGGCATCTGATGCGTATGTATATCATAATAACCCATGGCGTTACGGAACCGGATCATAACCGCTCCCACCCCAAGGATGGCAACGAAGTATTCGTTTAACCGTAAGATACAATCCTTTCACAGGGCCATATTTCTTCAAGGCTTGCACCGCATATTCGGAACAAGTGGGCGTATACCTGCACGAAGCCGGTGTCATAGGAGAGATACAATATTTGTAGAAATAAACCGGCAATAAGAGTAATGTGGTAAAAAAGCGTCTCATTATTCTTTATCCCGAAGGATATGGATCGCTTTCTTCATTGCCTTTTCCATCGCAGCGTACGGATGGATCTCTTTATCGAGGTACAGGAAAGCGATTAACATGCCCTTATTCTTCGCTTCCAACGGTTCCAGTAAATCATATTTACGAACCCGGTAAGCCTCACGTACCTGTCGTTTGATCAAGTTACGCTTTACGGCTCTCTTAAATTTTTTCTTCGGTACACTCACTAAGAAGGAAGCACGGGCAGGCATCTCTTCCTCCATCGGTAAATAAACGACCCGCAGTGGAAACGCCACGAACGATTGTCCTTTTTCGAATAATAGGTCAATGTAACGTTTCCACGACAGGCGTTCTTCTTTTGAAAGGGTATACCTTTTTGTCGTCATTATTTTTTACCGTCTTGCTGTTTTTTCAGATATAAATCCAAAGCAGCAGTCATAGAAGGGGCTTCCACCGTGGGAGCCTCAACGTCCAAACGCAGACCCGCATCTTTAACAGCCTTTGCCGTAGTAGGGCCAAAACAGCCGATCTTTATATCGTCTTGCTTGAAATCCGGGAAGTTCTTCAATAAGGAAGAGATACCCGACGGACTAAAGAAAACCAACATATCATAATCGAATTTCTCGTCCTTCGCGAAATCATTGCTCACCGTACGGAACATCACCGCTTTCGTATAGTTGATTTTCTTCGCGTCTAACAAAGCGAATAGATCATCTTTATGTACATCGGAAACAGGTACTAGGTATTTCTCCTTCGCATGTTTGGCGATAACAGTCACCAAATCATCTGCCTTACCGGTCTGACCATAAAAAATCTTACGTTTTCTATAAACGATATACTTCTGGAGATAAACAGCGATCGCCTCTGTCATACAGAAATACTTCATCGTTTCCGGGATAGCCACACGCAATTCCTCGCATAAATGAAAGAAATGATCGATAGCC
>OGNF01002882.1_pt1 | contig 12330 bp, 9 predicted proteins | sample 1573321 | NCBI WGS metagenome assembly OGNF01 (sample SAMEA2581911, study PRJEB24529) | metagenome | biome: Human gut stool | place: China | collected 2011
CGTCCTTAGAAAGTAATCTGAGAACGGCTGCTGCGCAGATAATTACAATGTATTTAAGATACTGCATTACTTTAAGTTTAGTTTGAGCGCAAAGTTCCTCTTTCTCCGTAGAACTTTGGCTGTTTTATTATATTAGTCGCACAAATTAAGCAAAAGTTACAACCCTGTGCAAATTATTACAAAATTTCTTTCCCCACTGCGCTACGAAAGCGGCCGAAGGCCGATAACCAAACTCCAATATCGACAGGGCGTCGGCTGCCTCCCCGGCTTGAAAGCCGGCGTTATCCACATCCGGATCCCTCCGGGATCGGCGCCCCCGGAAGGAAAGCGCCAAAGCGCATATCCTTCCAACTCCCAGCCCCCGGGGGAAGATGTTATCCTGACTACCTTTTGTCAGATCTTAATTTTTCTGCATACACCACCAATGTTGACTATGTAGATGCCACGCGGCAGTTCCAAACGCGTCGGAGCTCCATCATATTTTATGACGCCGTCGACACTGGCAATTACAACGCGGATGTCTCTGTCGATCCCCGACATATCTATCATGCAGCCATCTATCATGAAATCGCTGCATCCGTCCATAGTCACATCATTCACACCGGCACCACCGTCAATGTTAAAAAAGTCCTTCCAGCAATCTGCTGATGCATATGCCTCGACAGATTGTTGAGGGACATGAAGCTGACAGCGATTTTTTTTGACGGCATTGAATGGTTCTTTTCCGCATACCGGTGGATTTGTGGCAAACGAAGTGATATTCTCTATCTCGCTGCAATTACAGAAAACACGATCACCGAGCGAGGTCACACCGCTTCCTATGAACACTTCCTTTAACCCGAAACAATAGGCGAACGCATCCATTTCGATAGATATTACCGAGTTGGGGATCATCACAGTTGTAAGACTGTGGCAAGAAGCAAAAGCAGAATCGCCAATTGATATGATCGTATTTGGTAAATCAATGGATTCAAGACTCCAGCAACCGCTAAAAACGCCAAAACCAATAGTTGTTAAAGAATTTGGTATAGAAACCGATATAAGGCCTGTACAATCAGTAAAAGCAAAATCTCCGATAAAGTTTACCGAATTGGGTATATCCAGTTTCATCAAATTCTCGCAATAAGCAAATGCATTTTCGCCTATTTTAGTCAAAGTTGGTGGAAGTATAATTTGCGTAGCCGGATTGGGGTGATGTCTACTGTCAAACATCTCACCACAATATAAAAAAGCTTTCTCCCCAATCTCTGTTACCGTATACTTCTTATTTCGGTAGCTCACAGTGGCAGGAATATCTATGGTTGTCATGTTCTCATTCCATGCATGCGAGACCTCTACTGTTGCTTCTCTCTCCGAAAGGATATGATATTCCACATTATTGTAAACAAAGCGGTCACTGTTGTTTGACTTAACGGTAACAGAGCTTGTCCCATAAACCCCGCTGCCATCATTGGCTCTGCAATAAATGGTCGCAGTTCCTTCGGCTATGCCTTTTACTGTTCCGGACGGACCTACCATCGCGACGGCAGGATTACTGCTACTCCAGCTGAGCGGGACATCATACAGTCCATCCGGAAGGACTACCGCTGCCAATTCTACTTTACCACCTACATCAATTGTAGCGCTTGACGGCACGATACTAATTTTCTGTACAAGTCCCGAACCTGATGACCCGGAACCAACTGTGATCTCATAATAAAAATCCATGGTCCGATAAAAACCGTCAACTGTATAGCTGCAGTGGTAATAAAGTCTGACCGGGCCCGTGGTATATCCCTTTGCCTTAATGGTCGCCCAGTCCTTTGTCGAACTGGTCACCGACACTTTGGAAGTTTCTTCCGACTGCCAGTAATAACTGATATGTGTAGCCCGCGACAAAGTAGTCTGATAAGCACTTCCTATAGCAATTGTTTTGGATTCACCTATTTCGAGATTATAAGCGCCCTCACGGCTTAAGGCATTGGTGTATAATGGAATCAGCAGCATCAGGATGAGCGGCAGCAAAACGCCTGTTCCAGGATTGGGCTTTGCGAAACGTGACATTAAAATGATATATTTGCCGCGGTCATCCCCTCGTTGGCGGTTGTATGTTTCACAAAAAAAGCGTAGGAATCTGTATCTGTTGCCGTCCTACGTTCAGAGGCTTCTCGCATTGCCCTTTAGATGTCGGACGGCAACGCCAGAAGCCCACGCCAGTATATGCAACTGATGCATCCGGCGGTATTTCTCTCGAAACATAATGCCGAAAGCAAGATAATTACATATCCACGGGCATCTACCGTTGCTCAATCCTTGACATCTAAATGAAATTTTGCGAGAATTTCTGAACGTCAAGAATCAGCGCGGATAAACGCTTTTTTACTAATTTCACCGCATCCCGCCCCACATTACCCCATACCGGGCGTTGGTTCGGAGAACCTCACCCTACTGGCGTGGTCTGCAAGGCGGTCTGCGCGGCAAAGTTACAAAATATTTTTAGTATCAAAGCAAATCGGGAGAAATAATTCGGATAAAAGAACAGACAAAAGAACATAAGACAAAAAAACCAAAAGAGCCAAAAGCCTATGCTAGAGGGTGTTGCAAAACATAAAAAAACGTCATACTTGTAGGGATGCACGCTCGTGCATCCGCTGAACCTCAATGCTTTGCGCTCGGATGCTCCATGGAGCATCCCTACATTATACGATTCTGCAATGCCCTCGCATTTAACGGGTTGATTTGGGGAGGGAGGCGGCGAGGAAGAGGCCGCGGATGAGGAGGTAGAGGAGGAAGGCGAGCCAGAGGCCGTCGTTGCCCAGCGTGGGGAAGGCGAGGGCGTAGGCAGCGAAGAAGACGACGGCGGAGAGTGCGATGGAGGCGAGCATGCGGCGCGTTGCGGTCAGGCCGATGAAGATGCCGTCGTAGACGAAGGCGAGGATGCCGCAAGCGGGTACGGAGACAGCCCAGGGGAGGTATTCGAGCGCGGTGTCGATGACGGCGCCGTCGTCGGTGAGCAGGCGCAGGATTGTCTCGCCGGCCACGAAATAGATTACAGTGAACGCAAGGGCGATCGCCCCACCCCACTGCAGCAGGGCGCGGACGGTGAGCCTCAGGCCGGCGCGGTCGGCGGCGCCGTGGGCTTTGCCCGCGAGGGCCTCGCCGGCATAGGCGAAGCCGTCGGAGAAGTAGGAGAAGAACATGAAGAGCTGCATCAGCAGCGCGTTGGCGGCCAGGACCGACACACTCTGCATGGCTCCGGCGCGGGTGAACCACACCGTGACGGCCACCAGACACAGCGTGCGCAGGAATATGTCGGTGTTGATCGAGAACAGGCGGCGCAGGGCCCGCGGGTTGAGCAGACGGCGGCGCGCCACCGTCTGAGGCCGATACTTGCGCAGGACGGCGGCGATGAAGATGACAGCGCCGGTCCACTGCGCCAGCAGGGTGCCGAGCGCCACGCCCTCGATGCGCATGCCGAAGCCGTAGACGAAGGTCAGCGACAGGGCGATGTTGACCACGTTGGTCGTGACGGCCACGGCCATGGGCAGCCGGGTATTCTGCATGCCGAGCGACCAGCCGTTGAGCACATAGGTGGCCAGGACGGCCGGGGCGCCCCAGATGCAGACGCAGAAGTAGCGGTCGGCCAGCGGCCGCACGGCATCGTCGGCGTCGAGGAAGTCAAGGATCGCATGGCCGAGGGGTCCGCTGCAGCCGATAAGCAGCACCGAGGCCGCGGCGGCGATGATGAGCGACCGCCACAGGGCGGCATCGGCCGCCGGGCGGTCGGCGGCGCCGCATGCCTGGGCCGTGAGTCCGGCGGTGGACATCCGCAGGAAGCCTAAGAGCCAGTAGAGCATGTTGAACAGCGTGGAGCCGACAGCGATCGCCCCGATGAAGGCGGCCGCGCCGAAGTGGCCCACGAGGGCCACATCGACCAGCCCCAACACCGGGACGGTAATATTGGAGACTATCGCCGGGAGGGCGATGGCGAGTATTCTGCGGTCGACCGGCCTCACTTGGCAGCCTTGCGCGAGGCGAAGTAGAGGTAACCGATCAGGAGCGCGTAGGCGACGAGGCCGAGTACCTGCGGGCCGAATTCCATGCCGTTCTTGGGCACTTCGTGGCCGCACATGATGGTGATGGCGGCGAATACGCCGAACAGGGCGCCGCCGGCGATCAGGCCGGAGGCGATGAGCGTGCCGCGGTCGCCGCGGGCCTTCACGACCTCAGGCTTCTTCGAGCTGTGAGCCACGAGCCACGACACGAGGCCGCCGACGAGCATCGGCGTGTTGAGCGACAGGGGCAGGAACATGCCCAGGCAGAAGGCCAGGGCCGGAACGCCGAGCCAGTTGAGGATCAGGGCCAGGATGGCGCCGACGATGTAGAGTATCCAGGGAGTCTCGCCGCCCATCATCATGGGTTCGAGCACCTTGGCCATGGCGTTGGCCTGGGGAGCGGCCAGAGCATCCTCGCCGGTGAAGCCGTAGACATTGTTGAGCATCAGGATGACGCCGCCGACTGTGGCCGCCGACACGAGCGTGCCGAGGAATTTCCAGCTCTCCTGCTTGCGGGGTGTCGAGCCGAGCCAGTAGCCGATCTTGAGGTCGGTGACGAAGCCGCCGGCCATCGACAGGGCCGTGCAGACCACGCCGCCGACGATCATCGAGGCGACGATGCCGCGGGTGCCGTCGAGGCCGATGGCCACGAATATGCCCGACGAGATGATGAGGGTCATCAGCGTCATGCCGCTGACGGGGTTGGAGCCCACTATGGCGATGGCGTTGGCGGCCACGGTGGTGAACAGGAAGGCGATGACGGTCACCACGATCCAGGCCACCAGAGCCTGCCAGAAGGTGTCGATCACGCCGATCCAGAAGAAGAGCAGCACGGCTGCCAGAGCGATGAATATGAAGTAGGCGATGTGCTTCATGGAGATGTCGCGCTGCCAGCGCACGGTCGAGCCCTGAGTCTGGGCGCCGCGCAGCTCGCGCGAGGCCAGGCCGACGGCCTGGGCGATGATCTTCCACGACTTGACTATGCCGATGATGCCGGCCATGGCGATGCCGCCGATGCCGATCAGGCGCGCATAGTCCTTGAAGATGGCGTCGGGCGCCATGGCCACGAACTCAGCGCTGCCGTAGGTGCCCATCAGCGGGATGATCACCCACCAGACGAAGATCGAGCCGGCGAAGATGACGAAGGCGTATTTGAGGCCGACGATGTAGCCAAGGCCGAGCACTGCGGCGCCGGTATTGCACGAGAAGACGAACTTGAACTTGTCGGCGAGCGCCTGGCCCCAGGTGTAGGCCGTGGTGGTGACGGTCTCGGTCCATACGCCGAAAGTGGCCACGATATAGTCGTAGAGACCGCCGATGAGCGAGGCGACAAGGAGCACCAGGGCCTGGCCGCGCGAGGCCTTCGACTCAGCCTTGTCCTCGGCGTTGCCGGCCGAGACGCTCTGGCCCGAGATCAGCACCTGCGTGGTGGCCGTAGCCTCGGGGAAGGGGTACTTGCCGTGCATGTCCTTTACGAAATACTTACGGAAAGGAATGAAGAACAGGATGCCGAGCACGCCGCCGAGCAGCGACGAGAGGAAGATCTTGAAGAAATCGACCGAAATCTCGGGATGCGTGGCCTGCAGGATGTAGAGCGCCGGCAGGGTGAAGATGGCGCCCGCCACGATGACGCCCGAGCAGGCGCCGATCGACTGGATTATTACATTCTGGCCCAGCGGATTCGTAGGTTTGACGCGCGACGACAGGCCGACGGCTATTATGGCGATGGGTATGGCCGCCTCAAACACCTGGCCGACTTTCAGACCGAGATAGGCGGCTGCCGCGCTGAAAATTACGGCAAGGATCAGACCGACGCCCACCGAATAGGGCGTGACCTCGACCTGACTGTGGGCCGGATGCATCACGGGGCGGTACTCCTCGTCGGCGCCGAGCTGCCTGAACGCGTTTTCGGGCAGGTCGATGGGGTCGACATCGGCCGCGGGCAGGTCCGGACCATTGTTGATCTTCTCTTTTTTCATTGTTGGATAGACGATTATGATTGGTAATTACTAATTTCAGGGAGGGCGATCAGCGGCGACGGCGGCGCGATGACTTAGCGGGTATCTTGAGCTTCTGCCCGGGCTGGATATTGTCGCCCTTGAGGCCGTTGGCGCTCTTGAGAGCAGCGACGGTGACGCCGTACTTGTTGGCGATGCGGCTCAGGCTCTCGCCCTTCTTGACGGTGTGTGTGCGCGTGGTGGCCTGCTGCTGGGCCGGGCGCTTGGTCTGCGTCCGGGTCTGCTGCGCGGGCCCGGTCTGCTGCGCCTGCTGCGTCCGGGTCGACGAATCCATGGCCGTGGAGACACGGTTCGATGCCGCAGAGGCTGCGGGAACCGCCGCTGCCGCAGTGTCGGCCGGAACGGCGGCAGCCACAGCGGTCGAATCGCTGACTGCCGCCACGGCGGCCGAGTCGGCTGCCGCGGCCACTGCCGCTGAATCGGCAGCGGGAGCCGCCGGCGATATGTATCGGCGCTGATAGGTGTTGATCTTCAGGCGCTGGCCGCGGCGCACGCGGTTGCCGATCTTGTTGGCCGAGCGGATCGAAGCCTTCGTCACGCCGTACTTGCGGGCTATGGACGAGAGCGTCTCGCCGCGCTTGACGGTGTGGTATTTCACTACAAGTTCGTCGACATACTCGCCGCCTGCGTCGCTGCCCTGGCGCATGCCCGGCTCCACGACGTCGCGGCGGGCGTAAAGCTCGGCGTTATGGTTGACGATCGAATCCTCGTTGCTCAGATAGGCGTAGGCCTGGAGCGACGGGAGTACGAGCGCGTAGGGCCGGATGTCGCCAGGGATGAGGTCGGTGCGGTACTGCGGATTGAGTATGCGGAGCTCGTCCATCGGTATGCCCATCACGTCGCTTATCTGCTGGAAATGCACCCGCTTGTTGACATGGACCGTGTCGGTGACGATCGGCTTGCGGGCCAGAGCGGGCGATATGTTGTGCTTGTCGTAGTAGTTCATTATATAGTTGGCGGCTATGAATGCCGGCACGTAGCCGCGGGTCTCGGTGGGCAGGAAGGGATATATGGCCCAGAAATCCTTGGCGTTGTAGCCGGCGCGGCGCATTGCCTTGGTGACGTTGCCGGGGCCGCAGTTGTAGGCGGCGATGGCCAGCGACCAGTCGCCGAAAATGCCGTAGAGCTTCTTGAGGTATCGGGCGGCGGCATCGGACGAGCGGTAAGGGTCGCGACGCTCGTCGACCACCGAGCTGACCTCAAGTCCTTCGCCCTGGGCCGTGGGGAGCATGAACTGCCACAGGCCGGTGGCGCCGGCGCGCGACACGGCCACCGGGTTGAGGGCCGACTCGATCACGGGCAGATATTTCAGTTCGAGGGGCATGCCGTAGCGGTCGAGCGCCTCCTCGAAGATAGGCATATAGTAGAGGCTCATGCCGAGCATGTTCTCGACAAGCTGCCGGCGGCGGTTGGCGTACATGTCGATATAGCTGCGGACCACCGAGTTGAAGGGCATCTCGATGACCGTGGGCAGCTGCTGCAGGCGCTCGGTGATCTCGGCGTCGGTGGCAGTGACGGGCTGACGCGAGTCTGCCTGCAGGTCGATATCGGCATAGTTGCGCAGATACCAGTTCTCCTGCATCTGCTTGACGTCGGTCTCGAAGCTTTCGGGATATACGATCGGGATATCGTGGAGATTGTCGCCGAGCGAAAGTATCGAGGCGGGAGCCGCCGCGCGCGCCAGGAGCGGCGCGGCCGAGAGAAGCAGGAGTGCGAGTATCTTTTTAGTTTTCATCGGTAGGGAGGATTTATATCTTTATGGAGAGTGGTTAACGTAATAATCAGAAATTCAGTGTCCAGGCCAGGCCGAGCGACGGGAGCGCGCGGCGTCCGTCGATGAACACGGCCGGAGCGACATCCATCGACAGGTCCGGCGAAATGTCGAAGTGGCTCAGCGAGGCGTCGACGTATGCGTCGACCATGGCCACGAGGTAGACGCCGACCATGCAGATGATACACAGGTCGCGGTTGCGGCGGTAGAAGTTCTTGCGCGACTGCAGCAGGCGTGTGAGCCATGTCTTGTCGAGCGAACTTTCCGAAGTGGTCGGCGGGAAAAAGTTCATGTATGAGTTGGTCGACGGATCGTTGTCCATGATGTCGCGGTAGGCTTTGGTGTAGTCGGAGAGCATGCCGTTGTTCCACGACGTGGCGTATCCGAGACCGAGATAGGCGCCGATGATGATCGGGAGCTTCCAGTAGCGGCGGTTGTAGACCTGGCCGAGTCCGGGAAAGAGGGCCGACATCCACACGGCGCGGGTCGGGTCGGGGTTGAACGCGACCTCTGTCTCTTCCCAGAAGTCGTAGGGCGAAGGCGCTTTCAGCGGCGCGGCCACCGAGTCGACCTGCAGCTGAAAGAGCGAATCGGCGGCTGCCACACCGGCGGTGTCGACGGCGATGCCGGTGGCTGCGTGTGTGCGACGCACCGGGCGGCGCTCCTGAGCGTCGGCGGTGAAGCCGGCCACAAGGGCTGCGGCGGCCACAATGACCGCGGCGAGCGGTCGCAGATATTTGCGAATGGTCGTCACTGCCGGGGCTTCAGGGTGTCGAAAAGCGATATGAGGCGTTCGAGCTCGTCGTCGTTCGCGAATGAGAACGTGATCTTGCCCTTGCCCGAATTGTCGTACTTGAAGCCGACCGACGTGGCGAACGTGTTCGACAAGTGCTTCTTGAGCAGGTCGAAGTCGCCCGACGAGAAGCGCGATGCCGCCGCGCCGGCCGATTTCTGCGGCTTGCGCGGATCGGGGGTGTCGCCCCGGCTGTAGGCCTTGGCGAGCTCTTCGACGCGGCGGACCGACAGGCCCTGGCGGATGATCTCGTTGTAGAGCTTGAGCTGCAGGGCGGGATCGGCGATGGTGAGCAGGGCTCGGGCATGGCCCATGTCGAGGCGCTTGTCGCGCAGGCCGAGCTGCACTTCGGCGGGGAGGCGCAGCAGGCGCAGGAAGTTGGCCACGGTGGCGCGTTTCTTGCCGATGCGCTCGCTCAGGCGCTCCTGGGTGAGATTGTACTGGTCGATTAGCTTGCGGAACGTCAGGGCGATCTCAATGGCGTTTAGATCCTCGCGCTGGATGTTCTCGATCAGAGCCATCTCGGTGAGTTCGGCGTCGTTGGCGGTACGGATGTAGGCGGGCACGGATTCGAGTCCGGCGAGTCCGGCGGCACGGTAGCGGCGCTCGCCGGCGATGATCTGATAGCTGTCGGGGCCGGTCTTGCGCAGCGACAGCGGCTGGATTATGCCCAGCTCGCGAATCGATGCGGCGAGCTCGGCCAGGGCCTCGTCGTCGAATGTGCGTCGCGGCTGGTCGGGATTGACCGAAATGCGGTCGAGGGGTATGTCGTTGATTGCCGAGGAGCCGCGCGCGGGGACGTCGTCCATCGAGATGAGCGAGTCGAGGCCGCGGCCCAGGGCGTTGCGTTTAGCGTGTGGTGATGCCATGGGTGTCAGTGTTTTTTGGCTTTGTGCTTGGCGAGGATCTCGCGTGCAAGCAGGTTGTGTGATGTGGCGCCGCGCGAATCGGGGTCGTAGAGGATTACGGGGAGGCCGTGGCTTGGGGCCTCGCTCAGGCGGATATTGCGGGGAATGACGGTGTCGAACACCATGTCGGCGAAGTGGCCCTTGAGCTCCTCGTAGATCTGGTTGGCAAGGCGCAGTCGTGCGTCGTACATTGTGAGCAGGAATCCCTCGATCTCGAGCGACGGATTGAGGCGCGACTTGATGATGCGGATGGTGTTGAGGAGCTTGCTGATACCTTCGAGGGCGAAATATTCGGCCTGCACGGGGATGATGACCGAGTCGGCGGCGGTGAGGGCATTGACGGTGATGAGGCCCAGCGAAGGCGAGCAGTCGATGAGTATGTAGTCGTATTTGGCCTTGACCGGAGCGAGCAGGTCGGCCATGACGCGCTCGCGGTGGTCGCGTCCGATGAGTTCGAGCTCGGCGCCGGCCAGGTCGATGCGCGAGCCGAGCAGGTCGAGGCCGTCGATGCATGTGGGGACCTGTGAGCCGTCGACGGGATAGCCGTCGACGAGGCATTCGTAGATCGACGAGGTCATGTTGCGCGGATCGATGCCGTAGCCGGATGTGGCGTTGGCCTGGGGATCGGCGTCGACAATCAGAATCTTTTTCCCTTCTTTGGCCAGCGAGGCGGCAAGGTTGATTGTAGTGGTCGTCTTGCCGACGCCGCCCTTTTGATTGGCTATTGCGATGATTTTACCCATTAGGACAGTTCTGTTGGTTTTTTCTAAGCGCAAAGTAACAAATTTTTGCTGAATTACCACAACATTTGTTCCACGAAAACGGCAGAAATGTTAATAACTTGAGAAAATTTAACTCAATCGCGCTGATTATAAGCTCTGTTAAGGGTCATTAACAGTCCGTGAAACGGTAGCGCGGGTTGTTTCACAATTGTAACAGCTAAATATTGGCCGCGTTACAAAATTCTTATTAACTTTGCAGCCGCAAAATCACATTGTAGTCATACACAGTTATATATCGGAACCCTATTATCACATGATCGAAGCACGACCACTGATACTTATCACCAACGACGACAGCATAGCGGCGCCCGGGCTGCTGCGGCTGGTCGACTGTATGCCGCCAGATGTCGACATCATAGTAGTGGCGCCCGCTGAGCCCCATTCGGGGCAGTCGTCGGCGCTGACCGTCGGCGCTCCGCTGCGCATCCGCGAGGTCGCCGACTACGGCGCGGCCCGCATGTTCACCGTCACGGGCACGCCGGTCGACTGTGTCAAGCTGGCGATGGACGCCATAGTGCCGCGGCGGCCGTCGCTTGTGCTGGCCGGCATCAACCACGGCTCCAACTCGGGCTGCAACATCATCTACTCCGGCACCATGGGGGCCGTGCTCGAGGGCTGTACCCTGGGGATCACCTCGGCGGGCTTCTCGCTGCTTCACCACTCGATGGCGGCAGACTTCTCCATGTGCATGCCGTTCATATCCGAAATGGTGGCTAAGCTGCTCGAGCATCCGCTGCCTGCCGGCATCTGCCTGAACGTGAACATACCGGCGAGGGTCGTGCCGGAGGGCATCAGGGTATGCCGCGCGGCCCGCGGCCACTGGACCGACGAATACGCCCGCTACACGGACCCGTCGGGCAATCCGTTCTACTGGCTTACCGGTCACTTCGTCAACGAGGAGCCCGAAGCGGCCGACACCGACGAATTTTGGCTGGGCAAGAAATACATATCCGTCGTCCCCGTCAAGGGCGACATGACCGCCATAGGCTATATACCTACGGCATCAAAATTCTTCGACCGATGAGCGAGACCGCCGCCGACCTTCGCGCCCTGCGTCAGGACATATATGTGATGCGCAACGGCATCCTGGCCGACAGCCTGCGCCAGAGCGGCTGTCCCTACCGGCTGATTTTCGGTCTGAACCTGCCGCAGCTCACCGAGATAGCCGACCGCACCGGACGCCGGGCGGACCTGGCCCTGGAACTGTGGCGCGACACATCGCTGCGCGAGGCCGCGCTGATGGCGCCGATGCTGTATCCGCCGGAAGAGCTGACAATAGATTTCGCGCGCGAACGGGCCGCTGCCGTACGGTGGGCCGAGGACGCCGACATACTGTGTTTCAAGCTGCTGCGCCACGCACCTTTCGCCGCCGAACTCGCCGAAGAGCTGTGCAGTGCCGACGCGCCGCTGAGCCGCTACACGGGCCTGCGGCTGCTGTTCTGCACCGTAGGGCAGCATCCGGCCGAGGCCCTGAAAGCCGCCGAACGCGAACTCAGGCGCCCCGAGCCGCTCTCGACCCTGGCCGCCATGCTCCGGCAGGAAGCGGAATTCCTGCTCGAGCAGGCTGAATAAGGGGAAGAGTCCAGAATGTCAATGTTCGATTGCGGATCAAGTGGTCTTCAATACTTTATTGAATAGATCCGGAATTTACGGGATTGTTGTGTTTCTAAGTCATGCGTTGGTCTCCTATAATCATTGGGGTTACGGACGTGTGTTGATTAACTCGATTTTGTTTCATAGGCAATTTATTTTATCAGGTTAGAGACAGGAAGGTTTAAAATTGATAATTTAGCAGCGTGTGCTATATAGATTAAATTGTCGATGTAAAATTACAATTAATATTTTGTTGATGCAAGTATTATTGAAATTTTGTTGGATTTTTTTGCAATTTTTAACTTTTAGGAGTACAGGATCTTGGGGGCGCAGGGTGTTGCAGAACCGCAGGATGTAGGGATGCTCCATGGAGCATCCGATAACAAAGCGCTGATTGTCAGCGGATGCACGAGCGTGCATCCCTACAAGTA
>OGNF01002884.1_pt1 | contig 12323 bp, 8 predicted proteins | sample 1573321 | NCBI WGS metagenome assembly OGNF01 (sample SAMEA2581911, study PRJEB24529) | metagenome | biome: Human gut stool | place: China | collected 2011
CCCCTTCCTGATGAGTACCGAGAATGGACGGCAGATCTTCGTCACCGGCCACCCGTATTTGCCCGATTTCCACAAAAATTGCTATATTTGCGGCGCCGGTATCTCCCGGCGTCAGCCTCTCCGGCAACGACCCGGCGGCAACACCCGCCGCCGCTTCCGCGCGAGAGAGTTCCGGCATCAACTTAACCTAATTAAAAATACGAAAATCATGCAGATTCCCGAGATAACCGCACAGGAGGCCGCTTCGCTGATTCAGAACGGCGAGCTTCTGGGCATCGGCGGATTCGGACCTTCGGGTTCGCCCAAGGCCGTGACTCCGGCCCTGGCCCAGCGCGCCATAGCCGAACACGAGGCCGGACGCCCCTTTAAAGTGAACATCGTGACCGGCGCTTCCATCGGTGCCAGCTGCGACGGCGTGCTCGCCGCAGCCGACGCCATCGACCGCCGTCTCCCCTTCAGCGTCAATGCCGAATTACGGAAAGCCTTTAATTCGGGCCGCGTGCGCTACACCGACCTCAACCTTTCCGACAACGCTGCCCACCTGCGACAGGGAATCACCGGACAAATAGACTGGGGCATCATCGAAGCCTGCGACGTGCAGTACATCCAGGGGCGGCTGCGCATCTATCCCACGGCCGGCATCGGCATCGCCCCCACCGTGTGCCGCATGGCGCGCAAGGGCGTGTTCATCGAGCTGAACTCCTGGCATTCCACCCGCCTCATCGGCATGCACGACATCTATGAAATCGAGCTTCCGTGGTATCGCACCCCCGTGCGCATCACGCAGCCCGTCGAACACATCGGTCTGCCCTACATCGAAATCGACCCGGCCCGCGTGAGGGGCATCATCCCCACCCACCTCCCCGACGAGGCACGCAGCATGACGCCCTCCACTTCCATCACCGACCAGATTGGACAGCACATGGCCGACTTCCTGCTGTGGAACATGGAACAGGGCTACATCTCCAAAAACAGGCTCACGCTGCAGAGCGGTGTGGGCAGCGGCGCCAATGCCGTGCTCGGCGCCCTGGGCAGCTGTCCCGAGGTGCCCGACTTCAACATCTACACCGAGGTGTTGCAGGAAGAGCCGCTGCGCCTCATCCAGCAGGGCCGCGTGGCTTCAGCCTCAACCGGCGCACTGACCATCAGCAGCGAACACCTGCAGGAACTCTATGCCCACATTGAGGACTACCGCGGCCGCCTCGTGCTCCGTCCTTCGGAAATCTCCAACTGTCCCGAAATCATCGCCCGCCTGGGCATCTGCTCGCTCAACACGGCTATCGAAGTGGACATCTACGGACACGTCAACTCCACGAAGATATGCGGCTCGAAGATGATGAACGGTGTAGGCGGTTCGTGCGACTTCACCTGCAACGCCATGCTCGCCACCTTCACCTGCGGCTCCACCACCAAAGACGGAAAAATCAGTTCCATCGTCCCCTTCTGCTCCCACATCGACCACACGGAACACTACGTCGACGCCATCATCACGGAATACGGCGTGGCCGACCTGCGCAACAAGTGCGCCACCGAAAAGGCGGAAGCCCTCATCGCCATCGCCCACCCCGACTACCGCCCGCTGCTGCGCGACTATCTGCGGCTGGCCAGCAAGAACGGCGGACACACCCCGCACGTGCTGCCCGCTGCCTTCGCCATGCACGACACGTACCTGCGCAAGGGCGATATGCGCCTGACCGACTGGAGCGAATACATCGTGCACTGACACACATCGGGAAGAGGCATTCCCTCTCCCGCCTGCATAACCATCCATTACCCAATCTTAGAGAAAAAGGAACACCATGAGTCTGACCCGTCTATTACGTCCTCTGCTCACCCGCCGCATCGGCGCCATTGAACGCTATGCCACCGGTGCAGAGGAAATCCAGCGCAAAGTGCTGGCACAGCTGCTCCGCAAGGCAGCCGACACCGAATGGGGACGCCAATATAAATATGACAGCCTGAGAAATTACGAACAGTTCGCCGCCACCGTGCCCGTCAACACCTACGAAGAGCTCAAAGGCAGCATCGACCGCATGCGCCACGGCGAGCGCGACATCCTCTGGCCGGGACGCGTGCGCTGGTATGCCAAATCATCGGGCACCACCAACGACAAGAGCAAATTCATCCCCGTCAGCCCGCAGGGACTGCAGGACACCCACTACGCCGGCGGTGCCGACGCACTGGCCCTCTACCTGCGCAATACGCCCGACGCCCGCCTGCTCGACGGAAGGGCGCTCATCCTGGGCGGCAGCCATGCCCCCAACTACAACCTGCCCCACTCCCTGGTGGGCGACCTCTCGGCCATCCTCATCGAAAACATCAATCCGCTGGTCAACCTCATCCGCGTTCCGCCCAAACCCGTGGCCCTGCTCGCCGACTTTGAGGAAAAGCGCGACCGCATTGCCGAAATCGCCCTCCACAAGAACGTGACCAACCTCAGCGGCGTTCCGTCCTGGATGATGGCCGTCATCAACCGCGTGCTCGAGATTTCCGGAAAAAAATATCTCGACGAAGTGTGGCCCAACCTCGAAGTGTTCTTCCACGGCGGCGTGGCCTTCACGCCTTACCGTGAACAATACAAACGGCTGATACGCTCTCCGCGCATGCACTACATGGAAACCTACAATGCGTCCGAAGGCTTCTTCGGACTGCAGGACGACCCGTCCGACCTCTCCATGCTCCTCATGCTCGACTACGGCGTGTTCTACGAATTCATCCCCCTGGAGGAAGTAGGCCTCGACCATCCCACCGTTCTCCCGCTCTGGGAAGTGGAAACCGGCCGGAGCTATGCCATCGTCATCTCCACCTCCTGCGGCCTGTGGCGCTATCAGATTGGCGACACCGTGCGCTTCACCTCCGTCGCGCCCTACAAGTTCATCATCAGCGGCCGCACCAAGTCGTTCATCAACGCATTCGGCGAGGAACTGGTGGTCGACAATGCCGAAAAAGGGCTTCAGTACGCCAGCGAACAGACGGGCGCCATCGTTTCCGAATATACAGCCGCGCCGGTCTTTATGGACGACAACGGCAAATGCCGGCACCAGTGGGTCATTGAGTTCGAACAGCAGCCCGCCGACCTGGCCCGCTTTGCCGAACTGCTCGACCGCCGGCTCCAGGAAATCAACTCCGACTATGAAGCCAAGCGCTACAAAAACCTCACGCTCCAGCCGCTCGAAATCGTCGTAGCCCGCAAGAACCTGTTCAACGACTGGCTCCGCAGCCGCGGCAAACTCGGCGGACAGCACAAGGTGCCCCGACTGGCCAACAACCGCGAAATCATCGAGCAGGTGCTCAAGATGAACGAATAAACCGTCAAGACCCATCGCCTGTCTCCCCCCGCAGCCGGCTCCGGCAGAATACAGCCGCAGCCGGCCGCGGCACCACTGAAGAAGATATATGAAGAAAAAGCAAATCCGCCGCCCGTCACACCCGGCGGCCCCGTATGCCGGCCGCATGCCGGCCGCCGCATGGCTCATCGTCCTGCTCGGCCTGCTTGCGGCCTGCGCCAATCCCGGAAGCGGCCCCGACGGAGGTCCGTACGACGAAACTCCGCCCCGCATCCTGCACATGTCGCCCGCCATCGGCGCCAGAAATTCATCGGCCGACAAGGTGACACTCACTTTCGACGAATATATCAAACTGGAAAATGCCGTCGAAAAAATCATTGTGTCGCCACCGCAGATTGAAATGCCCGAAATCAAGACCAGCGGCAAGAAAATCACCGTCAAACTGCTCGACACTCTCCAGCAGAACACCACCTATACCATCGACTTCTCCGATGCCATTCTCGACAACAACGAAGGAAACCCGATGGGACAGTTTACGTTCTACTATTCCACCGGTCCGCAACTCGACACCATGGAAGTGGCCGGACACGTGCTTGCCGCCGACAATCTGGAGCCGGTAAAAGGCATCCTTGTAGGTCTCCACAGCGATACCACCGATACGGCTTTCACCCAGCGTCCCTTCGAGCGTGTGGCCCGCACCAACGGTGACGGACATTTCACCATCAAGGGCATCGCCCCCGGCCGCTACCGCATTTATGCACTCAAGGATATGGACAACGACTTCAAGAAGGCACGCGGCGAAATGCTGGCTTTCAACAAAGAAATCATTGTCCCGTCCTCCTATCCCGACGTCCGCTACGACACGGCATGGATAGATACTATCCGCTACGATACCATCCGCGAAATCCAATATACCCACTATACCCCCGACAACGTCGTGTTGCGCGCCTTCACCGAGCAGCGCAACGAACGCCATCTGCTCAAGACACAACGCGACGTGCCGGAATGGTTCCGCATCTACTTCACCGCTCCTTCAAGCCAGTTGCCCATCATCAAGGGCCTTAACTTCGACGAGAAGGATGCCTTTCTCGTACAACGCTCGGCCGGCAACGACACCGTCACCTACTGGCTGCGCGACTTCAAGCACTTCCCGCAAGTCGACACCCTGCATCTGACCTGTACCTATGAGGCCTTCGACGACTCCACCCGCCAGAACGTGATGCGCACCGACACCTTCAACCTCATCCCCCGGCAGACACTGGCCCGCCGCCTCAAGGAAAAGGAAGAGGAAATGGAAAAGTGGAAGAAAAAACTGGAAAGACGTCACAAGCGCGGCGACTATTCCAACGAAACCCCGCCCGTCGAGTTCCTACGCATCAACCAGATGAAGGCCGGAAAGCTCTCGCCCATCGAAAACGTCAGTTTCTCCGTTGATGAGCCGCTGGCCAGCGTCGACACGGCCGGCATCCACCTCCTGCTCAAGAAGGATTCGCTCCTCTTCGAAGCACCGTTCCTGCTGCAGCGCGACTCGCTCAACCTGACCCGCTACACCCTCATGGGCGAATGGCGGCCCGGACAGAGTTACGAACTGAAAATAGATTCTCTGGCGCTCACCGGCATCTCCGGCAAGTACAACGACCATCTGAAGCAGAACATCACCATCCCCAAGATGGAGGAATACGGCGCGCTCTTCGTCATCCTGCCCGATGCCGACACCTGCGCCGTCGTGCAGCTCATGGTCTCCGACGACAAAATCTCCAAACAGTATGACGTCAAGAACCGGCAGGCAGAATTCTTCTACCTGAACCCCGGCAGATATTACCTCCGCCTGTTCTACGACCGCAACGGCAACGGACGCTGGGACACCGGCGACTACGACAAGGGACTGCAACCGGAAGAGGTGTACTATTTCCCGCAGGCCATCGACGTACGCGCCAACTGGGATATTGAGCAGACCTGGCGCGTCAAGGAACTCCCGCTCACCCAGCAGAAGCCCCGCGAACTCATCAAGCAGAAGGAAGACCCGAAGAAGAGCCCGCGCAGCCGCAATGCCGAACGCGCACGACAGCTGGGCCGCAGATAATCCCGGAGGCAGCAGCTCTCCGCCCTCCCGCCTTCCGCCCCGGCACGGCCACGCCGCCAGCAACGGCCCCACCGGCGAAGATGACATCCCAAGCCGGAAACGGCAGACGGATTCTCCCTATTCAGACAACCCCTTAACCCCTGGAAACCATGAAACGATACGCACAACTGCTGTTGCTCAGCCTTTGCTGCACGCTGGTGTTCCCCACGATAGCCCACGCCCAATGTTCAGCCAAGAATACGGCCTTCAAAAGCGGCGAAACGCTCATCTATGACCTCTACTTCAACTGGAAGTTCGTGTGGATCAAGGTGGGCTCCGCTTCCATGAACACCACGGAAACCGTCTACAACGGGAAGCCGGCCTACAAGAACTACCTGATTACCCGCGGCTCCAAAACGGCCGACAAGTTCTTCGTCATGCGCGACACCCTCATGTGCTACACCGGGCTCGACCTCACTCCGCTCTACTACCGCAAGGGAGCCTTTGAGGGCAACACCTACCGCAAGGAGGAAGTGTGGTACAGCTACACCCCGACCACCTGCAAGGTCGACATGTTCTACCAGCGCAACACGAACGAGCCGAAGCGCAGCCAGTTTGAAAGCAACCAGTGTGCCTTCGACATGCTCAGCATGATGATGCGCGCCCGCTCGTTCGACGCTTCCGAATACAAGAAGGGCCACCGCATCAAGTTTATCATGGCCGACGGCCGGCAATGCCAGCCGCAGTACATCATCTACCGCGGCAAGGAGACCTTCAAGATGGAAAATTCCGAAACGAAATACCGTTGTCTTGTCTTCTCGTTCGTGGAAACGAAAGACGGAAAAGAGGAAGAAGTCGTGACGTTCTACATCACCGACGACGCCAACCATCTGCCCGTCCGGCTCGACATGTATCTCAATTTCGGCAGCGCCAAGGCCTTCCTGAAAGGCGCCAGCGGCCTGCGCAACCCGCAAACGGCGAAAATCAAATAAACGCGGCGGCACCGTTTTCCGCCAGCATCAGGACAAGTCCCCCACCAACAGCCGGGGGACTTTGCCATATCTCCCAATTCATTCCTGCCATGCGTATTCTCATTGACGACAAAATCCCCTTTATCCGCGGAGCAGCCGAACAGCTCGGCGAAACCGTCTACAAGGACGGCGGCTCCATTACTCCCGACGACGTGCGCGACGCCGACGTCCTGATCGTCCGCACCCGCACCCGCTGCAACCGCCAGCTGCTCGAAGGCAGCCGCGTGAAGTTCATAGCCACCGCCACCATCGGTTTCGACCACCTCGACACCGATTATCTGGCCCAGGCCGGCATCGGCTGGAGCAACTGCCCGGGCTGCAATGCAGCCAGCGTGGCGCAATACGTAGGCTGCTCGCTCCTGCTGCTCGAAGAAGCCGGACTGCTGCGCCTGGCGGAGAGTTGCGTGGGCATAGTGGGCGTGGGACATGTAGGCACCGAAGTGGCCCGCGCGGCCGGGCAACTGGGCTGCCGCGTGCTCCGCTGCGACCCCCCGCGGGCCGAACGCGAAGGGGAAGAAGGCTTTCTGCCCCTCACGGCGCTGATGGCCGAAGCCGACGTCATTACCTTCCACACCCCCCTCACCCGCGAAGGCCGGCACGCCACTTTCCACATGGCCGATGACGACTTTTTCGCCCGCCTGGGCCGCAAGCCCATCATCATCAACAGCGCCCGCGGCGAAGTGGTATGCAACCGCGCGCTGAAAGCCGCGCTGAACGCAGGGCAGGTGCGGGCCGCCATCGTCGACACCTGGGAAAACGAGCCCGGCATCGACCGCGAACTGCTCGACCGGGTCTTCCTCGGCACGCCCCACATCGCGGGCTATTCGGCCGACGGAAAAGCCTGCGGCACCCGCATGGCGCTGGAAGCCGTAGCCCGTCATTTCGGTCTGCCCGCCCAGTTCCACATCGAGCCGCCCGCCCTCCCCGAAGGATTTGCCTACTATCCGGCCGAACACCACGCCGGGCGTCCGGCCACCAGCCCGCTCCGCCTCTATCATCCCGGACGCGACAGCGACGCGCTCAAGGCGCACCCCGAACAGTTTGAATACCTGCGCGGGCACTACCCGCTGCGGCGCGAGCACTGACTTCCCGTCCGCTCTCCTTCAACCCCCGAAAAAAGCAAACAGCCCCATGCATTATCTGAACCACACCTGCGAACTGCTGACTGGAGGCCACTACACCGGCAACCGTACCTGGAGCAAGCCGCAAACGGACATCGACAAATGCTTCAAGATTTACCAGATGGAAAAGGGGAGCGCCACGATTGAGTCCGACTGCGGGACATACGTCCTGCGCGAAGGCGGAACCTATCTCATCAACGGCTTCCGCATCTGCCGCCAATCGTGCGAGGAAACTTTTTCCACCCGCTGGCTCCACTTCCTGCCCAACGACCTGCTGCTGTTCCGCAGCCTGCAGGCGTTGCCGTGCGTCGTGCCGCTCCCTGCCGGAACCTACAGTCTGGCGGAGCCCTGGCCCATTGAGGAACTGCAGGGCGACTGTCTGCCCCATCTGCCCTATCCGCTGGTGACGCTCCACTACCAGAATCTGCTGGGAAGCATCATTGTCGACGTCCTTTCACGGCAGGAGTACGGACTGGCCACGCCCAACCCCGACCTGGAACGCATCGCGCCGGCTCTTCACCACATCACGGGGCACTACCGCGAAAACATCCACACCGACGAGCTGGCCCAGCTCTGCTGCCTGTCGCAGCAACACTTCCACCGGGTGTTCAAGCAGTGTATGAAAATCACACCGGCCAACTACCAGCTGCTGCTGCGCATGAACGCCTCGCTGCAACTGCTCGGCACCGGCAAACTCTCGGTCAGGGAAATAGCCGACGAACTCGGCTTCACTGACACGGCACATTTCTGCAACAGTTTCAAGCAGCATTACGGGCTCACCCCGCTCAACTACCGCAAGCAGGCAAAAGAAAACATTTTCTGAGCTCCGCACCGCCCTTCCTGTCCTCAAGCACAGCCTGGGGTATGCCCCGGCGGCCGTCATGCGGTGCCTCCGGCCTTTTTTTGAACAACTTTTTTTATGATTATTTAGCGAAAGAAAACTTTCGCTTCCTTTCATCGGACGGCCAGTCGGGCCTTTTCATCAAACAAGTGGAGCCTCCGGAAAAACAGTCAGGCCGACAGATTTTTCAAAACTACCGGGAAAAATCCGTATCCCGCCGACCGGAAATCCGCCGGAACTCACAAAAAAAGCGGGAGACCACCTTCCGAAGGTGGTCTCCCGCTATAGCTAAAGCAAAGATACAACGGAAATCCGCGAAATCCAAATTTCCATTACGAATCCTTAACAAATCGGCTGCCACCGCTTCGCACATCGCAGACATCGGCACCGGCCGCTCCGTCATCCTCGGCGGCAGCGCAACCGACAGCCGTCACTGCGCCGGACCATTGTCTACTGTTCGGGCGCGAAGAGCGGGTCCCATGCCGGCAGCAGCGTGGGCTTCTGCTTCAGCAGTTCAAGCGTTTTCGCCGGCACATATTTGCGTTCCACCACCAGGCGGAAAGTATATTCGTCAAACCATTTGTCGGTCATAATCAGGTGGCCCCGATAGCCGGAAGCCGCTCCCCACGAGTTTTCCACCATCCACTTTTTGGGCCGGCCCGCCTCGTCCAGGTCAACGGCCATCAGCGTCATCGCGTGGCTGGAGGCCGAAGCGAAGGTGCGGATGCGGTCGGCCTTGTCCATGGGGAAATCAACGCCGAATAGCGAGGCATAATCATAATTGTCGACACTCAGCACGCCGGTCTTGCTGTTGAGGAACTTGCCCACGTCGCAGCTGTAATACATCATCGTGCTGTCCTTGATGGAAGCGATGGCCATGGCCTTGATTTCCTCCATCGGCAGGTTGAGGTAGGTCCACTGGCAGCCGTCGTAGCTGTGGCGGTCGAGGTCGATGGTGTACGTCTTGTGGTAGGGGCGTGAGGGGTCGTTCATCAGCATCACATATTCCTTCTTGAGGTCGATGCCGACGAAAGCGTCATAGAAGCTCTTCGGCGTGTACTTCTTCGTGCTGACGGGCTTGCCGGAGGCATCCTTCATCGTCCAGGTGAATTCGGCAGGCGGCTCACCCAGGGAGAGGGACAGAATGTGGTAAACGTCGGCCAGCATCTCCGTCTTGCGTGCCTGCACATCGGCCGCCTTCTTGCCGTCGGCCACCGCCTTGCGCAGTTCCAGTCCGTATTCACGGAGCTTGAGCGAAATGATGTCGGCCATGCGCGAAGTGTTGTTGGCCGCAAAACTTTCGGGCATCACCTCGGCCGGCACCAGTCCATACTTCGTCACAACGTCCTGCACACCGCAGAAGGTGCCGCCGTCGCTGAGCGGATGCTTGAAGAGCCACTCCACCGTCTGGTCGCTCATCGGACGGTCGGCCAGGTCGACTGTAGCCTGGAGGAACAGGTTGGCCTTTTCCAGCTGGTCGTAGAAGAAACAGTAAGCCTGCGAGAACTCAAAGGCACCGAGCCCGTATTGTTCAATCATCCGCGCACGCATCACGTTGAGTCCCGAGAACAGCCAGCAGCGGCCCGACGATTTCTGGTCGGTAATGCCTTTGCTCCGCACACGGTGGGAGAAGTAGGTGTCGTGCTCCGCCGGATTGTTGGGGAGCGTGGCCAACTGGTTGATACTGGTACCGGCCAGCGCATTGCGCAAGGCACGGTCGGCTTCCGTTGCCGGACGCGCCGCCTTGATTTTGGCCAATACCTCAGGGCTGATGCCGCCTTCGGGCGTCTGAGCCTGCAGCCACGCCACCGGCGCAGCCAACAGAAGTGCGAGTAAGGTTTTCTTCATCGTTCGTCTTACGTTATTAGGGTTTCAATATATTCGTTTTTGCCTTGCACGCCACCATGCCGACCGACATGCGCTCCGTGTCCATCCGGCTGTCCTCAGGCGAACGGGCCGCAAAGTAGGGATAAGCCCTGTCGGAAAGGCGGTAGAAGGCCACAGCCGTAATCAGCCCGCCGAAAACGTCGACCAGATAGTGCGCCTCGATATACACCGTGGCGCCGCACAGGAACACATAGAAAGGCAAAGCCGGCCAGAGCAACTTCCGGCAGTTACGGTAAAGGAGAAACATGAGCACGGTGCTGATGCCTACGTGCGATGAGGGGAAAGCCGCCGTGGGACGCTCCCCGCTCGCCTGCGAAAGGTCGACCAGGCTGCGGAAGAAGCCGTCGGGACCCGAGCCGGGCAGCAGTTCGGCATGCGTGCGGAACCAGTCACCCATCGCCGGGAAAATGCCCTGACGGATATTCTCCAGCCCCGCGGCCGGGAAATAATATTGCGGACCGGCCACCGGCAGGAACAGGTAAATGAGATAATACAGGAAGAAGCACGACATCACGATGAAGGCCGTGCGCCCGAACCGCTCCCGACACACAAACAGAGGAGCCAGCACCGTAATGGCAATGAGCGGATAATAGGAGAAATAGCCCAAATGGAACAACTCGCTCCACAACTTTCCGGGCAGCAACTCGCTGAAGGCCAGCGCCGGCTGGCAGCCGAAAAGCCATTGGTCGGCATGGGCGAAAACATGGTCGAGATAGGGAAAGAGCTGGCAGAACTCATAGGTGTCGGGATACCAGAAACCCAGGAGAGTCAGCGGATAAAGCTGGCGGAAGAACAAGGTCAGCCGCGAAGGCGCCAGGCAATAAAGCCCGCCCGTCAGGCAGAGCCCGCCCAACACCAGTGCACGCCCCTCCAGCAGCTCCAGCGGATGGGAAAAACGGTTCCAGAGCACCAGCAGCACCAGTGTGGTGAAGAGAGTGTACAACAGCGTCACCTTTTCCGTAGGCAACAAACCGCTCCGGCGCGGTTGCGTTTCAATCAGATTTATAGCCATTTTGCTTGTCGGTACCAGGCCACGGCCTCCTTCACGCCCTGCGGCAGGGCATAACGCGGCTGAAAACCCAGTTCATTTTTCGCCGGCAGCGTGTCGCACTGCCAGTTGCGTTGTTTCAGTATGTGATATTTGTCCATATTGAGGGTGGTGGCCGTTCCCGTGCAGCGGGCCACCAGTCCGCCTATGCAGCAAACGCCGCGCAGGAGCCAGAGCGGTGCCTTGAAGTGGAAGACATGCCGCACGCCCAGTTCGGCCTGCAGAAGGTCGGAGAAGGCACGGCTGTGATAGGCGGCGCCATCGGTCAGGAAGTAGGCCCGTCCGATCTGCCCGCGATAAAGGGAAAGAAAAGCAGCCTCCACCAGGTCCTTCACGTAGATAAAAGTGATTTCCTGCCGGCGGAAGCCCACGGCAAAGTCGGTGTGCTTCACAATGCTCCTGGCCATCAGGAAATAGTCACGCTCGCGCGGACCGTAAACTCCCGTAGGCCGCAGGCACACGTAGTTCAGCCCTTCGATGGCAGCCAGTCCGCGCTCAGCCTTGAGTTTCGACGCTCCATAAACCGTGTTGGGCTTCGGGACGTCCGTCTCGCGGATGGGCGGATAAGCTCCGCGGCGGCCGTCACGCCCCGAGGGTTCGCGCACAGCCCCCATCACGCTCAGCGAACTGATGAAGACAAAGCGCTGGATGAGCGTGGCCGTCTGCTTGAGCAGGCGGGCCAGCCGCAGGGTGCCTTCGGTGTTGACCTGGAAGAACTCGGAACGCCGGCGACACTTGGTGACACCGGCGGCGTGGACCACATATTGCCACGGACCGTGGCTCTGCCGGTGGCGCTCCAGCTGTTCGCGCAACCGCTCGTCGTCGGAAAGGTCGAGTTCGATGAAGTGGATGCGGTGGTCCTGCAGATAGGTGCGCGGACTGCCCTTGCGGACGGCCGCCCACACCTCCATGCCTTCGCTGAGGGCACGCTCAACGAGAAAACTGCCGATGAAACCGCTGGCACCGGTAATGAGGATGCTGCTCCCGCGCCAGTCGGGCTGGAGCGGCAGCGGCCGTGGGGAAACGGAAGAGGCGGGTGAAGTCAT
>OGNF01002886.1_pt1 | contig 12306 bp, 8 predicted proteins | sample 1573321 | NCBI WGS metagenome assembly OGNF01 (sample SAMEA2581911, study PRJEB24529) | metagenome | biome: Human gut stool | place: China | collected 2011
AATAGTCCATAGATTTGCGAAAACAGGTGTTCCCCGCGCCAGCGGGGATAAACCGAATAGCAATAGTCCATAGATTTGCGAAAACAGGTGTTCCCCGCGCCAGCGGGGATAAACCGAATAGCAATAGTCCATAGATTTGCGAAAACAGGTGTTCCCCGCGCCAGCGGGGATAAACCGGAGCCTGACGAGACTACTGAGGCCGTTCTGTCGAGTTCCCCGCGCCAGCGGGGATAAACCACCATATAACCCGTTATCTCTTTCTCAAGTTTTTATATTAGCAGTACTTGTAATAAGCAACATATCCACGTAACACCTCATGTTCAAAATAGTTCTCCATGCCAGAGAGGTTCACAATTATCGATACAAAAAATTAAATTTAATCAAAGTGTTATTTGTATGATTCTTAAATCGTTAAGAAATTTTAATCTATTATTTTTTTAATATTGAATTAATGCCTGTTAATTTTTTCTTTAGAATAACAGTATATTTTTTAAGCTTGTTATTCATTGGTTAAGTAATAAATCTGGAAGTTTGTCTTTGTTTTGAGGCTAATGAGTGGTTTTACATAACCGCCTCTATACGCTGTTGATGAATAGTTCTTATGAATAAAGATATCCAGTTCATACTTTAAGTGAAAATTGATAAAGTGCGATTCGTATTGTCTTTTATTCTAAAGACATCGAGTGTAGTTAATATTCCTTGTAAAAACAGGGATAAACCGAACTAGTTAAAGTTTTTATTATGTTCCCTGCATCAGCGGGGATAAACCGGACTTGTTATCATTTTTTAAGTTGTCGAACTTATGTTCCCCGCGTCAGCGGGGATAACCATTCAGGTATGTTCAGGCCGGGCAGTTTCCCGCCCGGCCTTCCTCACTTACGCATTCGACCAGCTCTGGATCGAATCCGCATTCCCCAATTCCCCATGCATCACTTCATACGATTTTTTCAGGATCACATCAGTATGTTTGGTTAGGTCTTTGAAAATACCTTTATTCATCGCGTCGTAGCGTTTGGCATTGCTCTCAATCGGTATAAAGATATCTTTCACGCGAACCATGTTATCGACAGCCGTTGCGTAATCCGGGTATAGCCCCAGACCTACCGCTGTATTAATCGCTGCTCCCAGACTTGCACAACCGTTAATGGCGTTACGGCGTGCCGGAAGGTTGAACACGTCGGCAAAAATTTGCATAAACAGATCGCTGTTCGAACCGCCGCCAGTAATGATCACATGCTTCGCAAAGTGATTCATTTCATTACACATATTGTCGTAATTGTTCTTCAGCGTCAGCGCCACGCTTTCCAGTATCGAACGATATATCCATGCGTAATCCATGCTGGAATCAAAGCCGATCATAATCCCGCGTTTGTACGGTTCCCACGGATTGGTCAGCCAGTCCAGCACCGTCATCAGCCCATTACAGCCAGGTGGCACACTAGAGGCTTTCTTGTTGAGTAAATCTTCCGGTGAAAGATCCTGCGCCCTGGCATCCTGAATTAACGACTCGCCTAACATGTCACGCAGCCAGCTCACCGTCCACATACCTTTGCGAATACCGTAACCTTCATACAGCAATGTTTGCGGAATAGAAGACATAATCGGCCAGTACGCCACCGGATCTTTCGGCAGTGCTTTGCCGTTCATCATCAATGCGATGTAAGTGCCAAGAGAAATTACCGCCGTTTCATCATCCAGTAATCCGGCCCCCAGAGCTTCTACCGGTTTATCACTGGTGGTACAAACAACCGGCAGTCCTGCCGGGAAATGTGTCGCCAGTGCGGCTTGTGGTGTGATATGTCCGAGGACGGTGCCAGGCATTTGCACATCAAACAGCATATGACGGGGGATATTAAACTTATCCATTACCGCAGCATCTTCGCTCCATGCCCAGCTCTTATAATCCACCGGCCACTGACCAAAATAGTTGGCGATATTGTCTTTAAACTCGCCGGTTAAGCGATGCGTCAGATAACCCGAAAAAGAGGTGACATATGCCACGTCAGGGTTAGTGTGTTCGTAAGGGCGTGTAACGCGTGCATCCTGCCAGCTAATCAACGGCGCAGCAGGCGTGCCATCGGCTTTCAATAACGCACGGCAGCAACGGATGGATCCCAGACCAATACCGACAATATCTTCTTTATTCCCGGCAAACTGACTCATCAAATCGTGACCGGCAAAACATAATGATGCCCATAAATCGTCGTCAGGATGTTCTGCGGTATCGGCATCTGGCGTGTGCATCGGTTGCAATAAACCTTTGCCTTCGCAAACCACGTTACCTTCCAGATCGTACATCACCACTTTTGTGCTCTGACTTCCGCCATCAATCCCTATGATGTATTTTTTCGACATGATTTTTCTCCTGTAATTTTCCTGGCTTACTTGCTGCTAGCCATTGCGGGGGCGCTATCAGCAGTACGAATTTTTTGGAACAGCAAAAAGGTAAAGACAATCACCATGCCAAGCGCCGCCATGCCCATCAGCCACATATTGCGGTAGGCTTCTGCTGCGGGCAGGGTATCTTGCCAGTGGCCGATAATTGGGTAAACGAAGACATCCGGCAGGAATCCAATCACCGAACAAATACCTACCGTGGTGCCCATAATGTAAGACGGTGTTCTCGCTTCGCCAGGGCAGGCCCAGTACAGCCCGCGTGAGGCGTAACAGGTGAATCCCAGCAGTAAAATCAGGCCAATCCCCATCGCGACCGATTGCGGGTTAGAGTTCGTGACGAGCAGGGCAGTTAACGTCAGCAGGCCGAGTACGGAAAGGATTTGGATCACGCGGGTAGGGGATTTCACTTTGCTGTAGGTGGTGATTATGCCGCCAAGTGGGCCGCACAGCGCGCGGAATATTTTGTTGATCACAATCCCCATGTAGCTCGCCGCCACCAGCGACATGCCATACATTTCGGTCAGATAGTTGGTGGAGTAACTCAGAATGGCGTAGATGGTGAAGACGCCAAAAATCACCATGCTGCAATACCAGGTGGTGCTGATGCGCAAAACGGCCAGGATGTCGCTAAGCTGGAATGACTGTTTTTCTTCGTTATTGGCACTGCGCAGGTTGTTGTTATCGCTAACAAAAAACCAGCACAGAATCCCCAACAAGATGTAAACCACACTATAGATGATAATGACCGTTTTCAGGCTGGTGCTGTCATCCGGTGCAAAGCGAGAAAAGACCCACATGGTAAACACCGCCAGCGACATTACACCGACGCCGCGCAGCCCTTCCATCCAGCCCATAATTTTCCCTTGCTCGCTATGATCGCCAAGCAACGATGCAGCTTTAATCGACACCGACCACAGCATTAAAATCGTCGTTATCGCAAAGGCGATCTGAATACAGAGCATTACCCACAGCGGTGGATACGTTGCCATTAACAGACCCAGTAATCCGGTAATGATCATCGCGGAAGTAATCATTTTGCGGTGTGAAAATTTATCGGCAATAACGCCGCTGGGGGCATAAAGAATAATAGCAGCAATACCAAAGGTACTCATTATTAAACCTATCTCGGTATTGCTGAATCCCATAAATTTCGCCATGGGAATTTGATAAATATAACGTAAATAAGCCAGGTCGAAACTAACGCCGCCGCTAAAACTAATTATCGCGAGGGTTATCCAACGGCGATATGAGTTGTGTTGCATATCGTATTCCCATTTGTAATAGACAAAAAAAAGAGAAAAGTAAGCCGCCCTTTCAGGTGGATTACTTTTCTCAGGTCTCTAGTAATTGAAATAATAAATAACATGGAAAGCAGAGGTGTTGTGTGAGAGTAATCACGCTTCTGCTTTTTAAAACTATTTGACAATACGAATATCACACTGTGATTACGATCACATTAGCAGTTATGCCGTTATGCTAAAAATTATCTCCAGTTACCAGAGATAATGAGAAAGGTAACTTCCCTCTCGCGGGGGAAGTTACCTTTCTTTTTTTTGCCTTACGGAAATTGGAGCTAACTATGTCAATCGAATCTCTCAATGCGTTCTCAATGGATTTTTTCTCCCTGAAAGGTAAAACCGCAATTGTTACCGGTGGGAATAGCGGTTTAGGCCAGGCATTTGCCATGGCGTTGGCCAAAGCTGGCGCAAATATCTTTATTCCTAGTTTCGTCAAAGATAACGGCGAAACAAAGGAAATGATTGAAAAACAGGGTGTTGAGGTGGACTTCATGCAGGTGGATATCACCGCAGAAGGCGCGCCGCAGAAGATTATCGCTGCTTGCTGTGAGCGTTTCGGTACAGTTGATATTCTGGTTAACAATGCCGGTATTTGTAAGCTGAATAAGGTGCTGGACTTCGGTCGTGCCGACTGGGATCCGATGATTGATGTGAACCTGACCGCCGCATTCGAGTTAAGCTATGAAGCGGCAAAAATTATGATCCCGCAGAAAAGCGGTAAAATTATTAATATCTGTTCATTGTTCTCTTACTTAGGTGGACAATGGTCACCTGCATATTCTGCCACTAAACATGCTCTTGCCGGGTTCACCAAAGCTTATTGTGATGAACTAGGTCAATATAATATTCAGGTAAATGGTATCGCCCCTGGCTATTATGCAACAGATATTACGCTGGCGACACGCAGTAATCCAGAAACCAATCAGCGCGTTCTTGATCATATTCCAGCAAACCGTTGGGGCGATACTCAGGATTTAATGGGCGCAGCCGTATTCCTCGCAAGTCCGGCATCGAATTATGTCAACGGGCATTTATTAGTGGTTGATGGCGGTTATTTAGTGCGCTAACCCATAACGGTGGTTTCTGTTTTCTCTTATTAATGATTATTCCATTTTTATTATCAGGAAGGAATTACTATGTCTTTATCTCGCGCAGCGATTGTCGACCAGCTAAAGGAAATTGTTGGTGCAGATCGCGTAATTACCGATGAAACAGTATTAAAGAAGAACAGTATTGACCGTTTTCGTAAATTTCCGGATATTCATGGCATTTATACTTTGCCGATTCCGGCAGCGGTCGTAAAACTCGGTTCCACAGAGCAAGTATCCCGTGTGCTGAATTTTATGAATGCGCACAAAATTAACGGTGTGCCGCGTACCGGTGCTTCCGCCACCGAAGGTGGGCTGGAAACCGTTGTGGAAAACTCGGTGGTGCTCGACGGCTCCGCCATGAATCAAATCATTAATATTGATATTGAGAATATGCAGGCGACGGCGCAATGTGGTGTTCCGCTGGAAGTGCTGGAAAACGCGTTGCGTGAAAAAGGTTACACCACGGGGCATTCTCCGCAGTCAAAGCCGCTGGCGCAGATGGGCGGCCTGGTAGCAACCCGCAGTATCGGGCAGTTCTCCACACTCTACGGCGCAATCGAAGATATGGTCGTTGGTCTGGAAGCAGTATTGGCTGATGGCACCGTCACACGCATTAAAAACGTGCCACGCCGCGCGGCTGGCCCGGACATTCGTCACATCATCATCGGCAACGAAGGTGCATTGTGCTATATCACTGAAGTAACAGTGAAAATCTTTAAATTCACCCCGGAAAACAACCTCTTCTACGGCTATATCCTGGAAGACATGAAAACCGGCTTCAACATCCTGCGTGAAATCATGGTGGAAGGGTATCGTCCGTCGATCGCTCGTTTGTATGACGCTGAAGATGGCACCCAACACTTCACCCATTTTGCCGACGGAAAATGCGTGCTGATCTTTATGGCTGAAGGTAACCCTCGCATTGCGAAGGCGACGGGCGAAGGGATTGCGGAAATCGTTGCCCGCTACCCGCAATGCCAGCGCGTGGACAGCAAGCTGATCGAAACCTGGTTTAACAACCTGAACTGGGGACCGGATAAAGTGGCTGCCGAACGTGTGCAGATCCTCAAAACCGGCAACATGGGCTTTACCACCGAAGTATCCGGCTGCTGGAGCTGCATCCACGAAATCTACGAAAGCGTTATTAACCGTATTCGTACTGAGTTCCCGCACGCCGACGACATCACCATGCTGGGCGGTCACTCCTCTCATAGCTATCAGAACGGCACCAACATGTACTTCGTCTACGATTACAACGTCGTTGACTGTAAGCCGGAAGAGGAAATCGACAAGTACCACAATCCGCTCAACAAGATCATCTGTGAAGAAACCATTCGCCTCGGCGGTTCGATGGTGCACCACCACGGTATCGGTAAACATCGCGTTCACTGGAGCAAACTGGAACACGGCAGCGCGTGGGCGTTGCTGGAAGGGCTGAAAAAGCAGTTCGATCCTAATGGCATTATGAATACGGGTACTATCTATCCGATTGAAAAATAATGTGTCAGGCAGCGTTCCGCGATGACGGGGCGTTGCCTTTTCGGCTTCTCAGGCGAGAAGCCGTTCTTATTACCGGACAATGAAGGGGTAAAGATGAACACTTCACCGGTGCGAATGGATGATTTACCGCTTAACCGTTTTCACTGCCGCATTGCTGCGCTCACTTTCGGCGCACACCTGACCGACGGTTATGTTCTCGGCGTCATTGGTTACGCCATTATTCAGCTTACGCCCGCCATGCAACTGACGCCGTTTATGGCGGGAATGATCGGCGGCTCGGCGCTCCTTGGTTTGTTCCTTGGCAGCCTGGTTCTTGGGTGGATCTCCGACCATATTGGTCGGCAAAAAATCTTCACCTTCAGCTTTTTGCTGATTACGCTTGCTTCGTTTTTACAATTTTTTGCCACCACGCCAGAGCATCTTATTGGACTGCGCATTTTGATTGGCATTGGTCTGGGAGGCGATTATTCAGTAGGTCACACCTTGCTGGCTGAATTTTCCCCGCGCCGCCATCGCGGTATTTTGCTGGGCGCATTCAGCGTGGTGTGGACCGTAGGCTATGTGCTGGCAAGTATTGCCGGACATCACTTTATTTCCGAAAACCCGGAGGCCTGGCGCTGGCTACTGGCATCGGCAGCTCTGCCCGCGTTGTTGATTACGTTATTACGCTGGGGAACGCCAGAATCACCACGCTGGCTACTGCGCCAGGGGCGTTTTGCAGAAGCTCACGCTATCGTGCATCGCTATTTTGGTCCCCATGTTTTACTGGGCGATGAAGTGGTAACGGCGACCCATAAACACATCAAAACCTTGTTCTCTTCGCGTTACTGGCGGCGCACGGCGTTTAACAGCGTCTTCTTTGTCTGCCTCGTAATCCCATGGTTTGTGATTTATACCTGGCTGCCAACTATCGCCCAGACTATTGGTCTGGAAGATGCGCTGACTGCCAGCCTGATGCTTAATGCGTTGTTAATTGTGGGCGCGCTGCTGGGATTAGTTCTGACGCACCTGCTGGCACATCGCAAATTTTTGCTGGGAAGTTTTTTGCTGCTGGCGGCAACGCTGGTAGTAATGGCCTGTTTGCCTTCCGGCAGTTCATTAACGCTGCTGCTTTTTGTTCTCTTCAGCACCACCATTTCGGCAGTCAGTAATCTGGTGGGCATTTTGCCTGCGGAAAGTTTTCCTACTGACATTCGCTCGCTGGGCGTCGGTTTTGCCACCGCCATGAGTCGACTTGGCGCGGCGGTAAGTACTGGCCTGCTGCCGTGGGTGCTGGCGCAGTGGGGAATGCAAGTCACCTTATTGCTCCTGGCGACAGTGTTGTTGGTTGGTTTTGTTGTGACCTGGCTATGGGCACCAGAAACTAAAGCCCTCCCGCTGGTGGCGGCGGGAAATGTAGGAGGTGCGAATGAACATTCTGTTAGCGTTTAAAGCCGAACCGGATGCCGGAATGCTGGCGGAAAAAGAGTGGCAGGCGGCGGCTCAGGGTAAAAGCGGACCGGATATTTCGCTACTGCGAAGTTTACTCGGTGCTGATGAACAGGCCGCTGCCGCGCTGCTGTTGGCGCAGAGAAAAAACGGTACGCCGATGTCTTTAACCGCGTTGAGCATGGGGGATGAACGGGCATTGCACTGGCTGCGCTATCTCATGGCTCTTGGGTTTGAGGAAGCTGTATTGCTGGAGACGGCGGCAGATCTGCGCTTTGCGCCGGAATTTGTCGCTCGCCATATTGCCGAATGGCAGCATCAGAATCCGCTGGATCTGATAATTACCGGCTGCCAAAGCAGCGAAGGGCAGAATGGGCAAACGCCATTTTTGCTGGCGGAAATGCTGGGCTGGCCCTGCTTCACCCAGGTGGAGCGTTTCACTCTCGACGCGCTGTTTATCACCCTCGAACAGCGTACTGAACATGGGTTGCGTTGTTGCCGGGTTCGCTTGCCTGCGGTGATTGCCGTGCGTCAGTGCGGTGAAGTGGCCTTGCCAGTACCGGGAATGCGCCAGCGAATGGCTGCGGGGAAAGCAGAAATTATCCGTAAAACTGTTGCTGCCGAAATGCCAGCGATGCAGTGTCTGCAACTGGCAAGAGCAGAGCAACGACGCGGAGCGACGCTGATTGATGGGCAAACGGTAGCAGAAAAAGCTCAAAAGCTATGGCAGGACTATTTACGCCAAAGGATGCAGCCATGAATATCGCAATTGTGACAATAAATCAGGAGAATGCCGCAATAGCAAGCTGGCTGGCGGCGCAGGATTTCAGCGGTTGTACCCTGGCGCACTGGCAGATTGAACCTCAGCCTGTAGTGGCGGAACAGGTGCTGGATGCGTTGGTGGAACAGTGGCAGCGAACGCCTGCGGACGTTGTTCTCTTTCCGCCGGGAACGTTTGGCGATGAACTGTCGACCCGGCTGGCCTGGCGTTTACATGGTGCAAGCATCTGCCAGGTGACTTCGTTAGATATTCCAACCGTAAGCGTGCGCAAATCCCACTGGGGAAATGCGCTAACGGCGACGCTGCAAACAGAAAAACGCCCGCTATGCCTTTCCCTGGCGCGTCAGGCGGGAGCAGCGAAAAACGCCACGTTGCCCTCTGGAATGCAACAACTGAACATTGTCCCGGGTGCGCTTCCGGACTGGCTGGTTAGCACAGAGGATCTGAAAAATGTTACCCGCGACCCATTAGCTGAGGCCAGACGGGTGCTGGTGGTGGGGCAGGGCGGAGAGGCAGATAACCAGGAAATCGCTATGCTGGCAGAAAAGCTGGGAGCCGAAGTGGGCTACAGTCGGGCGCGAGTGATGAACGGTGGCGTTGATGCTGAAAAAGTGATTGGTATTTCCGGACATCTGCTGGCACCTGAGGTGTGTATTGTTGTTGGCGCTTCTGGCGCAGCAGCGTTAATGGCGGGCGTACGCAATAGCAAGTTTGTGGTGGCGATTAATCATGACGCCAGCGCTGCGGTATTTTCACAGGCAGATGTTGGCGTGGTTGATGACTGGAAAGTGGTGCTGGAGGCACTGGTGACAAACATTCACGCAGATTGCCAATAACGTGTTGCCGGATGATCCTGCCTACGGTTCTGGCCTGGGGACTTGTAGGCCTGATAAGACGCGTCAAGCGTCGCATCAGGCGCTGAATGTCGGATGTGGCGTGCGGCCTACAAATCAAACCAAATTCAATTGGTTACGATTATCCCGTCAAAGTAATTTTTTCGCTAACGTCCAGACCCCGGTATTCGTGGTGGAAAGCGCCACGACACCCGCGTTAATCGCATTACGCGCATCTTCTTCATCGCACACCAGCCCACCGGCAATCAGCGGTTGGCGGATTTTCTCTGTCACCCAGCCCAGCACTTTGGGCATACAGCCTGGCAGGATCTCAATACAATCCGGATTCGATTGCGCAACTTGCTTATCAATGTTGTGAAACGAAATTGAATCAACAATAAACAGGCGATGAATACAGAAAAAACCTTCCGCTCTTGCCGCTTTCAACATTGAGGCTTTGGTACTGATAATGCCGTCCGCCTCGGTCACCAGTTTCAAAAACTGAATAACTATTGCTGGTGGCGATGCGCTTAGGGGACACACCCGTTCCCATCCCGAACACGATGGTTAAGACCTAAGCGGCCGATGGTACTCCGCTGGAGACGGCGTGGGAGAGCAGGTGGCTGCCAGATCATATGGGGGTGTAGCTCAGTTGGGAGAGCACCTGCCTTGCAAGCAGGGGGTCAAGAGTTCGAATCTCTTTATCTCCATTGGTTTAAAAAATTAAACCAACGAGAGTTCTTTGAAAACTACACAGTGAAGGAAAACGGAAGTTTTTCTGAAATAAAGCAGAAAAAAGAGTCGAGTCTTTTGTATATAGAGATATATGCGAAAGAGCAGTTCGAGAAATTACAAGAAGTTATGAGAACATATCATTCGCAGATATGAAGCATAACGAAAAAGAACAGCAAAGTCTGATTCTAAGAAAGTAAGCAAAGCTGCTGAAAGAAAGTTGAGAAAGATGAGTAAGTTAGCAGTAGAATTGCGAAGTAGATTTTGGGCATAACAAGGAATGCGCAATCGAACGAAGGCGAATGAACCTGATGGTTATGAGCCGAGAGAGATAAGCAAAGACGAAGTTAGGCGCAAAATAAACGAGCAAGGAAAGGTTAAGCTAGAAAGGGCATACGGTGGATGCCTAGGCACTAAGAGTCGAAGAAGGACGCGGTAAGCTGCGAAAAGCTGTGAGGAGCTGCAAGCAAGCTGAGAATCACAGATATCCGAATGGGACAACCCGTCAGTGATAATACGCTGACATCGTATATTGAGTCAAGTAGATATACGAAGACAACCCGGGGAACTGAAACATCTAAGTACCCGGAGGAAAAGAAAGCAAAAGCGATTCCCCCAGTAGCGGCGAGCGAAAAGGGAACAGCCCAAACCGATTCTTCGGAATCGGGGTAGAGGACTTCCAAAAAGAATGGATGGTTAGCAGAATGATCTGGGAAGGTCAGTCGAAGAAGGTAATAACCCTGTATGCGAAAGCCAGAAATTTGGGGAAGGATCCGGAGTACCACGAAGCACGTGAAATTTCGTGGGAAGCAGGGGGGACCACCCTCCAAGGCTAAATACTCCTTAGTGACCGATAGTGAACAAGTACCGTGAGGGAAAGGTGAAAAGAACCCCGGAAGGGGAGTGAAAAAGAACCTGAAACCGTATGCTTACAAGCTGTCACAGCACCATACGAGTGTAGTGGCGTACTTTTTGTAGAACGGACCGGCGAGTTACGATGTCAAGCGAGGTTAAGATGAGAAGTCGGAGCCGAAGCGAAAGCGAGTCTGAAGAGGGCGAAAGTTTGACATAGTAGACCCGAAACCGGGTGATCTACCCATGAGCAGGATGAAGCGTTAGTAAAATAACGTGGAGGTCCGAACCAGGTATCGTTGAAAAGATATTGGATGACTTGTGGGTAGGGGTGAAATTCCAATCGAACCCGGAGATAGCTGGTTCTCCTCGAAATAGCTTTAGGGCTAGCCTTGAATTAGATTATGGGAGGTAGAGCACTGAATAGGCTAGGGGGCTTCACCGCCTACCGAACCTTATCAAACTACGAATGCCGATAATTGATGTTCAGGAGTCAGACTGTGGGGGATAAGCTTCATGGTCAAAAGGGAAACAGCCCAGACCGCCGGCTAAGGTCCCAAAGTGTGTGTTAAGTGGAAAAGGATGTGAAATCGCTCAGACAACCAGGATGTTGGCTCAGAAGCAGCCACCATTAAAAGAGTGCGTAATAGCTCACTGGTCCAGGGGTTTTGCGCCGAAAATGTAACGGGGCTCAAACACACCACCGAAGCCGCGGAATGTTTTAGGACATTGGTAGAGGAGCGTTCTTAATGCGACGAAGGCGTACCGAGAGGAGCGTTGGAGCGTTAAGAAGTGAGAATGCCGGTATTAGTATGCGAAAAGGCAGGTGAGAATCCTGCCCGCCGAAAATCTAAGGATTCCTGGGGAAGGCTCGTCCGCCCAGGGTAAGTCGGGACCTAAGGCGAGGCCGAAAGGCGTAGTCGATGGGAAACTGGTAGATATTCCAGTACCAGCGGAGGTCAATTGAGTGAAGTAGTGAAGCAGAAGGATAGGGAGAGCGCCCGGTTGGTGAGGCGTTTAAGTAAGTAGGGTGATGTGCAGGCAAATCCACACATCGAGAGCCTGAGATACGAATACGAGTGAAAACTAGTAGCGAAGTCCCCGATTCCCGGCTGCCAAGAAAAGCTGCTAACGAGACCGAAGGTGCCCGTACCGCAAACCGACACAGGTAGATGGGGTGAGAAACCTAAGGCGCGCGAGAAAACTCTTGTTAAGGAACTCGGCAAAATGAACCCGTAACTTCGGGAGAAGGGTTGCTCATTAGTGTGAGTATCCGTGCGATACAGAGCACAGATGAGTCGCAGAGAAAAGGTCCAGGCGACTGTTTAGCAAAAACACAGGTCATTGCAAAACCGCAAGGTGAAGTATAATGGCTGACGCCTGCCCGGTGCTGG
>OGNF01002899.1_pt1 | contig 12254 bp, 9 predicted proteins | sample 1573321 | NCBI WGS metagenome assembly OGNF01 (sample SAMEA2581911, study PRJEB24529) | metagenome | biome: Human gut stool | place: China | collected 2011
CCTTCTGTACATCCTGTGCCGTTACAAAATCCCTTCCTTCAAGACGCGCTATGGCCCGTGCCATACGGAGAAGAGCGATCGTTGCTCTCGGACTGGCTCCCTCTGCAAAAAACTCCGTTTTTCTGGTTTCCTCCACCAGTGATACAATATATTCATAAATCTCGTCGTGGACGTAAATCTGTTCTGCCTCTCTCTGCAGCTCCTTCAACTCCTCAATGCTAAGTACTCTCTGTCGTTTGTCCGTCTGTTTCCAGACTTCTCCCTTTAAAATAGAAACCGCATCCCGGTGGGACGGATATCCCATGGAAAGACAGATCATAAAACGGTCCAGCTGGGATTCCGGCAAAAGCTGTGTGCCGGAAGATCCACTGGGATTCTGTGTCGCGATCACAAAAAACGGGTCCGGCAGCTTCCAAGTTTTGCCCTCGACACTTGCCTGTCGTTCTTCCATAACCTCCAGAAGTGCCGACTGCGTCTTGGGCGAAGTACGATTGATCTCATCCGCCAGAAAAAGATTGCAAAATACAGAACCCGGATGAAAGTCAAACTTTCCCGTTTTGTTGTCATACATGGAAAAGCCCAAAATATCACTTGGCAGCACATCCGGCGTAAACTGTACCCTGTGATACACAAGCTCCAGAGTTTTTGCAAAAGTAGTGGCAAGCGTCGTTTTTCCTACTCCCGGTATATCCTCCATCAGGATATGTCCCCCGGCGATCATCGCCGCAAAAACCTTCTTGACCACATCCTCTTTTCCCTGAATCACCTGATTCACTTCCTGCTGCACCTGCAATAATTTTTGCTGCTCCATCTCCATCATCCTTCCAACATTTTGTTTACCAGTAATCTGTCGCAGTCTCTATTTCTATCTTCTGATCTGCAGGATCACTGATTCTTCAACGAATCCAGTTCCTTTCTGGAATCCTCCGACAGGCTGTCCATCAATGTATGTCCACTCTGTTTCTGCTCCTGCAGTCTGGAAACAACACCCTTCTTTACGGACGCCACTTCCTTTTCAAACTCTCTGGCCGAGATCAGACCACATCCCTGGCCCCGGATAATGATCTGCTCCAGACCATCCGAGGTTGCCACGGTGACATCATACTTCCTACCATTTTCATGAGCAAATTTCTCAATAAACTGATCTGCAGTTTCTGCTTCCTTCGTATATACCACATGAATATTATGGTAATCCGATATCTCAGTCGGGTGCCCTTTGACACGGTACGCATCAAACACCACGATCAGATGACATTTCCGGATTCCCTGATAATCACATAAAATATCCATCAGTCGCCCTCTCGCCCCGTCAATATTTACCTTGGCAAGCTCATTTAATTCTTCCCATGCAAAGATTACATTATAACCATCCACCAGAAGATATTTTTCTCTTTTTATGGCCGGTTTTGCATTTCCCTGTCCATATTCCCGGACCTGCGCCTGTTTTGTCTGTCTTTTTCGATGTGCGATCCCTTTATGTGGTGTAAATCCTTCCTTCCGATTTGCATAGAAGGTTCTGTCCAATATCCGGTCCACCTCATCCACACCGATCCACTGTTCGGAGCTTTCCTGTTCCCGGCTGCGGCGCATCTGATACTCCTGCCAGACCGATTCCTCATCCGGAGTTTCTCCTGAAGCACCCATCACGCTTTCGACATGCATATATTGTGGCACTTTATCCCACTCCACATAAAATCCGGAGCCATGACTGCAAAAAACGGACCCGGTAGGATTCGCCATATCTTCCTCCGGTATATAACCAATTTCGTCCACAATCTCCTGCGCATTATGACACGGACCATATCCTCCTGTAACACACGAGAAGCTCCCCTCTCCCCTGGTATAAGCAGCTACCTCCTTCGCATAATCCCAAAGGGTGGACACCGGCCCCCGGCCCTTAAGAAGTGCGCGGTTTCCATCAATCTCCGGTGCTTCTGTTTCCGCCTCTCTCTGGCTCATATCTGTCATAGCCCTCCCCACATGCTCCGATGGCAGCTCCAGCACAAAATCATAATAAGGCTCCAACAGAATAGACTGCGCCTGCATCAATCCCTGACGCACAGCGCGGTAGGTTGCCTGCCGAAAGTCTCCTCCCTCGGTATGCTTCAGATGGGCTCTTCCTCCCGCCACTATAATTTTCACATCAGTTAGTGGCGATCCGGTCAGAACTCCCCGATGTGTTCTTTCCTCCAGATGTGTCAGGATCAGACGCTGCCAGTTTTTGTCCAGCATCTCCTCACTGCATCCCAGTATAAACTGCATTCCACTTCCGGGTTCTCCCGGCTCCAGGATCAAATGCACCTCTGCATAATGACGAAGCGGTTCAAAATGTCCGATGCCCTCTACACGATCCGCAATGGTTTCTTTATAAACGATCTTGCCGGCACCAAAAACCACCAACACATCGAAACGTTCCTTAATCTGCCTCTGCAGGATCTCAAGCTGTACCTGTCCCATCACCTGCACCTGAATCTCCTGTAGCTCCTCCGACCACAAAACATGCAGCATGGGATCCTCTTCCTCCAGCATCCGCAGCTTTGGCAGAAACGCCGCCGGATGAACCTCCTGTGGGAGGATCATCTGATACGTCAGCACCGGCTCCAGAACAGGCTCCGGAGAATCCTTCTCCATGCCAAGTCCCTGACCGGGATATGTCCCTGTCAGACCGGTCAGAGCACAGATACAGCCCGCCTCTGCCACATCCACTGTCTCATATTTCTCTCCGGAATAGATCCGGATCTGATTTACCTTTTCTGCAATCTGCCCGTCCTCTGCATTTTTCGGCAGATAAGAAAGTACATCCTTAACTTTTAATGCTCCTCCGGTAATCTTGACATATGTCAGGCGATTTCCCTGAGTGTCCCGGAGGATTTTAAACACCCTTGCACCAAGTTCTGTACCAAATTCGGGACACATACCATAATTTCTGATTCCATCCAACAGACTCTTTACACCATCCATTTTCAGTGCGGATCCAAAATAACACGGAAAAATCTTTCTCTCAACGATCAGTCTGGCGATGTCTCTGTCCGATATTTCTCCCTGCTCCAGGTATTGATTCAATAATGCTTCTTCACAAAGAGCAGCACTCTCATAAATGCTGCTCTTGTCTTCTGTCCCGAAATCCGTACAGTTATCCGATAATTTTTCTTTTATTTCTGTCATCAGACCAGCCGGATCTGTTCCCTGCTGATCCATTTTATTGATAAAGAGATAAGTTGGCACCTGATAGCGCTCCAGAAGCTTCCAAAGTGTCCGGGTATGTCCCTGCACCCCGTCCATGCCACTCACCACAAGAATGGCGTAATCCAGCACCTGAAGGGTTCTCTCCATCTCTGCAGAAAAATCCACATGCCCTGGGGTATCTAACAGGGATATCTCCAGATCATCCATCCGAAGCATTGCCTGCTTCGAAAAGATTGTGATTCCCCGTTCTCTCTCCATCTCATAGGTATCCAGAAAGGCATCTCTGCTGTCCACCCGTCCAAGCTTACGGATCACGCCGCAGGTATACAGCATTGCTTCTGACAATGTGGTTTTTCCTGCATCAACATGTGCCAAAATACCAATACATAATCTCTTTTTATTCATGTAATTTAAATCCCTCTGCCACAATTACTCTAATTCTTTTAAAGCATCTACAGTAATCTCACACTGCTCCTTCACCTTTTCAAACAATTCATCTATTCATAAACCGTTCCCATACTTCCACATCATGTTTGGCATATACTTTCGCCAGATATGTTCTCTCATTGGCATCCAGATATATTTCATACTCATATGGAAGCTCTCCTTCTGCCGGTCTGCGCAGGATCTGATAGACTGCTCCTCCCGCCATCTCCTCCATCCATTTCGGATACTCCTCCGGGGTCAGTTCCTGATCCTCCACACTCTTGGTAAAATTGCCATCGGCATCATACAGCTTATAGCCTTCCTCTATGATCCGGTCAATCTCTACCTGCTGAAGCTGCAGCGTCAGTTCATTGGTTCCCATCTTACGGATATCCCGGTTACAGGAATTATCCGGCAGGATCGTAACATATCCCAGCTCCAGGTAAAGATGACCATTTTCCATATGAATCTGTCCCACATCTGCATCCTGAAATTCAAAGTTCTCCCACTCATCCACCGTACGGTATCCCATGATCGTTTCCTCATCTTTCCTTTTTCATTATTGACCCCTCTGATCATCATTTCCGTCAGAGAAGCACTGAAAATCAGAAGCTTTTAGTGATGGAACAGGCGGATACCGGTAAAGCTCATAGCTATGCCATGTTTGTTACATGCCTCGATCACTTCTCCATCACGGATAGATCCGCCCGGCTGTGCAATATACTTCACGCCACTCCGGAATGCACGCTCAATATTATCACTAAATGGGAAAAACGCATCGGAGCCAAGAGTCACATCGGTCGCTTTGGAAAGCCATGCTTCTTTCTCTTCCTTTGTAAATACCGGCGGCTTCTCGGTAAAGACTCTCTCCCATTCTCCGTCTGCCAGTACATCCATGTAATCCTCGCCAATATAAAGATCAATGGCATTGTCGCGGTCTGCTCTCTTCATTCCATCCTTAAAAGGAAGTCCCAGAACCTGTGGAGACTGTCTTAACAGCCAGTTATCGGCCTTACTTCCGGCCAGTCTGGTACAATGAATTCTGGACTGCTGTCCTGCGCCGATTCCGATTGCCTGTCCATTCTTTACAAAGCAGACAGAATTGGACTGTGTGTATTTCAGAGTGATCATTGCGATCGCCATATCAACCTTTGCGGAATCCGGAATGTCTTTATTCTCTGTTACCACATTGCTGAAGAAATCCTTGTCGATATTTAATTCATTTCTTCCCTGCTCAAAGGTAATGCCAAATACCTCCTTATGCTCTATCGGATCCGGCTCATAATTTTCATCAATCTGGATAATGGCATAATTGCCCTTTTTCTTCTCCTTGAGAAGCTCCAGTGCCTCCGGCTCATATCCCGGTGCAATAATACCATCCGAAAACTCTCTCTTGATCATCTTGGCTGTACAGACATCGCAGACATCAGAAAGCGCAATGAAATCACCATAAGAAGACATTCTGTCTGCACCTCTGGCTCTCGCATAAGCAGCAGCAAGAGGCGTCAGCTCTCCGAGATCATCCACCCAGTAAATCTTTGCCAGCACATCAGACAGCGGAAGTCCTACTGCAGCACCGGCAGGAGATACATGCTTAAAGGAGGTTGCTGCCGGAAGTCCGGTTGCTTTCTTTAACTCACGAACAAGCTGCCAGCCGTTAAATGCATCCAGAAAGTTAATATATCCCGGTTTTCCATTGAGTACCTGGATTGGAAGCTCGCCCTCTTTCATATAGATTTTGGAAGGCTTCTGATTTGGGTTACATCCATATTTTAATTCTAATTCTTTCATTGTCATTATCCTTTCTTGTATTTTAATTATTTATTTTTGTTGATAATGCGTGACTTGCACTCTCCTGTTGCAATATCAATATAGCGTACAAACAAAGATACCTTATTGTCCTCATTCAGACTGCTCCAGAGCATCTCCGCAAAGGCATTCATATCGTCCATCATCTCCACCAGCTTTGGCTCTCCCTCAAAGCTCGGAAGTGGATTACCATCGCCCATATATGTATGAATAAAATGTCCCTCACCGGCTACCGGATTGCTATAGGCGAATGTATAACGGTTGCAGGCATCCGGATTGCCATTATTACTCTTCAGAATGGACATCGCATAATTGTACTCCCCGTTCTCTACATGCATAATACCGGAAATTCTCGGTGTGTAGTTTGGTGCGTCCGGCTCAAACTCTCTGGTGCGGAGTGCCTGCTCAAAGGTCTGCTGCTTGTCCATAAGCTCATAAATTGTATCTGTCTGATCTCCGTTTGTCACGATGGTTTTGTTTCCAAGAACACGAACCGGTGCATAAATGATCAAACTCGGATCACTGAGCTTAGATGGATCAAACGCCTGTGTCCGGATTCCCTCTCCATCCTCTACAAAGACACGGTTACGGCTGTTTTCGCTTCTGCCCATAATGAAATATGCGGTCGCTGCATATTTGCCATTCGGAGTCTTGCCGATCACAATTCCTCTGCCCGGATACGCATTTCCTGTAAGTTCCTTCTGTAATGATAACTTCTGCATAGTAAACCTCCTATGTTCTTAAAATATAAAAACCGCCCGAACAACCCTTGCGGCTGCCCAGACGGTCGGCTTTTCCTATTCCTCATGCTTCCCGCAGGTTCTCCTGCTTGCTCCGTCAGTCACATGAAGTTCTCTTTCTATATTAGAATAACTGATTCTTGATCATTTGACAAGTCCAAACCATTATAAAATAAACATATATTTTCCATTACTACATTGTCATTTCTTTATTTGCTGATATCCTGCATGGAAATAATGATCCATTCTCCCTGCTGTCTGGTACATGTATAGCAGTAGCTCTGTTTTACAATTTTGGAAGACTTATCCGCATAAGATACCTTAATGGCCTCCTTGGAATCTATCTGTATCTCGTACTCACCACTGACTCTCACAGCAGATGCCTCAATACTTTTTGCCTTTTCCCGGATTCCCCGTTTATGATAATTCAGTGCCAGATCCCGCTGCTGTCTATACATTTCCGAATCTTCACTCACAACCGTTTTCAGCCGGTCTGTTTTTCCGCTGTTGACTGCTTTGGTAAAGCACCCCACATAATTTTCAAAAAGCTTCTGACAATCTGTCATATCCTGCTCTGACAGTTCCCCCAGATCTGTTTTGGCTGTCATGCTTTCTGCCGGCAGTATACCACTTGTCTGATTCATTACCAGTGGATTGTCCATTAGGCGGATTCCCAAATGATCCTGAAGCTGCTCTGCCCATCCTTCTTCTCCCGGATTTTGCATTAACAGCACATTATTATCTGCAGCATTTCCTGTCTGTGTCCTTTGTTCTGCTGCTTTATCGGAATTTTCTTTTCCCATAGCCATTCCTGCCCCTGCGCTGCAGGTCAGTAGAACTGCGATGCTGACAACCGCCACCACCGGAATAGCGATCCATCTGGAATATTTCTTCGGCTGGCTGATGGCGAGAATCCTGCGTCTCATCTCCCTCCCCTTCCGGCTCATAGGCATCATAGAATAGCGGAAATCCCCCCAGTGCTGTTCTCCTGCGATCTGTATCAGAAGAGAACCATATGCAAGACGTTTGTCTTCCCCCAGCAGACGGATCACCGTCTCGTCACAAAACAGCTCCGCATCCTTTTTGGAATAACTGACAGCGATCCACACAAAGGGATCAAACCAGTACACCGAAAGCAGTAAAATCCGCAGCATTGCCCAGAAATAATCCCGGTGCAGATAATGAACATATTCATGCAGCACCATCTGCTCTATCTCCTCCTGCTGTCTGTCAAGCAGACTCTCCGGCAGATAAATAACCGGCCGGAAAACGCCATACAGACATGGTGTCTGTAACACCTTTGTTGCATAAACAGCAACATTCCCCCGGTGTCCCAGATATATCCGATCCGCTTTCAGACGACGCAGCAGACTCATATTAGACCACACAAAAAAGCAAAGCACTATTCCGGAAATGCTGATCCAGCCTGCAATACAAATCCGTCCCCACGGCAGACCTTTCAGCCTTGTGTTCCATGAAGATGTTGTATGTTTCCCCTGATACATCATCTTCACCTGTTCTGTGCTTTTTCCATTTTCGGCGGCCGGAAGCTCTATGTGACCGACGGAATTCTTTTTTCCTGCCGCTTGTGATAAATCCTTCTGACGATCCGGCATCAATACAGCTGCAGTATCCTTTCCGGCCACCTGGGAAAGCTGTGTTTTCTCCGCGTCCGATGCTTTCCACGAAGACACCGCATCTGATACCATTGTACCGATGCCAAAGGGGGTCGGAATAATATTGACCGGCACCAGAAAACGCAGTGCTGCCACCAGCCATAACGCATAAACCGCTGCATAACTGATCTTCCCGGTGAACGCCTTACGGATTCCCAGGATCATTAATACAAGAAGAGATGACTCCAGCATCCATAACCCAAATTCTGCCATTCTCTCGCCTTATCCTTTCCATTCACATTACTTCTTTTTCTTCTGCTTTTTCTGTGTCTTTTTTTCTGCTGCCTTTAAGATTTCCTGAAGCTCCTGAATATCCTCTGCCGACAGATCATCCTGACGAACAAGGGCACTCATCATCATCCCCACACTGCCATCATAAATGCGCTGCAGAAAATCTCTGGTCTCCTGCACAACTACGTCCTGCTTGTCCACTTTCGGAAAGAAATATTTCGTCTTCCCATTCTCCTCATAGCCGATGAGTTCCTTTTCTGTCATACGCCGTACCATGGTAGCACTTGTGCTTTTGCTCCATCCGGCACTTTCCTTTAAAAGAGGAACAAGCTGCATCAGAGATAAAGGTCTCTTTTCCCAGAGGCAGTTCATAACGTACCACTCACTGTTCGTTACTTTCACTTCTTCTTTCACGATTATAACCAAACCTTTCTATATAGTTCTACATTGTCAACCACATTCTATATTATATAGTTTAAGATGTCAACCACTTTCTTATATTTTCCGCCACCAAAAATTTTTTTAAAATATGGTTGACAACTTAAACCGAAAAATGTATAGTTTGGTTTACAAAGTAAAACAACAGGAGGTTGACACATTATGACACAGACAAATGAACTTACCAGACAACATCTGCCAAAGAAAAAGGGACTTGATATGTTAAAAGGGATTGCCATTTCCGGTATCTTCCTTTATCATCTGATCCCTTCCGTTTTTCCCGGTGGATTTCTCGGTGTCCCTCTGTTTTTTGTTCTTTCCGGATACCTGATGTATACCACTTCCGTACCCTATTTGGAAACAAACTCCTTCCCGGCACTGGATTACTATAAAAAACGGATTTCCCGCCTGATACCGCCTCTGTTTCTGATGGTCATGCTGACCTGCTGTGTGATGACTTTGACCCACAGCCGTCAGATGATCGGAATCCGGGAGCAGATCCTAAGTATCTTTCTTGGATATAACAACTGGTGGCAGATTGCACAGGACGCCTCCTATTTTTCCCGGCTCACCGGAGCCTCTCCCTTTACTCATCTGTGGTTTCTGGGGGTAGAAATGCAGTTTTATCTGATCTGGCCACTCCTCTTCTATGTATATAAGAAGATCTTTCGCCTGCCTGGCAGAAAAAGAGCCTGTTTTTTCTTTCTGATACCGGCTTTTCTTTCCCTTGCAGCCATGATCTGTCTCTATCACCCCGGCAGCGATCCATCCCGTGTCTATTACGGGACAGATACCATGGGATTTACCTTGTTCCTTGGTATGTTTCTTGGAGCATTACGTCACAATTATCCTGTTTTGTGTACACCGGTCAGCAGGAAACGACAGCTTCCTGTTTTCTCCGGGATGTTTGGGATCACACTGCTATTGTTTCTGCTGGTAAAGGGCAGTAACTCCTTTTTGTATCTGGGAGGCATGTTTGTGATCAGTGTCTTTTTTGCCGTGATGATCCTCTTTACGGAAAACCAGAGGACTCTGGCTCAGGAGCTCCCCCTTGCCAGCCAGACAGCCCTCCTCGGCAAGTACAGCTACAACATTTATCTATGGCATTACCCGGTCATCGTTTTACTCCTGACCGCGTTTCATTAAAGTTTTAAAAGAACTCAATAATTCAATTAAAGAAAGGAATGTAATATTATTATGAAAAAGAAAAATAACCGTTTTATGAACTCCCTGAAATCCCTTGGCTCTGCCCTTCTGGTCATTGCCATTCTGATCGCTTCTTACGGCATCTATCATGCTCCCACATCAGATGCGTCCCAGCTAGAAGCAGAGCTTGAAAAAAATGAACAGGAGCTCGCCAGAGAAGAGGCCACCCCTGCCGGTTTTCCTTCAAAAACACCAGCCGGTACGACCGCTACACAGACCGCTGCCACGACCGGAACTCCCGACATTTCGCAGTCCTCTTTGTCCGTCATCGGAGACTCTGTCTTTCTCGGTGCCGCTCCTGCCTTCAAAAAACTGTACAAAAATGCAGTCATCGATGCCAAGGTGTCCCGCCAGGTAGTTCAGGCACTGGATATTGCAAAAAATCTGGACAAAAAAGGAAAGCTTGGAGACACCGTCATCATTGCTCTGGGTACCAACGGTAATTTCAACTCCGCCACCGGTCAGAAGCTCATCGACTATCTCGGACCGGACCGCACCATCTACTGGATCGATGCCTACGGCCGCGATCTGCCGGGTGCAAAAGACGTCAATAACACGATCCGACGGGTAGCAGAGGCGAACAATAATGTTCATGTCATTGCCTGGTCAAAGGAAGGTCCAAAACATCCGGACTGGTTTTATCAGGATGGAATTCACCTGAACATCACCGGTCAGAAAAAATTTGCAAAATTTGTCCGGAAAAATATGATCACAGAATAAAACATCCCCTTACAGTCCATTATCATTTTAAGTTTTTTAATGAAAGAAATGTTTTTTGTGACAAAGTGCCAGCGAACTCAGGACTGTTACCACACTCAGTCCCACCACCGCCGAATAGCCATATTCCCATTGGAGCTCCGGCATATAAGTAAAGTTCATGCCATACCATCCGGCGATCAGGGTTAGTGGCAGAAATATTGCGGTGACAATGGTCAGAGATTTCATGATCTTATTCTGACGGATCTCAATCTGCGCCTGATATACTTCCCTGACCTGTGTGGAATATTCCCGCAGCATCCCGGCTTCCTGATGAAGCCGTCCGATCTTTTCCCGCAGCAGACGGATTCCCGCCAGATCTTCTCTTGAAAAGATTTTGAGATCATTTTTTTGCAGAACATCCGTCACATCCTGAAGCTGCAGATAATAATGGGAATACCGGAGGATTTCCTTCCGGCACCGTATAAGTTTCTGGTCAAACCGGCTGATATTACCGGACAGCACCTCATCCTCCAAATGAGTCAGGCGCACCTCCAGACCGGAAAGCTTCTCCAGATCATCCTTCAGCAGACACTCCATAAAGCCTACCCACACAGTTCCTGTGCCGCCTTTCTTCTGAAATGTTTTTTTCAGACGGCACAGGATATTTTTTGCCGTTTCTCCTTCTTCGATCAGATATAAATGATCCGGATCCAGCACAAAGGTAAACTGCGTTCTCTGCTTTTCCAGAACCGGCGAAAGGTACGTTCCATATAAAAAACGCAGATGTACCTCTGCTTTACAGAAATGAATCCGGGATGAGACGGCAACCGACGGATAACCCAGAGACTGCAAAAAGACATTTTCCATCGCTTCTTTCCCGCAAAGCACCGCCAAAACCGCTGCCTTCCCCCCTGCGTCTCCCTGTTTGTCTTGTTTTTCCATCGTAAGCTCTATAAGACCATTTTCTATATCATAATAACTGGCCAACTATGTCCCACCTCCCTTCCAATGATCCGGTACCTATAAATACCGTTCATCTGACCTGCGGCAATACGGAAACAGTTTACCCGATTTCCTGCAAAAATATCCCAACCGCTCCCAGAATTTCCGCTTCTGAAAATTCCTATCAGATTACCGGGAGATTTACCGCAAATTTGCCGGAAAAGCGTATTGATTTTCATAAATTTATATGGTATTCTAAAAAAGAGTGGCTTAAACAGGTCGCTTTCCGAAACAGTTTCATCATTTCCGCTGTTGCGGAAATGGTTAATCCGTACAAATTTAAAGAAAAGAGGTTAAGAAACATGGCACAAATCGATTTAAGCAAGTATGGCATTACCGGAACTACTGAGATTGTTTACAACCCTTCTTATGAGGTACTTTTTGAAGAAGAAACAAAACCGGAGCTGACAGGCTATGAAAAAGGCCAGGTTAGTGAGCTTGGTGCAGTGAACGTTATGACAGGTATCTACACCGGTCGTTCTCCGAAAGACAAATTCATCGTTATGGATGACAAGTCTAAGGACACTGTATGGTGGACTTCTGATGAGTACAAGAATGATAACCATCCTGCTACTCAGGAAGCTTGGAAATCAGTAAAAGAGCTGGCAATCAAAGAGCTTTCAAACAAGAAGCTGTATGTTGTTGATGCTTTCTGTGGTGCAAACAAGGATACCCGTATGGCAATCCGTTTCATCGTAGAGGTAGCTTGGCAGGCACATTTCGTAACAAACATGTTCATCAAGCCAACCGCTGAGGAGCTTGAGAACTTTGAGCCAGATTTCGTTGTTTACAATGCTTCTAAGGCTAAGGTAGAGAACTACAAGGAACTGGGTCTTAACTC